>Ga0209829_10001594_pt1 | contig 18192 bp, 13 predicted proteins | sample C_140205_EF_Meta_FD_187311 | JGI IMG/M metagenome (GOLD analysis project Ga0209829, IMG submission 187311) | Freshwater microbial communities from Lake Croche, Canada to study carbon cycling - C_140205_EF_MetaG (SPAdes) (version 2) | ecosystem: Environmental > Aquatic > Freshwater > Lake...
ACGACCCCATCGTGCCGAAGGCAAGTGCACGTTGAAAACTTGCACCCACAAATCAAAGAACCCCACTCCACTCTTCTTTGGAGAGACACGATTCCATCGTGTCTCTTTGTGGCGACAAGATTCCATCTTGTCTCTTCGTGGCCACAAGAGGGCGTCGTGTCGAAGGCATGTGCACGTTGAAAAACGTGCACCCACGAACTGGATCCAGAGGGGTAGGGAGGCCCGCCGCGCCAGGTTCAGGCAGGCGCCCCGTACGATGACTCTTCAGCATTCCTACCGGATCTGGGCCTGATTTCCACAGGCAAATACAGCGAGGGTGACGGGACTCGAACCCGCGGCCTCCAACGTGACAGGCTGGCGCTCTAACCAACTGAGCTACACCCCCGTGGGCGACCGCTGGCAATGCCACCGGCCGCAACGGGCCTTCGCCGTAAGCAGACTAGTGTATCGGCTTTCAGGCGGCATCAAAAGAGGCCGTTCCGCAGCGGCATTTCCGCGTCAGAAAATGCCGCGGGTGGGATCGAATCCCTTCCGGCCGGCCAATTCGGAATCCTGCTTGGCCTGCTCCTCGAGGCCGACCGCGCGGCAGGCCAATGCCCGGTGGTGAAGCATCACGGCCATCCCGTGGTCGAGCCCCCGCACCCGGCACGCCAACTGAACCGGATCAACCCGACCCGCCAGCAGGCCGAGTTGCCGCCGATTCTGCTGGAGCCCGGTGATCGCCTGATTGAGCTGGTCGACGGCATCCTGATGCCGACCCACCAGGTGCAGCAGAAACCCCCTGGTGTCGAGCATTTCGGGAGACTTCTCGTTCCCGGCGTCGAGTGCCCGATCGATGTCGGCAAGCGCGGCTTCCAAATCACGGTTTACCAGTGCCCGAATGTAGGACCGGTGGTTCAACGCCTCGGGATCCCCCGGCGTCGATAGGCTGACAACCATGTCGGCATCGGCCAACGCCGACTCGGGCTCGTTGAGCACGACGTGCGCCAGCGCCCGCACCCGCCACGGCTGAATGGCCGTGGGCGAGATGATCGATGCGTGCACAACGTCTTCCATCGCACCGGGAGCATCTCGATCCTCCAGCCGCAGCATCGCCCGCATGCAGAGGAGCTCCGCGTCGTCGCCGTGCCAACTGACTGCCCGATTGAGGTCGGAGACTGCGCCCGACAGATCGTTGCGGGCCTCGCACTCGCTGGCACGTTCTAAAGACCACTGCACGACCGCTTGCCGAACGACCGGCAAGACCTGGGGAATCAGGATCGCCGGGAGCACGCCCCCGAGGACAAACGCGATCAGCAGCCATTGCTTCGGCGATCCGGGTCGCGGCTTGAGAGCGGGCGCGGCACGGGGCGCGGCGAGTTCGAAAGCGGCGGCGTTGCGAACCCGAGCGGCCGGGGATTCGAACTCGGGCGGAATCGGAAAGCCGTGCCTGTCATACCGCATGGAATCACCCATCGTGTGGACACGGGAAACGGTGCCGTTGGGCGGCTGACCGCGCCCGACGCGAATACCCACATCCTAGCTGCCCGTGGAAAAAGTCATCCATGGACCTTTTCCAACTGAAAAACAGTTCCACTTGCAAAACCTCCGGTTTTTGCGGGCGCTGCGCACCCGCGACCGCATCGTGCGGTCCACAAAGCAGTGTATCCACAGCCAGTTGGCTGCCCGTGGAAAAAGTCGGCCGTGGACCTTTTCCACTTGAAAAACAGTTCCACTTGAAAACCTCCTGTTTTTGCGGGTGCTGTGCACCCGGGACCGCACCGTGCGGTCCAGCGGGCTGTTTCATTCCAAGGACACATATCCCCGATGAAGCAGTGGGCCAAACGATTGACTGGGCCGACTGGATTGGCGTAAGGTCTGTCACCCTCAGCCGAAACTTCACGGGAGCCCCGTCGATGCCGCTCTACGAAATTGAAACCATCGGCCACATCATCATTTCTTGGGCCGCTGACGAACCGGCCGCGGCGGCCGTGGTCGAGGATGCCTACCCGGGCGAGCGGATTGTCCGCCTCACCCGTCGTCCCCGCGACACATGGGTGATCTCCAAGTCGGCTCTCGGGCTCACCGACTCCCGCGTCGATCCCTGCAACACGGCCCGCGAATGCCTCTCCAAGGCACACGGAGACAAGCTGCACGCGATCCGTCTCTACATGCACGAGACCGGTGATGACCTCGACCGCGCCCGCAAGGTGATCGAGTCGAACATGGTCATGGGCTGGTGAGTCATGGACTTCATGGGCTGGTGAGTCTGCCCACCAGCACAGCAATCGCGATGATAGCGACCGTCACGCCCAGCAGGGCCGGATCGAAGGCCGCAGTCGGCGCGACAAGCGCCAGGCCGACGAGCTGGTTGGGCGTGCCGATGCCGCCGTTGTCGGCAACGGACACCAGCGCCCGGTTGCCGTCAGCAAGCGTCGGCCCCAGGCACAGTCCCTCTAGGTTGATGCCGAGGGAATCGGCCCAGAGCAGCCGCTTTTCAAGGATCGCTTCTCGCCGCGAGGCCAGGTCCTTCTCAACCGCGGAAATATTGACGCCAGCGCCGGCATCGACGAGATAGATACGGCTGTTGAACGGCGGGAGTCCCGGCGCACCGCTGCGTTCCAACGCCAGCAACCGACCGTCTCCGAGGGCTGCCAACGCCGAGAGTCCCGAGAGTGGCTGGCCGGCGAACATCCGCACGAACTGATGGACAGGGTCGACGCGATACGCTCCCTGAAAGATGCCCACCACCGCGCCACCACTCCTGGCTGGCAGGCCATCGACCGGCAGGGGGAGGCGGGTCAATCGCACCACCGTGCCGCCGCCTGCCGCGGCGGGCGGACCGTCGGCGGCTAGGGCCTCCTCGTTGGCCGTCCAGAGCGATCTTCCGTCGGGCTCGATCGCCAGCGATTCCAGCCCGCGATTGGGCCGCCTGTCGCGGAGATTGTCGGGCAAGGGCACCGCGGCAACCATGCTCCCGTCGGCGAGCGAAAACGCCCTGATGGCGGGCGTATCCTCCTCGCAGAGAAGGACGAATTCCTCTTCCGGATCATCTTTTCCGGAGTCTGGCCGACGTTGCCGTCGCAAGGCCCTCGCAACAGCCGCAGGGCAGGGCACCACGTCCTCGTAGTCGTGCCGTTGCGACAGCGTCACGATGCGGAGCGACTCCACCTTCAGCGGCTTTCCGGTCTGCGTGAGCGACAGCCGAAACAGCAGCAGATACTGGCTGTTGTCCATCACCGCCGCGTAGCGATCCTCCCCCAGCCAGGCGATCCCGCTGAGACCCGTGACGACCACGCGATTGCCAGCCGCGTCGACGGCACTATCCGGAAGTGAAATCGTTCCCTGAAACACGATCCTGGGAAGCGCGACCTCCGAAACGGCTTCGCCCGGCGGTGCCGCGGGGGCCATGCCCGAAAACATCGCCAGCGTCACAGCGGCAATGCCCATGCTGCGCCATGGAATCCCGGTGGCTGGGCCGGCGACGGGTCGTGGTCGGAGGCAGTCCATACCTAGGCCTTCTACCACAACCTGTCTCGGAGGCTGTGGATAAACAGCCCGCGGGACCGCACGATGCGGTCCCGGGTGCGCAGCACCCTCAAAAACCGTAGTTTTTCAAGCGGAAACTCGCTTCACACCAGGCAGGGCATGGACGATTTTTCCCACGGGCAGCGAGCATGGCTCGGCATCGACAGGCCCCTGATACCGCTCGCGGCCAGAGAGAGGACGGCCTTGTCGACACGCTTTCGGAAGCGTCATGCAACTGGAGGCGTTACTGCTGAACCGTCTCGCCCAGCGGCTCATCGTAGGAGGCCGTGCGGACAGAAGCGGCCGCCGGAGAGGAGTCGTCGGCGAGAATCACTCGACTGGGACGGTAGCTGGATGTTCCACCTGGGCGGTAGATCGGATCGGGCCTGCGAACCGGGGGCGCCGAAGGCTGGAGCAAACCGGGGCTCGTCGGCTGCGTTGTGAATGGCGCGGCGGGTGCAGGCATAGGCTGCGTCGCTGCGGGAAACGCCGCGGCTGCAGGCTGCCCGTAGGCCTGGGCCGAAGACGGAATTCCGTTCGGTGCCGACATCGGCGCGGCAGACTCACTTCCGCCGCCAAACCGGCTGCCAGTGTTCGGTGAATAGCGGGATCCGCCGTACCCGGCCCCATCGGCCGGCATCCCGGCAGCCGGATCGCCGCCGCTACGGGAATCGGCCATGCGTGCGGGTGCCTGTTCGCCAGGAGGTGCTGCCACTGGATTGCCTGAGTAGTTGGAAAAGGCGGTGTTGGGCAGCGAAGCTTCCGCGGGCCGCGCCATCGAGTCGCTGGGCGCGGCAAATCGCGGGGAGGCGGCAGCCCCACCGGCTGCAGTTCCGGCACCGAAAGCGGAGGGTGCCTGGCTGCCGGGCGAGGTCATCGGAGTGGGTGAAATCGGGGGCAGCGGCTGTCCTGGGGGCGGGATGGTGTCGCCGGCGAGCGACGCATACGGCCCCGTCTGCGGAGTGATCGAAGGCGGTGCCGACGGCCCAGCGGCCGTAAAACTGGTCGTCGCCGGGGTCGTGGCCGTAGGCGGCGCGGTGCCGTAGACGACAGGCGATTGCGGCGTGGCGGCCTGCATCTGCGGAGCCGCGCTGGCAGCCGAACTGGCACTGCCTGTGATCACGTACCCGCTGGGAGTGGAGGTCGTGGGATACTGCTTGGCCGAATCGGACGGTTTCTTGATGTCGCTGCTAAACGGGGGCGCGGAGGCAAGGGCTGCGTCATCGGTTTTGGAAGCTCCGGTGATGCCGTTGAGCGTCCACCACGATGGCTTGCTGAAAGAGCTGCCGCTCTTGCAACCGACCGTGGCCACAGCACAGCCCAGCACCGCGATCGTGGTGCAAAGGGCGAGGCGGGCCGAAGCCCGCTGCCTGCACCGCGAACCGCTCGGGGTCGTCGATCGTCTGCTCTTCGCACTCATGCAAATGCCTCCCAGCGTGAACCTGTGCCGAACGTATCGGTCAGCCGGCTGGGGGGGAATAAGGATTCTCGCAGAGAAAAGTCAACGGCAGCGGCGCGAAGACACGCCAAGTCACCCATCAACCCCCGTCGTCAAAGACCGGGGGAGATGGGCAATCCGCGGAGGACGGCCTCCTGGCCGTCACGACCCTATTTCTTGAGGGAGGCAAACCGTTTGCCGACGGCGTCCCAGTCGATCACGTTGTAAAACGCGTTGACGTAGTCTGCCCGACGGTTTTGGTAGAGCAGATAGTAGGCGTGCTCCCAGACGTCGAGGCCCAGAAGCGGCGTGTTGCCGTTCATGATCGGGCTGTCCTGGTTGGCCGTGCTCTCGATGAGCAGCTTGCCCTTCGAATCGGCGGAGAGCCAAGCCCAGCCGCTGCCAAACCGGCCCATGGCGGCCTTGGTGAATCCCTCTTTGAAGGTATCGAAGCCGCCGAACACGCTGCGGACCGCCTCGGCGAGGTGGCCGGCGGGCTCGCCGCCCTTGCCCTTGCCGATGGTCTCCCAGAACATCGAGTGATTGGCGTGGCCGCCACCGTTGTTCCGAACCACCGTGCGGATTGCCTCGGGCACCTTCTCCAGATCGGCAATCAGTTTCTCGACCGGCAGAGCCGCCAGATCGGCATGGGCTTCCAGCGCCTTGTTGACGTTGGCCACGTACGCGGCGTGGTGCTTGTCGTGATGGATTTCCATGGTGCGGGCGTCGATGGAGGGCTCGAGTGCGTCGAAGGCATAGGGCAGGGCTGGGAGCGTGTAGGCCATGGGAAAGCGTCTCCTGAGGATGAAAGCCGGGATCTGAATGCGGTGAGACGTAAGGTACCGCAGACCGGATCGGCCAGCAAATGCGAGGCCGTGGACTCTGCCGAACCTGCCGCGCATGCGTCCTAGCCTGTCTGCCGACTCAACAGTGAATCCGGCGACTCAGTTCGGCCGATCTGCACCACAGCGGACCGACCCAGGTGCGGCATGATGCCGGCCGCGGACCGTGCGGAACAAGCGTTCTGCGCCTTTTTGGATGGAATCTGTCCCCCATGTCGCTCGCAGCCAGCCAGCGCCGAGACCAACGTCGGCGGCTGGTCCTCTCGTGGAACCGATCCGGGTCGACCGCTTCACCAACTGTGGCGGAGCCCCGTCGGCTTGCCGACTACTCGTCCGAAGCGCTGCCGGAGCGACAACCGGCCCTCGCCACGCTGCTCCCGACCGGGCTGGGTGGCTTCGCGCTGGCGGCCGCGGCACTGTTGTCGATCACGGCCGCCGCGATTGGCATCGGAGTGTGGGAAACCGTCACGGGCACGGTGGTCTTCAGCCATGGCACGGTCCGGTTTGCAGCCACGCTGGCCGCCCTGCGGCAGAGCCTCGATCTGCGTTCGTTCCTCTCGCTGGGTGGCTGGCTGGCCCAGATGTGCCTTGTCGTCGCCACGGCGTCGGCGTTGGTCGTGCGGCTGATGCGGCGGCATCGGCGCGACGATTACCGGGGAAGGTATCGGGCCTGGGGCTGGCTGGCCGGCCTGTTCATGGTCACCGCCTGCGCAGGGCATGTTCCGCTGGGGCCGATCGTGTCGGCTTTCATGTCCGACGCCACCGGCATAACGCTGGGCCCGGCAGGCATCGGCTGGTGGGTGCTGGCGGCCAGCCTGCTCTACGCCGCCATCGGCCTCTGGGCGGTGCTCCCGCTCCACGAGCGGGCCGCGACGGGCACCTGGCTCACGCTCTGCCTCCTGGCGTGGGCGTCTGCGGCCGCCTGCCACTGGCTCGGCAACGGCCGGGAACTCCACCTCGTCATCGGCAACGCCTGCTGGATGGCGGGCGCGGCCCTGGCTGCCATCGCGATGCTGGCGGCCGCGCGGTCGGTGATCCGCGAGGTCCGCGGCCTGCCGGCGCGGAAGGAAAGTCGACACGATGCGACTTCACCAGCGGCCGCTCAGGCGGCCCGCAAGCAGGTGGCCACGCGGCCGGAGACCGAGGCCAGCGACGACAACGCTGAATCTGCGGTCGCTCGCGACGAAGACCGCGAACAGGATCGCACCACCGACGACTTCGTCGACGGCTCCGAATCGGTCGACGCAGAGGACGAGGGCGAGCAGGCCGGCCGCCACCTCTCCAAGGCGGAACGAAAACGGCTCAAGAAACTGGCCCGCATGAACCGGGCCGCCTGACCATTGTGACCGCTGGGCGGTGGTCGCCCAGAGTGCTGCTGGATCGTGTTGCAGGAATTTCACCATGACGGTTCGCACTCGCTTCGCGCCCAGTCCCACCGGCTATCTCCACATCGGCGGAGTGCGGACGGCACTGTTCAACTGGCTCTTCGCCCGGCAGCAGGGCGGACAGTTCATCCTGCGGATCGACGACACCGACGTGGCACGGAATGTCGACCAGGCGCTCGCGCCGATTCTTTCTGGGCTCAAGTGGCTCGGCATCGACTGGGACGAGGGCCCGGACGTGGGCGGTCCCCACGCGCCCTACTTTCAATCGCAGCGGGCGGATCGCCACCGGACCGCCGTGGAGAAGCTGCTCGCCTCTGGCCACGCCTACCGCGACTTCGCGACGACGAGCGAGCTCGACCTGGAACGCCAGGCAGCCCAGGCGGCCGGAAAGGCCTTTCTGTATAGCCGCCGGTTTGCCGCCTTCACCGAGGCCGATGCGACGAGGCTGGCCGCCGAGGGCCGGCAGAGCGTGGTCCGCCTCAAGATGCCGCGGGAGCAATCGCTCGTGATCGACGACTCGGTCCGCGGACGGGTCGAGTTTGCCTGGGAGCGGGAGCAGGATCATGTCATCCAGCGGGCCGACGGCTCCTGCCTCTACCACCTGGCCAGCGTGGTGGACGACCACGACCTCGAGATCACCCATGTGATCCGTGCCGAGGAGCATCTCTCCAACACGCCGCGGCAGGCATTCATCGCGCTGTCGCTGGGCTATGCGCTCCCCGCGTATGCCCACCTGCCGCTGGTGGCCGAGCCGGGCAGCCGCACGAAGCTCAGCAAGCGGAAGCTCGCCCAGTATCTGAAAAACCCAGACTTCAAGCAGGTGGCTGAGCACGGCACGCGGATCGCCGAGCGGATCGGGCTCATGGCTGACGCCGACACCTTCAACCCTGTGATCGTCGACTTCTACAGGGAAGTGGGCTACCTGCCGTGGGCGATCGACAACTACCTCGCGCTCCTGGGCTGGTCATACGACGACAAGACAGAATTCTTCTCCCGCGACGAACTGATCAAGCACTTCACGCTTGAGCGGATCAACTCGTCACCCGCGAGCTTTGATCCGAAGAAGCTCTGGGCCGTGCAGGATCACTTCATGCACGAGCTTTCGATCGATGAGAAATTGGCGTTCATGCTGCCCTTCCTCGTGAAGGCGAAGCTTGTCACGGAGCCAGTCTCCCCTGCCGCAGCGGCCACCGTGCGGCGGGTGATCGAAGCCTCGGGCGACCGGCTCAAGGTGGGCGGCGACATCCTCGCCTACGCCGACTTCTTCCTCGTCGATGAGCCGCCAATGGACGCAGCGGCCGTGCAGCAGCGGCTGGCGAAGCCGGGCGTGCGCGACCTGCTGGCCCGGTTCGCCGCCGCGATCAGAAGCGTCGATCCGTTCGAGCCAGCCCCGCTTGAGGAGGCGCTCAAACGGGTGGTGGAGGAGGCGGGGGTGAAGGTGGGCGAACTCGTGCACGCCGTCCGCGTGGCCGTGACGGGCAAGACGGTGGGCCCGGGGCTCTACGACTGCCTGTCGATCCTGGGCCGGGAACGAGCGATCGAGCGGCTCGAACGTGCACTGCCTCTGGCCGGGTAGTGGCCGGGCTTCCGCGGGTGGAGCCCCCGCGTGCCGGCCGCCTCGGAATACACAGAGGATGCTGTCGAGCCGGCCTGCGGCTGGCTCGCAGTCACTGTCGAGGGAGATCACATACTCACCAGGGGCCACTCGGGCGGCAACAGACTCTTTTGATGCTCCACGCCCTCGCCAGCTACAGTATTCGACTTCATTCGCGTCCGAATCCCATGGAGCCCCCGTCATGCCCCTCCTCGTCGTCGGAAGTGTTGCCCTGGACTGCATCGAAACCCCCACCGCCAAGCGCGATGACGTGCTGGGCGGGTCGGCGGTGTTTTTCTCGTATGCGGCGAGCTTCTTCTCCCCCGTACGAATGATCGGGGCGGTCGGCGAGGACTGGCCGCAGCAACACACCCGTCTGCTCCAGACCCGCGGGATCGACACCTCCGGCCTGCAGACGATTCCCGGAGGTCGCACCTTTCGCTGGCGCGGCCGCTACCTGCCAAACATGAACGACCGCGAAACGCTGGAGGTGCACCTCAACGTGCTGGGGGAATTTCAGCCGAAGCTCAACGACACCCACCGCGACTGCCGATTCCTGTTTCTCGGCAACGCCTCGCCGGCGGTGCAGCTCAGCGTGCTCGACCAGGCCAAGGGTGCGAAATTGACCGTGGCCGACACAATGGATCTCTGGATCAACATCCAGCGAGACGAACTGTGCCAGTTGCTCAAGCGGATCGACGGGCTGGTGCTGAACGACTCGGAGGCAAAGCTGCTGGCGGATGACGAAAACCTCGTCCGCGCTGGCCAGGCCGTGCTGGCGATGGGGCCGAAATTCGTGGTGATCAAGAAGGGGGAGCATGGAGCGATGTTCTTCAGCGAGCGCGAGATGTACGTCTTGCCGGCCTTTCCAACGCCGACCGTGGTGGATCCCACGGGCGCTGGCGACAGTTTCGCCGGGGGCATGATGGGCCATTTGGCGGCGCTGGGGAAGTTCGACGCCCAGTCCCTCAAGGAGGCCCTCGCCTACGGGGTGATTACGGCCAGCTTCACTGTGGAAGACTTCAGCCTCGACCGCCTGGCCACGCTCGACCGCCACGACCTCGACCGGCGGCTGTCCGAGTACCGGCGCATGCTGTCGTTCTAACTGTCCGTGGAAAAAGTCATCCCTGACCTAGCGTTCATGCCGAACCTGAAAACAGTTCCACTTGAAAACCTCCGGTTTTTTGCGGGTGCTACGCACCCGGGACCGCATCGTGCGGTCCAACACGTGGTTTATCCACAGCCTGCTCACTGTCCGTGGAAAAAGTCATCCCTGACCTAGCGGTCATGCCGAACCTGAAAACAGTTCCACTTTGAAAACCTCCGGTTTCTCGGGTGCTACGCACCCGGGACCGCATCGTGCGGTCCAACACGTGGTTTATCCAGAGCCTGCTCACTGTCCGAGGAAAAAGTCCTCCATGCCTAGCCGGCCTCTGAACAGACGTACAGAATATCCTCTTGCCAATCGCGAGCCCAGCCGATACTATACCCGCGTTCAGTGTTCGTTTCCGTGACAAATCGCTCGATTTATGGTGGCAAAGCAGCCACCCCGACGAGGCGCCAGGAAACTCGGGAGGTAGGCGTCATGGTCTTGGCAGTAGGAGTGAATGGTCGGATGGCGAAGGCATCACAAAAAACTGAGGCGGGCAAGAGCGAAGGCGAGGGCAAGGTCAAAAGCGAGGGGAAGGGCGGCGACGCCAAGGCACGGGTCGTCAAATCGGCACTGTCGTTTCTCGACGGACATCCCGGGCTGAAAAGCACGCTCGCCCAGATCGAGAAAGAATTCGGCGAGGGATCGATCATGCCTCTGGGCAGCGAGGCCCAGAAGGAGATCGAAGGCATTTCCAGCGGCAGCCTGTCGGTTGACCTGGCGCTTGGAGGCTGGGGATTCCCCCGCGGCCGGATCATTGAGGTGTTCGGTCCCGAGTCGAGCGGAAAAACAACGCTCGCACTCCATGCCGTGGCCTCGGCCCAGCAAGCCGGGGGCATTGCGGCCTTCATCGACGCTGAGCATGCGCTCGATCCCAGCTGGGCGAAGAAGATTGGCATCTCACTGGAGAGCCTGCTCGTGAGCCAGCCGACGAGTGGCGAAGAGGCGATGCAGATCGCCGAATTGCTGATCAAGTCAAACGCCGTCGATATCATCGTGATCGATTCCGTGGCAGCACTGGTGCCCCAGAAGGAACTCGATGGCGAGATCGGCGATACGTTCGTGGGTCTGCAGGCCCGGCTTATGAGCCAGGCGATGCGAAAGCTCACCGGTGCGATCGCCAAGAGCAAGACGACCGTCATCTTCATCAATCAGATCCGCGAGAAGATCGGTGTGATGTTCGGCAGCCCCGAGACGACCCCCGGCGGACGGGCGCTTAAGTTTTATTCCTCGTGCCGGGTCGATGTGCGGCGCATCGGCACGCTCAAGGATGGCGAGGATGTCGTGGGGCAGAGGGTGCGGGTGAAGATCGTGAAGAACAAGGTCGCACCGCCGTTCCGCATCGCTGAATTCGACATGATGCACGACCACGGCATTAGCACCGAGGGAGACGTGCTCGACTTGGCAGTGGTGGCGAAGCTTATCGAAAAGACCGGCACATGGATGCGGTTTGGCGAAATCCACCTCGGCCAGGGACGGGAGAAGGCTCGCCAATTTCTCAAGGATCATCCGGAAGTCACCAAGGAACTGCGAGAGAAAATCCTTGCCAACAAAGGCGCGGTGACCGCCGTCGCGGCAGAGCCGGCCACCGCGACGAGCGACGACTGAAAACAACGCGATCTCCCCGGCAACGGGACCACTCAACACCTCGCTCCCTTCGCCACCCACGAACAACTGCCCCAAGCAGTGCTCGTGGGTGGTTTTTTTGGGTGGTTTTTTTGGGTGGTTTTTTTGGGTGGTTTTGTTTAAGGGCGGCGATGTTTATACGAGCGGATTTGTTTGCGAGCGGCTTTTCTTTGCGACGCCCTTGGGGCGGGCGTTGGCATCGCCCGCCGTGAACCCGGGCGTGTATAGTGAGCCGCCCTCAACCTATGCCTTGAGCTATGCCCTGAGTGAGCGTTTTTCCCTGGGAGATGATGGTGACATGAAGGCCGACGAACTCCGCGAAGCCTATCTGGCGTTCTTCGAATCAAAGGGATGCGTTCGCCGCCCCAGTGATGTGCTCGTGCCGCGATGGGACCCGTCCGTGCTCTTCACGCCCGCGGGCATGAATCAGTTCAAGGATCACTTCCTAGGGAAGTGCAAGCTCGACTTCACGCGGGCGACCACCTGCCAGAAATGCCTACGCACCGGGGACATCGACAACGTCGGACGCACACCGCGGCATCACACCTTCTTCGAGATGCTCGGCAACTTCAGCTTCGGCGACTATTTCAAACGGGAGGCCATCCTCTGGGCATGGGAGTTTCTGACGAGCCGCAACTGGCTGAACATCGCTCCTGAAAAGCTCTCCATCACCGTCTACCACGACGATACCGAGGCCTATGCCATCTGGGCGAATGAGGTGGGAGTGCCCGGATCGCGAATCACGCGAATGGGAGAGGACGACAACTTCTGGCCGGCCGGGGCCCCCACGCAGGGGCCCGACGGCGTGTGCGGCCCGTGCAGCGAGATTTTCTACCGCATGCCAGACGGCACTGACGTGGAGATCTGGAATCTCGTCTTCACGCAGTTCAACCGGGTGGGCCCGCCGCCAGACAACCTGCGGCCGCTCCCGAGCAGAAACATCGACACCGGCATGGGGCTCGAGCGGACGTGCGCGATGCTCCAAGGGGTCGACAGCAACTTCCACATCGACATCCTCAAGCCGCTCGTCGACGCCGTGAGCGAAGTCTGCGGCAAGCGGTATGTGGCGGCTGACGATGACGGCCGCCGGATGCGGCGGATCGCCGACCACGTCCGCGCCTGCACGTTCGCGATCCACGAGAACGTCCTGCCGGGCAACAACGAGGAAAAATATGTCGTCAAGCGGCTGCTGCGGCGGGCCGTGCTCGACGGACGGCAGATGGGGATCCGGGATCCGTTCCTCCACATGCTGCCGGGCACGGTGGCCGAACTGATGCGAAAACCGTATCCCGAACTCGCCAGTTCAATCGAGCGGATCGGCATCGTGATCAAGCGGGAAGAGGAATCTTTTCTCGCCACCATCGACGGCGGACTCGACCGCATCGAGAAGCTGTTTGGCTCCATGGAGCGTTCGGGAGCGGCGCTCGTGAAAGGAGCCGATGCGGCCGAACTCTACACGACGTACGGATTTCCGCCGGAGTTGCTGGAGACGCTGGCCGCCGAACGCAACTGCGCCTTCGACTGGAACGGATTTCGCGAGGCGATGGAGACCCATGGCCAACGGTCGGGCGCCGGAGCCCGTGCCGAACTGTTCACATCGGGGCCGCTCGACGCCTTGAAGAAAGCCATGCACGGCTCCGAATTCGTCGGCTACGACACCCTCGACACCGACGGCAAGGTGATCGGCATCATCTCGCAGGATAGGCTCTGCGAACACCTCAGAGAGGTGGGGCATGCCACGCCGATCACCCTGGTGCTCGACTGCACAAGCTTTTACGGCGAGTCGGGCGGCCAGGTAGGGGACACCGGCACGATTGAGTGGCCTGCCGGCAAGTTCGTGGTGGACGACACGCAGCGTGAGGGCGGCTTCATGCTCCACACCGGTCACCTGCAGACGGGCACCCTCGATCTTGGCCAGGCGGTGCAGGCTCGAGTCGATCCAGCCCGGCGAGCCGCCCTGCGGCGGGCCCACTCGGCCACGCATCTGCTGCACGCTGCCTTGCAGCACTTCCTGGGGTCGCATGCCGTGCAGCAGGGATCGAAGGTGGATGCCGACCTGTTGCGATTCGACTTTTCGCACACCAACTCGATCGACCAGGAGACGCTCCGACAGATCGAGACGATGGTCAATGTCAACTCGCTGGCTGCCGCGCCGGTAACCTCCCAACTGCTCCCCCTGGAGGAAGCACGCCACGCAGGGGCGATGATGCTCTTCGGCGAAAAGTATCCCGACCTCGTCCGGATGGTGACGATGGACGGCGTGAGCCGCGAACTCTGCGGCGGCACGCATGTATCGAGCACCGGCCAGATCGGCCTGGTGCGGATCATTTCAGAGGAGAGCGTGTCGGCAGGCACGCGGCGGATCACCGCCGTGACGGGCCTGCGGGCCGTCGATCGTTTTCGACAGGCCGAGGGCCTGCTGGCCGAAGCGGCGGGCGGCCTCAAGGTGCCCGTCGCAGAGCTTCCGGCCCGCCTGGCAGCCATGGCGAAGGATCTCAAGGAACTGAAAAAGAAAACGAGCTCCGCGGGGGCTGCCGCTCTCTCCGTCGACGAGTTGCTCGCTGGTGCCATTGACGTGGCTGGCACGCGGGTCGTGGTGGCCGACGCCCGAGGCGGCGATGCCGCCGCCATGCGGCAATGCATCGATCAGCTCCGCCGAAAAGCGAGTCCGATCGCCGTGATGCTGGGCTCGAGCGAAGCCGACAAGGTGACGCTCGTGGCCGGGATCAGCCGCGAACTCGAGGAACGCGGCTTGTCGGCCGGCAACTGGATCAAGGACCCCGCCACGATCGTGGGTGGCAAGGGGGGCGGTCGCGCTGACCTGGCGCAGGCCGGTGGAAAGCTGGTCGACAAGCTCCCCGACGCCCTCGCAGCAGCCCGTCAATCGATCGAGCAACTGCTCAAGGCATGATCAAGGCATGATCAAGCCCTGAGCAGGGCATGACTGGGCCGCGGACGGCACACATCGTCTCGCTCGGGCAGAAGCCAGGCTTCGGCAAGCAGCCAACGCCCCAACCTACCCCACGAGTTTCTGCAACACAGCCAGAGCGGCATCGTAATCGGGCTCGCTGGCCACTTCCTTGACCACCTGCGCGTACTGCACGACGCCCTTTGCATCGAGCACGAATACGGCCCGAGCGAGGATTTTCAGCTCGTCGATGAGCACGCCCCAATGCGAACCAAAGCTGCGGTCCATGTAGTCACTGCCGCTCCGCATGGACTTGATGTCTTCCGCACCACAAAACCGATTCATCGCGAATGGCAGGTCGAGGCTCACGGTGAGCGCCGTCACCTTGTCGCCGAAGGCGGCCAGCCGGTGGTTGAAGGTCTTTGTCTGCACCTGGCAGACCGGCGTGTCGAGGGACGGCACCACGCTGATGAACGCGGGCTTGCCGAGCAGGTCGGCCTTGCGAATGTGCTGCATGCCGCCAGCATCGAAGGCGACCAGATCGAAATCGGGCGCAGGCGAGCCCACCTTCACTTCATCCCCGATCAGCGTGAGCGGATTTCCCTTGAACGTGACTGCGCCGTGCCGACCCATGATGTGTGTCTCCTACCGGGGATGAAAACCAACTGCGGCAGTATTGCCTGAAAATAGCCGAAGGCAAGCCAGTGGCGACGAACGCCGGGCACTCTCTGCAGACAGGCAGCCATCTGAGACGCCGCAGGCCGTGAAAAGACCGGTCATTCCCTGCCGTGCAGGGAATGACTTTTTCCACGGGCAGATTAGGATCGGGGGCGTGAACGCACTTCGGCGTCACCACTCACTGCTTGGAGAGCCCCGCATGGCAGCCCTCGGTCGGTTTGGCCAGCTTCTCGGTCTCGCGCTTCCGCTGCTGGCCGTCTTGCTTGAACTCAACCGCACGATCTCGCTCGGACAGATGCTGGTGATGCTGGTGGCCGCGGTCTGTTGTTTCTGGATCGGCCGCATCACTTCAGCGTACGCCCGTCCCTAGCCTCGGCTTTTGCAGTTCTGGTGCCCTTTTTCCCATTGGCTGAAACTGCCCTCTGAAAAAGCCTCCTCAGCAGAATCTGTGGGTACATTCCGGCTCGGGTAGGGTGTACCCCATCGGGTGAAACAGTGCGATTTCGATGCCTTGCGGCGTTCTCAAGCCATGGGCTTTTCTGCCGGTCAGTTTCGCCTTGCCGCTGAATCCCTCGACGACGCCCGATGAGATCACCGCCTCCAGTTCGGAACCAGTCGAGGATCAGATGCCCGTATGTCTTGTGGCGACAAGATTTCCATCTTGTCGGGGAAGTGCAAGTTGGAAACTCGCACCCACATGGGATGGGAAAACTTTCAGTCACGTCTCTTGTGGCGACAAGATTTCATCTTGTCGGGGAAGTGCAAGTTGGAAAACTTGCACCCACAAGAGAAAACTTGCACCCACATGGGATGGGAAAACCTGCACCCACCTCTCTTTGTGGCGACAAGATCTTCATCGTGTCGGGGAAGTGCAAGTTTCCACTTGAAAACCTCCGGTTTTTGCGGGTCCTGCGGTTCCGGGACCGCATGGGGATTTTGAATTGTGGGTGCAAGTTTTCAACTTGCACATGCCTCTGCGGTCCCGCAGGCTGTTGATCGAGCGTCTGCGACCCCCTGCCGTGCGGCACGTGAAGCCGCCATCTCCGTCCGGCAGCGCCTGGCGCAAACGGACCAAAACGTCTGCCTGAAAGGGCTGGCGCGGTCGTGCCGTCTCAGAGGCACCGTCTGGGCAGGATTGTCGTCCTGCGGCGACTTTGCTGTCGCCTGTTTGCGACCTAGGAACCTATGGAGACTTTTCGAGCGCCCCTCGCTGCCCGTGGAAAAAGTCATCCGTGCCCTCATCCAGAACTGAAAACAGGTCCACTTGAACCCCCCCCCTGTTTTTCCTGGTGATGCGCACCCGGGACCGCATCGTCCGGTCCAACACGCAGTGTCTTCACAGCCCCTCAGGAACGCACCATGATCCGCGCCGTCGCCTCGTCCGATTACCGCGCCAGCCGGGGCCGCCTGCTCGTCGTTGATGACGACCGCCGCGTGGCCTCGAACACCGCCCAGTGGCTCTGCGGCCTGGGGTGGCACGCCAGCGCCGTCGGCCATGTCGCCGAGGCGTTGCCGCTACTGGCTCGCGACCACTACGACGCCTGCATCGTCGACGGCATGCTGGCCGCCAGCGGCGCCAGCCGCATCGCGGCCGCACTGCGCAACGGGTCTGCGGATACCGCGCTGGTGGTGACGATGCCGGCGGCGGGTACGGCCGATGCCATGATTGTCGCGGATGCACTCGTGCGCACGCCTCTTCGAGACGACGATCTGCTCGCCGCGATCAATGGTGCGATGGCCGCTGCCGCCGGCCGTGCCGCGACGGCGCGGCACGACGGACCACCGGCTCCAAAACTCCTGGGCGAATCCTCCGCAATCCGTCGCGTGCTCGACCTCGTGGCCCGCCTCGCCGATGCGCCGACCACCCTGCTCATCACGGGAGAGAGCGGAACGGGCAAATCGCTCGTGGCCCGCGAGATGCACCGGGTGAGCCGCCGCCGCGAGGGCCGGTTTGTGGAAGTGGCGTGTGGCAGCCTCAGCGAGTCGCTGCTGGAAAGCGAACTTTTCGGCCATGTTGCCGGCGCTTTCACCGGCGCCACCGCCGACCGCGACGGGAAATTCCTGCAGGCCGACGGCGGCACTATCTTTCTCGACGAGATTGCCACTGCGTCGCCTGCGATGCAGGTGAAACTGCTCCGAGTTCTTCAGGATCTGCGGTTCGAGGCGGTGGGCGGCTCTCGCACGCATGCGGTCGATGCCCGGGTGATCCTCGCCACCAACGAAGACCTGGCAGTGCTCGTGGCCGCGGGCGCGTTTCGCGCAGATCTTTTCTGGCGTGTCAACGTGATCACGATCGAGATGCCGGCCCTGCGGGATCGGGCCGACGACATCCCGATGCTGGCGGAGCATTTTCTGGCATCGTCGTTGGCACGCGGGCCACGGGCCGTCGACGGCTTCTCGTCGGCAGCGATCGAGTCGCTCTGCCGGTATCGCTGGCCCGGCAACGTTCGCGAACTGGAACATGCCGTGGAATTCGCGGTGTTCCTCGGCCGCGGCTCGTCGATCGACGTGGCAGATCTTCCCGCGACGGTTCGGCACGGCGGCTGCGAGGCCGGCCAGGGCGGAGCGGCCGCCGCGGCCGAAGCTGCCGGCTCGCTCAAGCGGGATCTGGCCCACCCGGAGCGGAAGCTCATCATCGAGGCGCTCGAGCGGCACAGCTGGCGCCGGGACGCCGCTGCACGGGCGCTGGGCATCAACCGCACCTCTCTCTACAAGAAGCTCAAACGTCTGGGCATCAACCTCGCTGAGCTGCAGCCGGCGAGGTAGGCCGTCTGCCGAAACACCGGCGAGAGGCCGTTGATTTGGCGGCAGGCCATCCGCGGCCCTCCGGTCCGTACTGAGTCTGAGACGATGAAATCTCGTGGGTGCAAGAGACAAGATGGAAATCTTGTCGCCACAGGGAGGGGAAGAAGGAAATAGGAAGAAAGAGCCGGCACCAGCCTCTTATGTCCGCAAGTTTTCAACTCGTGGGTGCGAGTTTTTCCATGTGGGTGCGAGTTTTCCAACTTGCACTTCCCCGACAAGATGAAAATCTTGTCGGCACAAGAGACGTGGGTGCATTTTT
>Ga0209829_10001595_pt1 | contig 18191 bp, 17 predicted proteins | sample C_140205_EF_Meta_FD_187311 | JGI IMG/M metagenome (GOLD analysis project Ga0209829, IMG submission 187311) | Freshwater microbial communities from Lake Croche, Canada to study carbon cycling - C_140205_EF_MetaG (SPAdes) (version 2) | ecosystem: Environmental > Aquatic > Freshwater > Lake...
GGGCACTGCTGGGCATTGCAATTGCGCCAGACGCTGTACTCGCCGGCGGAGTGCTCCAATTGGTTGACCTGGTGGCGGAGTGTATCATTTTCGGCGAGGGCGTTGCTGTAGGCGGCTTCAAGGGCATTGATGCGCTCTTGCTGGCTGTCGCGCATGAGCTTGGCGAGGGTGCAGAGCCCGGTGAAGAGGGTACCGATGACAACGATGGCTCCTTGGTTGAAATCCATGTGTATTATGAATTAATTTGAAACGCCTTTGTGAACGGTGAAATTGATGGTGTCGGCGGTGGTGTCGGCGGTGCTGGCGTGGTTGTTGCGGACGGTAAGGGTGAAACTGCCAGCGGAGACGGATTGCACCCAGCATGAGGGGAGACCGGTGGAGTAGCTGGCCATGTTGACGAGTACTGTATCAGTGGCTGATACAGCGGAATTGGTGACGGTGAAGGTGGCCTGAGTGCCCGCGGCGAGGCTGGTGGAGTTTAGGGTAATGACTCCGCTGACTTTGTTGAGGGTTACACCTGTGGTGCGGCTGGTAGCCTGGGTGACGGTACCGCCAGCGCCGGCGCTGTAACCGATGCCGGCGGTTGCGCTGGAGGTGAGGATGCTGCTGGAGGCTGCAACGGTGGTCAAATTAAGCATTGAACTGGTAACGCGGCTGGCTCCAATGGTGAGGACTGCGGAGCCTGCCGAGCTGGTGACATCGCCGCCCGTAAAGGCAGGGAGGCGGGCCACTGCGAGAGTGCCGGTGAGTTTGGTGGCATCGAGCGACGAGATGGTGAGGACTGCGGAGCCTGCCGAGCTGGTGACATCGCCACCCGTGAAGGCAGGTAGGCGGGCGGCTGCGAGAGTGCCGGTGAGTTTGGTGGCATCGAGCGACGAGAAAGTGGTCAAAATGGTTGAGGGGAGACCGCTATTATTATCCTGGGAAGTATCAAATTGGAAGGTGGCAATAGTGCCTTCAGAGTTGTTTGTGGTCTTAATATAAGCGCCTCCGCCAGCGCTACTTTCGATAATGGTAAGGCCATTGCCACCCGCTGTGGAGACTCCCAGGTTAGCAATAGTGAGCGCCAACGATGATGGGAAATCGGCACTGACAAGCGGTCTCACACTGAGGGCGCCGGTGCTCCCATTGGGCGTGGCCAGGAAACTATTAGCGGTTTGTCCTGTAGCGGCTGCAATAGTCAAGGCGGGCGTAGTGGTGGCGGTGGCGATGGTGGTGTTGAGCCAGGCGGGCTGGGAGGCGATGGAGACGGTGGTAACGGTGCCTGTGCCGGCGGTGACGGTTTGCCAGGTGGGGTCGGCGCTGGCTCCGTTGCTGGTGAGGACCTGGCCGGAGGCGCCTGCGCTGGTGGCGGTGACGGCGGATGTGCCGCTGCCGATTAATACACCGTGAGAGGTTAGGGTATTGGCTCCGAGACCGCCATTAGGGACGGTGAGGGTGCCGGTGACGCCGGTACTGAGTGGGAGGCCTGTGGCATTGGTTAACGTTGCGCTGGAGGGCGTGCCGAGAACGCCGCCGGGAGCGAGGTAATCGGTGCCTGCGGTGGCGATGCTGGGAACGCCGGTGCTGGTGGTGTTTTTGAGCAGGCCGGTGGCGAGGCTAGCGAGACTCGTGCCGTTGATTTTTGCGACGTTGACTGTGATGGCGGTGGAGCCGCTGCCGCTGACATCGCCGGAGAGTGTGATGGATTGATTGGCTGTGAGGTAGGAGGCCGCATCGATGTTTAGCGTGCCATCACTGCCGCTGGTTTTTACGAAGCCGTTGCTGGTGAGGTTGCTTAGCTTGGTGATGTTTTGGACAGCATTGACGCTGATGGTATCGGTGGACCGATTGAGGCCGGCGCTAAAGGTGAGTGGCTTCTCAAGGCCTGACAGTGTACCACTGTTTGAGATGCTGCCACCGCTTGCGATGGTAAGAACGCGACCGGAGCCAATGGTGAGATCTTCGGTGATCTGGTTGGTGCCGGGGGTTTTTAGGACAGACTTGGTTTGGGCTGCTACGGAGTGCGCGAAGATGAAGAGGGAGAGGAGAAGGATGGTGTGCTTCATGGGTGGATGATGGATGAGGGATTAGAGGAGTTGTATCCAGGCGCGGGCGTTGGTTGATCCGTTGTAGTCGGCTGGGCGTTGGATGCCTGTGGCTGTAGCTGCGGTACTCGATTGCAGCTGGTAGAAGCCTAGCTGGCTGCTGGCGATGACGGCTGCGACGGTGCCGGTAGCGACGGCTCCTGATGCGGTGGCAAGAGCGGCCAAGGTGGATAAACTGGCGTACGGTGTGATAAGATTAGCGGGACCGCTTGATCCACCCCCACCGCCAGTGGCTGGGAGGCCTGTAATGGTGCCTGCTGCGCCGTTGGTGCCGCTGCCGCTGGCGATGCCGCCTGCGACGTTGAGATTGCTGCCGTTTTCGCCGATGAGGCCGCCGCTGAGAGTGATGGTGCCGCCATTGCCTCCGTTGTGGGTGCTGTTGGCCAGGCCGCCACTGCAATCGATTGCATCGACGACGGCTTTGAGCCCAACGGCAACGGTGCCACCAATGCCGCCATTGACGCCCCAAGGGATGCCGGAACGACCTTTGACGCGAACAGTACGGGCTTCGATGAGGCCGTTGAGATTGACGGTGGCACCGCTGCCAGTGCTGCCGTGAATGGTGATCAAATCAAGGATGCCGCCGAGGCCATCGAACTGATAACCGACGCCATTGGAGGTGTCCGTAGAGGGGTAGCCCGTGGCTTCGAAGGCGATGACATGCGCATCATTGAGAATGATATTGTTGCCGCCCAACGCATCGCCATTGAAGGCTGTAATGGTGAGCTTTTCAAAAGTGATGTTGACGGCAGCCCCGATGCCACCAAAGCCTACTGTGATACTGTCTATCACGGTTAAATCTTTGTGCAGGCCCTGGAAAATGAAGCCCAGCATGTTGCCATCAATAGCGAAGCCGGGATCATCCATGAAGCCGACGCGGATATAGACGGGATTGCCCGCATCCGGCGCGGGCGTAAGGGCGTTGGCGGCCGCAATAGCATCAGCAATGCTGCCGTAGGCGAAGAAGCCCGCTGCGGCCATGTCCACAAAGCTGGGATCGACCCAGATCTGGCGATAGATCGAAGGGATCTGCTGAGGCACCACATCGGACGGGCGAGCCGTGGCGTTCTTGGCGTTGACGGAGAAGGCGTAAGCGCGGCCCTCTTTGGGATTGCCAAGCGTAAGCCAGGTGATTTGCAAAGACAACTCCATGGTGGCTGCGGTGCCGATGGTGGCACGCAGGAAGGCGCTATCGAAAAGGCAATCACGAACGTAATGTGCTGAGGAGCCGCTGCTCACTTGAGCGAATTTGACGAAGGTGAGCAGGGAGGGGCCATCGAAGACAGCTGTCTTGCGAGCCGCCACCATGATGGTGGTATCGGCCGGGAGTTCAACCTGGACGCCGTCATCATGGAAGACGATATCGATCTGTCTCCAAGCGGCCAAAGGGACATCGAAGGAAACGGGATCGGTGCCGCCGAGGGTTGAGGTGACGACGCTGTTGACCCGGTTAACGTAAACGGTAAAAGCCATGGTGTATTATGCTTTATTGAGAAGAATGTTGGTGCCGTTGTAATACCAGTCTATAACGGTGATGGTTGAGGCGGTGCCGTTGAGCGCGATGGCGGCGTTGATGGCTAGGAAGATGCCATTGTAGGTGATCGTGCGAGATCCTACACTGTCTTGCTTGATGATGATCTTGCCGGAAGCGCCTGCGGGCGGAAGGTTGGTGGGAAGACCGAGGACGCGGGTGACGAAGGCGCTGAAAGGAAGGTAGGCGTTGAGGCCGTTGTTCATGTCCCAGGCGACGGTGCCGCCGCTGCTGGTGACATCGGTGAGGGTTTGCTGATGGGCGGCACCGCGCTCGATCTCGTACCAGTTGGGCGGGCGAGTGAGTTCGGCGGTCCAGCGATCAGTGGCGATCTTGGTGAGCTTGATGATGAGGCCGAGATCGTTGATGGCCTGGGCTAGGATGCCATTGAGGCTATCAATTGTTACACCTGAGGTGGGTGTGATGGTGGTGCCGCCGCCGATTTGCCGATCAATGATGAGCTGGGTGCCTACAGGGAAGGCGACGGCGGAGTTGAGTGGTACGGTGAGGGTGAATGCGCCGGCATAGTTGGCAGGGCGACGGGTGAAGGCATCGGCGAGAGTGAGGGTGTAGGATGCTGTGGTGATGGCGGCGGTGACGGGCATCAACCTGGGGGCTAGGAGGGCATCGGCAGCAATGCGGGCATTAGTTTCGATTAGGACGGCCGCGCTGATGGCTGAGGCGCGGTTGCTGGACTCAACACCGATCTTGGCGGTGACGAGGGCGGTGTTGGCAGCGCTGGTGGAGTTGTCGCCGGTGGCTACCGTCGGGACGGTGACAGGGCCGGTGAAGTCTGCACCGCCGAGGGCAGCGAGAGTCGCAACTTGTGCTGTGACGTAGGATACCAAAGCATAGTTGGCGGCATTGGAGGTGCTTGTAGGCCCATCCTGGCCATCGCGATTAATGTCGTTGATGACGCGGAAATTGAAAAATGGTGTGGACTCAGGCTTCTGGCCAGGCTTGGTCCAGCTCCACTCGGCCTGGAGATCAACGAAATTAGGCTCGACAGGGACGGTGAGTGTCCAGTGATCGCCGGTGGTCCAGGTGGCGAGCACGGGCACGCCGGCGGCCAGAGCGGCGGAAACATCGGGATTGATTAGGTTGGAAGGGGCGGCGGCTGAGACGGTAGCGATGCCGGTGCCGATGGCCATGATCCAGAGGGATGCTCCGTTGGTCAATGCGGTGGCCGTGGTAACCGAGGGCAGGATGATGGATTGAGCGCCGGCGTTGTCGCTAGTGACCAGGCGACCGATGTTTGCCGCGGTAATGTTGACCGTGGTGGTGGTCTTGACATCGATGCCGGGCGTTGCGCCGCCGTTGGCGAGGAATGCAGCGCACATTTGCACCGAGCCGGTATCGATACTGCCGGTGTAGTATTTTAGTACACTGTCATAGGCTAGGTTGCTGGTGATGGCGACGGGCTGCTTGCCGAAAGCGTCAACGGCCTGCATGGCAAATTTGATGACGGTGCCTGTCGCGAACTGTTCACGCGGGTTACCGTAGGCGGAGCTGCCTGTGTAGGGCTGGAAGCTGAGGCTGAGGCCATCACGGCGGACTGCCTGCAAGGGGGCATTGGGATCGATTGAGAGGGGCAGGTTGTTCAGGCCCTGGGTCAATTGATTGAGGGAATCGGAATAGAAGAAGTCCACGGTGGGCGCGGGGTGTCAAAAGGGAGGACTGGGAGAGGGGTAAGGGGAAAGAGAAAAGAGAAAAGTGATGGAGGTGAATGCTAACAAGCGCCGCCATTGAACCGATAGCCCCGCCTGCCACGGCACCCTATTTGCCCAATTTGGTATTCTCGCATAGCCTGCATGAAGGCTCTCCATTGCCATTTGCGGACATCGTCACAGGTCTTTTGCAACCGTACAAGCTTTCGTTCTCTGCGTTTCATATCTTGTGTCTTGCAGTCTTTTCTCTTTTCTCTTTCCCCTTATCCCTTTTTTTTCTTCTTCAGCTACCACTGCTGAATGACTGAGCCGGTGCAGATCATGCCGGCGGGGAGATCGGTGAATTGGGGCTGAAAGAAACCATTCGACTGGATGATACCGCCGGTATAGACGGCCCAACGGCTATGGAGTTGATCATAGGCTAAGGAGCCGGTGAAGACGGCTTGAGAGCCTGCGACGGCGTAGTTGCTGGAGAGATGGATGAAAGGCCAAATGGAGGGATAAGTGGTGGCAAACCATTCTCCATTATGGGGAGTGGTAGCATCGAACCAATCGGTGTAGGACCCAATGAGAATGAACTGGGCGGGGTTGTTTGCATCGCCATTGGGGACGGGATGAAAATCAGCGGAGCTGGCGTAATCACTGGCGAGACGAGGGCCATCAGTAAGGCCGGTATCGGCCTGGAAAGCGCCGGTGAGTGTGTAGGTGGCAGTGACTGTAGTGCCGCCAAAGACGCGATCTTTGGTGATCTGTAAATTGATGGGGCCGGGCATCCAGCCAGCGTAGGAGCGGCAGATGCCATTACCCCGATTGATGGAGCGGGCCTGCCAGTAGGTATCGGCATCGGGCCAGCCATCAGCCGCCAGGCCAATGGGATCGAAGGGGCGGCGGAAGCTGGCGGGGTAGATCACGGGACGATGACGTTGAGGTTTTGCCAGCTAAGATCGACATTGAAATTGCCACGGGCCCAAGGGGTGATCACGCTGTCTTTGATGGTGGCGATGAGGAGATGGTAATCGCCTGCCCTGGGATCGTTGCCGGCGACGTTGTTGCCTGTATCACGCACTACTGTGGTGTCGTTTGGCCGGGTGGAGGCGGTGATGATTTCCCAAGGCCAGGCGAGGACTGAGCCATTGGTATCGAACTGGGCGCGGAGAAGGACGAAGGCCTGAGCGGGATTGACGGTGAGCTGCGGAGCAGGATCGTTGGTGAGAGCAACGCCGTTCATCGTGGGGATGCATGAGCCAGGCTGAGTGGTTTGGCTGGCGGACTGAGGGCAGTAGACGAGGCCGGGTTGAACTTCGATGGCGGGTGTGCCGCCGCTGGTGGTGGTGAGTGTGACCTTGAAGGGGTAATCGCTGGAGCCGGAGCCGTTGGCGGTGACTTTGAGGTGGAGCCGATTTTGATCAGGCTGGCTGAGATCGATGCCATCGGCGGATATGGTGTAGTTGCCGAACAGGAGCCGTAGGCGACGGTAGAAGCCGCGCACTGAGACGAGACCCTTGTCGGGCACGGCTGCTTCAATGGCGGCTTTGAAGGGCTTGATGTCCATGGCTTACTTGGGCAGGTACTGGGGCGTCCAGATGTGGGTAAAGGTGTTTTTCCAGATGGAGACGCCTTTGACCATTTGCTGCCCGGAGGGGATGAATTTCCAGCCATTGGGCCAGTACTCGCGAGCATCAGTGAGGCTGAGGTTAAACACCCGAATGGAAGGTGTATCATCGGGTATTAGCGAACCTGGGGTGTCGGCTGTGGGCGGCGGACTAAGCGAAATGAACTCATCGACGACGGTGACACTGGAGATATCGACTTCGCCCGGGCGGGGTGTATTCCAGCCGCTTTGGATAGGCCAGGTGACGTTGTCGCCTGAAATGGTCTTGCCGGTGGCCGTGATGGTGCGCGTGCCGTTCTTGGCTTGATAAAGGCCTTTCAATTCGGCGCTGAGATCGTACCAGCCGCTGTGGTCATCGAGCGGCTTGGGATTGACGCTCATGCAGACCATGGCGATCCCGAAGCCGCCCACCGTTTGTCCTACACGGTACCTGTTCGGGTTATTGGTGATGAGATGGATCTTGACGGAATCGAACTCGGCGCCTGCAGCGCGATGGGGATCGGGGGAGCCTGCGAAGTGGCGCTCGCCTTTGGGCCCGGCGATGCCGGAGACGCTGAGGACGTGCTCCCATATGCCTGCGACATCTTGCGTGGTATCGACATCATCAATGCGGAGGTTGGCATCGCTTGGCGGGGCGGTGCCAGGCCTGAAAGTGAGCTCGTTGTTGGAGACGTATTCGAGGGTGCCTGTATCTAATCCACGGGAATTGCGGCGGAGCTTGCGCTCGGTGCAGACGGGAGCGGTGAGGTTGCCGAGGATGTAGACGGGGGTGAGGGACATGGGGGAAAGGGATAAGGGGTAAGAAGGGAAGGGGTAAGGGGTAAGAGAAAAGAGAAAAGTAATGAGTAATGAGTAATGAGTGATGAGTGATGAGTGATGAGTGATGAGTGATGAGTGATGAGTGATGAGGGATCAGGGATTCATGCTTTTCGTTTCACGGCTTCGCAGCTCTTTTCTCTTATCCCTTATCCCTTATCCCTCTCCTCAGTTAGCTATGAGCAGGTTCTTTTCGATGCTGGAGAGAAGCTTGGTCATCTCCTGCAGGAGGCTGTCGGCGCGGTTGTTGTTGCCTTGCTTTTGCTGGGCCTGGGCGTTGGCAGCGGCTTTGGCTTTGGCGTTGGCGGCCTGGGCGGCGGCTCCGGCTGGGACGGGCGGGCCTACGAAGCCGGGCTTTTGGCCCCTGCGCAATTGTGGGTTGCGATCATAGAAATCATCCATGGCGTTGCTGGTGATGTCCTTTGATACACCGCCGTGGATGCGACGGGAGCCGCTGAGCTTGTCGAGATCATGCTGGTGGCGTTCGGCTTGCTTACGGGCGGTTTGCTCATCCATGCCGGGGTTGCTTGCCATGATGTCTTTGGTGGCTTTGTCGACGGCGTCCTGCCGCACGATGGCATCGGCCTGGCGGCGATGGCCGTGGGCGCGGAGATGGTCGACCATGGTGGTATCGGCGCGCATTTTGTTGGCTTCGGCATTCTGGCGGAACAGGACGGCATTGGCGATCTGGCGCTCGGCATCGACCTTCTGACGGGCGAGGTTGAGGGCCTGGGCATCGCTGACGTTTTGGGCATCCTTGATGCTCTTGGTTTCCTTTTGGATCTTGAGCTCGTCTTCGAGCTTGTTGACCAGGCTGGAGTCTTTGCTGCCGCTAGAGGCTTGATCTTTACGGGCTTGAGCGATGGCGAGTTCGTACTTGTATTCGTCTTTGGCGAGCTTGACGGTTTCGGCTTTGTCGGTTTTCTCTTTGGAGGAATCGGCGGCGGCTTTGCGCATGTCGGCGGTGAGCTTGTCGATCTCACGCATGGTGGCCTCGTAGTCCTTGAGGGCTTTGAGGGCTTGCTCGCCGACGGCGAAGTCGCCACGGCCGACACCAAGGCGTACTACACTGTCTACGGAGTCTTTGTTGAGCTGGTAGCCTTTGCCTTTGGCTTCTTCTTTGCGCTTGGCCTGGAGGGCATTGAGATCGTTGAGTTTGTCAGCTCCGGTGAAGTCGCCAGCGCGGGCTCGGTCGTTTTCATCGGCCATGCCTTTGAGCTTGTCCCAGTGATCCTTGAGGACTTTAGCCTTTTCTTGCTCGGTTTTGAGCTGCTCCTTTGCGCCCTTGGCGTCTTCAGCTTTGCGGATGGCTTCATCGTTGGCGATGAGCTGGCGCTTGGCGTGACTGGGGAGATCGCTGGCATTGATCTCGGCAATCTTCTTTTCGGCTGCGAGTTGGCGCTCAGCGGCTTCAGCCTCCTGGGTGCGGCCCTTGGCCTTGAGCATGGCGATCTCGTACTCGCGGCCGCTGAGATCTACGATGCGCTTGACGATGGCGGCGCGGTCGAACTCGATGCGGGCTTCGGTGTTTTTGGCCTGGGCTTTGCGCTCATCGAAACCAGCACCGCCAACGGCCATGCCCATGATATTGGAGATGGAGTAGATATCGGCGCGTGACTTGAGGGCTTCATCACGACGCTTACCGGTATCTTCGAAGGCTTTGCCGAGCTGGTCGATACCGCCGCTACGGACTAGCTTATCCATCTCGGAACCGACTTCGCGGGATCCTTTGACCATTTCATCAAAGGCGTCTTTGGCCTTGAAGGCGACGGTGCCGAGCGCGCCGCCGATGGCGAGGATGCCGCCGAGGATGACGCCGCCGGTACCGAAGACGCTGGCCAATTGCGAGCCCTGCTGGCCGATGATGGTGGCCATGCGAGTGCCCATTTGGGCTTGGACGGCAATGTCCTGGATCTGGTAGCCGATGTTTTGGATCTGGAAGCCGCGCAAGCCGCCAGCGCCGCTAGCAGGGATGCCTGGAGAGCCTGCATTGCCTGCGCTGCGATCCTGCCGCTGAACGGCGGGCAGGGAGAGGTTGTTGGGGCTGAAGCTTTGGTTGAGGCTGACGACGGGCTTGATCTCAACCGGAATGGGCTTCGAGGCCCAGGCCTTGAACTGAGCCTGCACGAGGGCCATGCCGCCTTTGTCGATCTCGGGCGCGACCTGGGGCTTGAAGACCATGTTGAGGTCTTTTTCAACGGCCTTGTGATTGGCCTCCAGATGAGCCCGGAGGCTGGCCATGGCCTGGGTCATGGGGCCGATGTCGCCGCCGAAGGTTGCTGTTACGTCGTTGGACATTGGTGCTGATTAGTCTTGAGTGTCAAACTAGGGGAAGGGATAAGGGGTAAGAGAAAAGAGAAAAGTGGACTGAGTGTAGGACGGCTCATTATTCAGTCCTTTTCGCTTTGCGGCTACGCAGCTCTTTTCTCTTATCCCTTTTCTCTTTTCATCCTTTGCAGTACTTCGCTTTAAGCTCGCGCCAGGCGATGATATCGGGATCTGCTTCCCTGTCTGCCCAGACGACGACTTCGCCGGCGGCTAGGAGATCGGAGTGTAGGATGGCGTGGCCACGCCAGGGGGGCAGCTCCCAGGTGACGTAGTGCTCGGACCAGCCGCGTGTGCGGGTGAGGGCGGCTAGGTACCAGGCATCACTGACTGGCGTGCATCGTTTCCCAAGCGGCCACTCCCGGGGCGATGACGGATGGAGACGACGTTGGTTCTGGCGGCTTTCCAGAGTCCGAGCCGGTAAGGGGCATCGGGGAACTCTTTGGAGGGCTCGGAGCCGTTGACTAGGAGGGAGGCCTCAACCCATTGCTCGCGGGGACAGCCGGGGTGGTCGCCTTCGTTCAAGCCATGTTCAGCCCATGCTTCGATGGTTTCCCAGAAGAGGCCGGGATTGGAGCGCAGGGCACGGAATTCCTCTGGTTTGTGAGTGCAGAGGTAGAGCACGGCCCAAATGGGGGGCATGTAGGCCTCGGTGGGGATGTAACCGTCGCCAATGCCAGGACATTGGGAGTGGAGCATGGCGGCGAGGGACTGCCTTGCGAAGGTGAAGGCTTCTAACGGCTTGCCTTGCCAGTGGGGATCGAAGTCGAAGGCTTCTTGGTGGAGATCGTTTTCCGTTTTCCGTTTTCCGTTTTCCGTAGGGAACCCTGAGGCCGGGGGCTGGGACATGACTTGGCTGAGGGCCGGGGCGGGGGCTTCTTCGATGGGGTCCTTGAAGGCAGCTTCGCTGCCGGAGATGGAAGATGGGAGATGGGAGATAGGTTGATTGCTCATAGGGTGTGATATTATTTAACCGAAGAAGTATTTTTCGACTTGGTCCCAGACATCGCCTTTGGCGTTGGGACTGATGTAGGCGTGGAGGCCTTCGGGATTGTAGCGGCCGGACTTGCGGACGGCATCGGGGGTGAGGAGCAGCAAGGGCTGATCTTGATTGAGGTGCTGCAGGAGGCGCTCGCGGTTCTGGCGAGCGCAATAGGCTAAGAGGAAGGGATGATCGGGCTGCTGGGTTTGCAGGATGCCGGCGTTGAGCTGCTCAATAAGTTCCCGGCCATCGTACACGACTGGATCGCCTGCCTCGTTGAGCATGGGACGACTGAAGCGATGGAGAACGAACTCGTGATTATTGCCGCTGCCGAGGATGTTGTAGAGAGCGATGCCGAGTCGGCCAAGGGCGGCGGCAACTGCCAGGCGCTTGGTGCTGATGGTGACGACGTTGCTCGTGAGCGGCGCGGGCCCTGGGACGTAAAAGCTGCGGGTGTTGCCGGCGTTGTAGACGAGGCGCTGAGGTTCGCCGCGCTTCATCCAATCGAGCAGGGCATGACAGTTGTGCAGGCCTGCCATGCAATCGAGCAAGGGATGCTCGGGATCTTCTTTTTCGAGGTCGCCGGATTTGAACTGATCAATGAGGAGGCCGCTACGGGCGGGCGTGCCTCGAATCACACAATCGGGATTAATGAGCAGGACGGTGCGGTTCTTGTCCACTCGAACCTCGGTTGCGGCCTCGATCTTCACCGCGACTTGGCCAGGCCTGACGAGAGTGGCGATGGAGGCGGCGAGATTGGTGTGAAGGATCTCCCCTGGCGCATCGCCGTTGAGTTTGCGCCAGGGGTTATCCATGGTTTTGAAATCGTGTTGGGTGATGTGGGCTGCTATCGCGTATTACACGATGAAGGGCTCGTGCTCGACCTTGAAGCTGAGCTTACGGAGATCATCGATGCTGTAATCGTCTTCGGGATCCATGAAGGTGAGGGTGCCCACCGTTGGATCGAAGCCGCGCGTGGTAGCGGCGAAGTTTGCCAGGGTGGCGACCGTGGTGCCTGGATGCTGGGTGATGAAGCCGCCGGTGGTGGCTGTGACCCAGCCACTGATCGACCAGGTCATGGTGGGGTTGCTTTCGCGACCGAGGACGTTGGCGCGAGTGACAATGGACTTCCAGCGCTTGTTTTCGCGCTTGGAGCTGGCCTTGACGCTCTCAACGAGCAGGTACTGCTCTTGGGCGGCGTTGGAGGCGGTGAAGGTGCCGAGATCGTAGAGGGCTGTTGGAGTTGTGCCGGGCATGGTGAGCGAGGGGTGGGGAGTGCTTAGTGCGGAGTGCTTAGTGCTTAGACTTTGGCGGGTGGCGTTTCGGCCTTGATGGGTTGAGGCTTGGCCCAGTTTTTACCCTCCCAATAGAAGGTGGCTGAACAGCAAAGGCAGACGGCTTTGCCGGTGGTGGAATTGATGTTGTACTGGGGTGTAGCACAGCACTCAGGAAGGGGCGACTCGGACATGGTGGGCGGCGTGGGCATACAGCTTTAGAGGTGTCAAAAAGGGATCAATCGGGAGGATTGAATTGGCCTACTAGGATGTGGTGATTGATCTGCATTTCCCAGATGGTGTGAGGGCCGTCATCGACCCTTCGCCATTGGGGCCAGGGGCGGCGGAGTTGGATCTGGCGTGTGGCACGATCGGACTGACTCAGGGTTAACAAATAAGTGCGGAAAAGCTCGGCGTCGAAGAGGCGCTGCTGGAGGGGCTTGAGCCATTCGGAGACGGTTTCGGGCGGGGTGCCGATGCCGTCGGGATTGGCTTCATCAGGGGCGAGATAACGCAGCACCTGGAGGCGAACGAAGAGGTTGATCCCGAGGATGCGGGTATGCTTGTGAGGTTCTTCAGCCGCGACGACTGAGAGGAGGGTATCTTGGTTGTCTTCGCCATCGTGGGGGCAGACGACGGGCACGGCAGCGGCGAGCCAGGCGCGGTAGCGATTGGCGGCTGCGGAGGTGTCGCCTCCATCGGGAGCGAGGGCGAGGAAGCCGCGATAGAGTTCGGCGTAGAAGTGCTCGTGACTGAAATCGAACATGGTTGTTTATGCGGCTTTGAGTTTTGCCTTTTTGGCGGCGGCGGCGATGATGTAGGGCAGGCGGCGGTCGAGGGCGCTTTGCCGGTAGCCGAGGACGCGGCCCATGCGGCTCTCAATGCTGAGGGCCTCGTTGTAGGGCAGGGAGCTGGAGAGCGTGATGCGGATGGAGGTGGCTGTGACATCGATGGTGCCTGCTCCGAAAGCTCCGTTGTGGCGGGAGACCCATGGGGGGATGCCTTTGGGATTGAGTCCTGCGGCCCTAGCGGCGGCGAGCCAACAGGCACAGGCGAGGCCAATCATGGCGATGGATTCGCGGCGGACGATTTCGAGTTTGGAGCGGTCGACGAAGTACGGCGCCGCGCGCGAGCCTTTGGCGCTTTTGGTGGCATCGCCGCGTGACATGATCTTTTGGCCACGCTCATTCTTTCGTTTCCAGCGTTCCTTGTAGATGGCATCGACATCGGGCCAGCGCTCTTTGGTAGGTACCTTGACGGGCGTGAGCATTTCACGGCCAAAGCACTTTTTAATCGTGCGCGAGCCCTTGATGGAAACGCCCTTGAAGACGGCGGCCAAGTCTCGCTCAATAGCTGCCTTGGCAGCAAGGAAGGCGGCCCCAGGGCGGTTATCGCGCTGGTTGAAGGGCGGGGTGATCTGGATGATGCCGGGGACCTTGCCAGAATTGGAAATGAACAGCGTGGCCTCTTGTTTCATCACAGCCTCAAGCTCTTGGCCAGTGATCTTGGAGAACTGGTTGTACTTGGCTAGGAGAGGGGTGATGTCGAGGTGACCCATAGCAGGAAAGGGATAAGGGGTAAGGGGTAAGAGAAAAGGGGAGGCCTAATCACACGTTCCGTTTGCAGTGTAAGACCCAGTCGGGGGCGCTGGATTGCTGGCCGCCGGCGCTGGCGAGGATGAAGCGCTTTCCGTTGTAGAGGATCTCAGTCTTTTCGTTGGGACAGGTGGCCAGGAGTGTTTTACTGAGATCGATGCGAAGGGTTTCTATGTGCTTTTCGACCATCAGGGTGGAGTCCCATTCGGTCGTCGCTGGCGTGGTACCGACGGCACAAGCGTAGGGCACACCGTTGATGGTGATGGTGCCAGGGCGGTTGGCTTTGCGCCAGGCACTGCCTTTGCTGCGGATGAGATCGTAGACGGTGTTCACGGGGAAGATTGCGGATTGCGAATTGCGGATTGGACTGATCAGGCGTCTTGTTTGAGGTAGCGGGCGCCGGGATCTTCGATGTTGCTGGGGGTGGCGCTGGCTTCTAAGACGGTGATGGCTTCGGCGAGGCAGTGGTGGGCTTTTTTGAGATCACTGAGGAGATCGCCCTTGAGGCGGAAGCAGTACTCAATGGCATCGGTGCGGCGGGCATCAACGAAAGCGTTGCCGCTGGATTCCATGTGTTTTTGAAGATCCCACGGGCTCACAGGCTTATCGTAATGTGCGGGGATAGGAGTCGTGGCGGCCATGTGTACCATGGAATGTCAAAGAACACTTTGATCGGACTGATCAGACTGATCGGATGGATCGTTGTTGTGATACGGACTGATAACAACAAAACCGCCGCCCTGGCGAAGGGGCGGCGGCTTGCCTGGCAGGGAAACACATGCAAAAACCTGCCAGAGGGCTTCGAGGCGAACGAAGAGGGATTAACCCAGGAGGAGCGCGGTGTGCTCGGGCTTGAAGTTGGTGACACCCCAGGCAAGGGAGACGTGGTAGGTCATCATGCGAAAGCCTGCGTACATGGCGAGCTCGAAGGCGAGGCCACTGCGGGTATCAACGATGGTGGTGCGATCGATGGCCATATCCCCTTGTTTTGGCAACGCAGGGAGACGGGTGGCGAGGACGATGGCGTTGCGACTGAAGGCGACGTTGCGGGCGCTGGTGGCGACCACGGTGATAGCCTTGGTGGCAGCGGACATGGCAACGCGCAAGCCAGGAGCGGCGAGAACGATAGTACCACCGGCGGAAACGTCGGCATTGCCGGTGGCAACGACGTACTGGTTGGCGGTATCGCCTGCGAAGGTGACAATGTCACCTGCCAGGATGGTGCCAGTGCCAACGGCGGCGAGCGTGAGAGTGGTGGCACCCACGGCGTAACCGGCGTTGTTGGTGGTGGAGCTGGCAGCGGTACCTTTGGTAACGGTAGCCACCTGGGCGGATTCGCGGATGGCGAAGCCATGGACATCGAGCAAAGTACCCTGGCGGAGAAGGCCGGTATCGCCGGATTCGTTGGCCTTGGTAAGCTGGCTGTTGGAACGGAGCTTAGCACCGCAGGTAGTGTTGACGACGAGGGAGCGATCGCTGAGTGGCGCACCGTTGTCATCCAAGATCTGACGCACAAGCGCGGAGGCGGAGAGATCGGACGCGAAGGGGGTGGTGCCTGCGGTACCGGCGGCGCGAGAAGCGCCAAGGTAGGCGGCGGCAGCGGTATCGGTTTCGACTTCGTTGGTCAAGGCGCGGAGTGCCTGGGCAATTTGGTCTTGCTCAATGGTGAGGAAGCCGGGGCCGGTATCGATGGCATATTGTTCTTCACCAGTCCAGGAGAAGGGCACGGCGCGCGACTTGGTGATGGTGAGCGACTTGTTATCGATGGTTTGCACGGCAGCCGCTGGGATGGTCATGGCGGGCGTGATGTCCATGCCGGCGGTATTGGGCCGCGTGGCGGGGCTGCGCAGAGTGGCGTTGATGGCACAGCGATCAGCGCGGGGATCGCGGGCGACGGCGGGGATAAAACCGACGAGCTCGCGAGACACGACATCGAGGGCCGCGTAGAAATCGGGGATGAGATTGGTGAGGGTATTGCCCATAATAGTAAGGAGTAAAAAAGTTTAACCGGGGTTGTGAAGGTGTATTACTCGGTAATTTTGCCTTTGGCCTTGACGAAGTTGGCGCGGGCGACGGGGTTCAGTTTTTCCCACTCGGCGCGGGTCATTTCCTTGGCACCCTGACCTTCTTCACCTTCGGCTGCGCCGTGGATGGCCTGGCCTGCGGTGTTGCCGGTGATGCCTGCCTTGAGGAGGTTCTCCAGCTTATCGAGCCGGGCGCGGAGAGCGACGGGATCGTTGGCCTTGGCTTCGGCATCGGCCTTGGCTTTGGCATCGGCGGCTTCTTTGTCAGCCTTGGCCTTGAGATCAGCGGCTTCTTTGTCGGCCTTGGCCTTGAGGTCAGCGGCTTCTTTGTCGGCCTTGGCCTTGAGGTCGTTTTCCAGACTGGTAATGCGGTCTTGGAGCGCTTTGATTTCTTGTTCGGTCATATCGGAGTTGGCTGGAGGTGGCGATTCAGGATTGTTGGCGTTGTCAAAGAGGGCGCGCGGGAGGTAATCGAAATGCTTGGCCCAGCCGGTGTTGAAGGCCTTGGCCTTGGTGCCTTTAACGACGCTATCAGCAAAGCCTGCATCGACGGCATCCTGACCGAAGAGCCAGGTGCCCATATCGGCTTTCATGAGATCGCGGATCTCGGACTCAGTTTTGCCGGTGCGCTTGGCATACATGGCGACCATGCGATCCTCATACTGGCGGGTGCGCTTGGCTCCGGCATCCATGTCATCGGGGTTGCCCATGACGCCGCCAGTGACGCGATGGATCATGACGCGACCGTTTTCGGCGATGGTGATCTTTTGGGCGGCGAGCATGACGATGCTGCCCATGGAGGCGGCCATACCGACAATGTTGGCGGTGATGGGGCGGCCGGTGGCGATGAGGCCATCGTGCATGGTGAAACCTTCATCGCATGAGCCGCCCGGGCAGTCGATATTGAGTGTAATAGTTGAATCAGGTGCGGTGGCGGCGCGAAGCTGGGTGATGAAGTCTTTGGCTGTTACACCGTAATGGCCAATCTCATCCATGAGATCGATCTCAACAGTGGTGGGATTCTTGGCGGTGATTTTGAACCAGGACTTGGCGGACATGCTGAGAGGATGGTGTCAAAGGCTGGGCACTAGACGCAAAAAAAACCACTGGCGCAGGCACCAGTGGCTTTCGGTTGTGATTAATGCTGTTGAAGCAGGGCCTTCAATTGAGCAATAAGAGCTTTGGCATCGCCTGGCTCTGGTGGCTCTGCGGGATCTTCGGCATGGCCGCTGCCGCTGGAGGATCCTTGCATGGCCTGGGGGCCGAAGAGTCGCCGCCAGTAGTGCTCCTCAGGAAGCCCACGAGCGCGCCAGCGTTCGAGGCCTGCAGCGACTTCGTCGTCGCAGATCTCGGGCATGGTTTCGGGGTCTTCACCGTTGAGGGTCCACCACTCTTGATCGGACATCTTGCCGGCGCGCATGAGCTCAAGGAATAGCTTGCCGTCTTTGCCTTTGTCGACGGTGATGTCTTTGGGCCCGCGCCAGGTGACGCAATTCCAGCCGGTGACGCCTGGTGGTGGATCGAGGGGTTCGACAAGGGGATAATCGAGCGGGTAGAAGCTGGCGAGAATGGCGGTGCCGATGACATCTTCCCAATCGGGCTGGCACATGTCCTCGATCATGGTCATTTGGATGCGCTGCGCGAAGCGGTTGGTCATCTCGCTGGCACCACGAACGGAGGCACCGCCGAGGCCTGACCAATCCCAAACGATATCGAAGGGGAGGCCGTAACCAATGCAGGCACCACGTAGCATGATGAGCAGGAACTCCATGGGGTTCAAGCTGCGGCCTTGGTTGTTGAAGGTCATGTTCTCATCGGTCTTGAAAATGGGGATCTGGGTGCCGTTGAGATCGATGAAGCGGGTGCCGTCATCTGGGACGGTGGTGCTGACATCTTGGCCGGCCTGGAGTTGGGCGGCGGCCATGATGTTTTGCATGGCCTTGGTGGGTGAGCCATCCTTGGTGTGGATGGAGCCGACGATGGCGCCGTTGAGCTTGTGTCCTACAAGTTCCAATTGTTGGATATCGAGGGCATCGACAAAAGAATTCATTCCGCAGTAGGCCCAGGGGAGTCCGCGATTCTGGGTGGCACGCTCCTTTTCGAAGATGTGATTGACGGCGCTGGCAGAGCGCGTGGTGAAGCGCTGGGGCACGCCGGAAGTGGGGCTAGTGCCTGGCAATTCGCGCTGGAGGAAGCGAAAAGCGGCGGGTTTCATGAGGGAGTTAAGACCGATGCCATCGACCCAGTTGAGCCCATCGACGAGGCCGGGATCAGGGAC
>Ga0209829_10001596_pt1 | contig 18185 bp, 14 predicted proteins | sample C_140205_EF_Meta_FD_187311 | JGI IMG/M metagenome (GOLD analysis project Ga0209829, IMG submission 187311) | Freshwater microbial communities from Lake Croche, Canada to study carbon cycling - C_140205_EF_MetaG (SPAdes) (version 2) | ecosystem: Environmental > Aquatic > Freshwater > Lake...
TTGGCGGATCGGGCGTGGGCTATGTCTGGCAAAAAAGTCAGATCGCGGAGCTCGACCAGCAGATCAAGCAGCGGGAACTCCGGCTGGGTGATTTGAAAAAGCAGAACGAGAAACTCAAGAGGCAGTTTGCCACGATGAGTTCGCCTTCTTTTTTGGAGGCGCGGGTCAAGGAACTCAATCTTGGCCTGATCCCGCCCCAGCCCTCTCAAGTATGGCGGTTGAGCGAGCCTACGGCAGAGCCGGTGATCCGCACCGAACCCGAACGAGTGTATGCGCAGAGGGCTGGGGCGGCGGTCTTGCGCTAAACTCATTGGCCTGCCGGCGGGATTGGGTGCCGGTCCCACCTTGGTCTGGGGGCGGGACGGCTATACAGGTACCGGATTACAGCCTTGAATCGAATGAAACTTGGTCTTCCATGGTCCGCGATGTTCCCGGAAGAGAAGCCGGCCGTCGCTGGCGGCTGGTCTTTTTGAATGTTCGAAAAACTGCAACATAAACGGTTGGTCTTGCCGGCGGTGCTTTTGGTGGCTCTGCTAGGTTGCTTGGCTTATCGATTGTTTGACCTGCAGATCCTGCGCCACTCGCAACTCAGCGCCTTGGCGCGGCAAAACACCCGCCGGGAGACTTATTTCCAGCCGCGGCGGGGCGATATTTTGGATGCGAAGGGATCGCTGCTTGCCACCAGTCTCTTTGCCAAGTCCGTCTATGCCGACCCCAGCCTGATTGTCAATAGACAGGCAGAGGTGGCCCGGGTCCTGGCTCCGCTGCTCCAGATGGAGGAGGCCGATCTGGTCCGCCGCTTGGCCCACGTGCGGGTTAATTCCAAGGGGGAAACGGTCACCAACACCTACGTGTTGTTGAAACAGCCTGTCGCGCCGGAAATCTGGCCGCAGATTCAGGCGGCCATGACCAATCTAACCTTTGGTATCGATGAGAAAAAACTGCGCCGGTCCGAGCGCAATTTCTTTCGGAATCTTCGGCAGAAAGCGGTTTATTCCCAGGATTATCCGGTTCGTGTTTATCCAAATCATATGCTTGCGGCTCATGTGCTGGGCTTTGCGCAAACCGAGGAGCGCGAGGTGGACAACCACTTGCGAAACGACATTGGCGGGCGCGAGGGGATTGAGCTCACCCTCGACTCCAAGCTGCGCGGAGTGCCCGGCTGGAGGGTGACTGAAAAAGACCGGGAGGGGCGGGAGATGGTTTCCGCCCGGCAGCAGGATGTGGAGTCGCGTGATGGATTGAATGTGGTGCTGACCATAGATTCTGTGGTGCAGAACATTGTTGAAACCGCCCTTGCCGAGGCGATGCAGAAACACACCCCGGTCAGTATCACCGGCATTGTCGTTCGCCCTCGCACCGGGGAAATCTTGGCAATGGCCACCCTGCCTAATTTTGACCCGAATATTGCCGGGCGCGCGGTTCCGGAGGCGCGAAAAAACCGTGTCATCACCGACGTGGTGGAGCCGGGGTCGACCTTCAAGATCGTCGTGGTTTCAGGGGCGCTGAATGACGCCACGGTCAATCTTAATGACCAGTTCGACTGTGAGCACGGCCATTTTTCATACGCCGGGAAGGTGTTGCACGACCATGAATCCCTCGGCAGGGAGTCGGTCAAGAGCATCATCACCAAATCGTCCAACATTGGCGCGGCAAAAATCGGGATTAAAATGGGTGCCGGCAGGCTCTATGATTACATTTCCGCCTTCGGATTCGGGGAGCGCACCGGTTTGCCCCTGCCAGGGGAGGTGCGCGGGATTTCCTTGCCGGTGAAAAAGTGGAGCAAGGTCTCGGTGGCCCAAATCCCGATGGGGCAGGGCATTGCGGTCACCCGGCTGCAGATGCTCATGGCCATGTGCACCATTGCAAACAAAGGGGTCCGCATGCGTCCCATGCTGGTTGATCATCTGGAGGATGGAGCTGGAGAGGTCGTGGTCAAGTATTCGCCGCAGCCGGTTGCCCGCGTGGTGAGTGAGTCGACCGCCAGGCAGATGGTCGAGGCCCTCAAGACGGTGGTTTCGCACGAGGGTACCGCGGAGAAGGCGGCCTTGAAGCACTACACCGTGGCGGGCAAGACCGGCACGGCGCAAAAAGCCGAGGGCGGGGTCTATGTCCATGGCAAGTTCGTCTCTTCGTTCATTGGTTTTTTCCCGGCGGACAACCCCGAAGTCTGCATTTCGGTGGTGCTGGACGAGCCCAAGGACGGGCATTACGGCGGCTTGGTGGCCGCCCCCGCTTTTGCTCAGATTGCCGAGCGGCTTGCCAGTTATCTGCACGTGCCCTCGGATATTGACGCCCCGGGGAAGCCGGGAGGATTGGCGGATGGCGGCGAACATGGACCCAAAGCGTCCATAGCGCCTTGATCGAACCGGTTCGGAATTTACAAAGTATGGAATCTCGGAGTTTGAATTTTATTGCGGCTGCTTGCGGAGGGGCCGTTGTTCAAGGCCCGCCCGAAACAGTGATTGACCGCGTTTGCACCGACTCGCGAGAGTTGCGGGCGGGGGATTTGTTTTGGGCACTCAAGGGGGAGCGCTTCGACGGGCATGACTTTCTTCAGGATGCACAGAAAAAGGGCGTGGCGGGTGTGCTCGTAGCCCGGGAACATCTTTCCGGCACCGGGCTTAAATGTCCGGTGGTCGCAGTGGCCAGCCCGCGGGCCGCCCTAGGCGCATTTGCGGCGGCCTATCGCAAGGATTTTTCATTGCCGGTCATAGCCGTGGGTGGTTCCAATGGCAAAACGACCACAAAAGATCTGATCGCTTCCGTACTCAAGCAGCGATTGGCGACCCTTTCCAGTGAAGCCAGTTTTAACAATGAGATCGGTGTGCCGGTGACTTTGTTGCGGCTCGACAAAGGGCATCAGGCTGCTGTGTTGGAAACTGGAACCAATCATCCGGGAGAACTGACTCCTTTGGTGGAAATGGTCCGGCCAAACTTGGGGGTGGTGACCAGTATCGGCCGGGAACATCTGGAGTTTTTTCAAGATCTGGCTGGTGTGGCCCGGGAAGAGGGGGCGCTGGCTCAAGCTCTGCCCGCCGCAGGCAAGCTGTTCCTCAACGGGGACAGTGAGTGGGCCGCTGTGATCGCGGCGCGCACTGCTGCGACGGTGGTGCGGATCGGGTTGGGGGCGAAAAACGACTGGCGCGTCCGAAACGTGCGATTGGACACCCACGGGGTTTCCTTCCGGGTCGATGCCCCGGTGGCATTGGTGACGGGGGATTACCGGATCCATTTGCTGGGGCGGCATCAGGTGGTCAACGCTATGTTTGCCATCGCTGTGGGGGCCGAGTTGGGTTTGAATCGCGGGGAAATTGAACGCGGATTGGCGGCGTGTCTGCCTGCCAAAATGCGCCTGCAGCTTTCAGAAATCGGGGGGGTGCGGGTGCTGGACGATGCCTACAACGCCAACAGCGACTCCATGTTGGCCGCGCTGCAAACCATGAAGGATTTGCCCTGCAAGGGCCGCCGGGTGGTGGTGCTGGGGGACATGGCCGAAGTGGGCTTGCAGAGCGAGGCCGCCCACGAGGAGGTGGGGCGATGCACGGCGGAGTTGGGTATGGGCCAGTTGTTTGCCGTCGGGCGCATGGCCGGGGCGATGGCGCGCGGAGCCCGCCAGGCGGGACTCAACCGTGTCTTTGAGTTTTCAGAAGTGGGACTGGCGGCGGCGGCGGTGAAAGGTTTCGTAAGGGAGGGCGATTTATTGTTGCTCAAGGCTTCCCGTGCAACGCGCCTGGAGCAAATCACCGAAGTTCTCAGGGCTGCCGAGGGGAGGAAAAACTAAATGGTTTTCTACCTGAGCCAGCAATTGTTGAAGTGGTCGGCGGGGACTGAGTGGGCCCGGCGTCTTTCCCCTTTGCGCCTCTTCAGTTACATCACTGTCCGAAGTGCTGGTGCGGCCCTTACCGCTCTGGCTCTGAGCTGGTGGCTCGGTCCCAAAGTCATTCTCTGGCTCAAGAAACTCAAGTTTGGGCAGGAATATGTGGACATCGCCCATCAGACCGCCGGGTCGGGTACAGGGGGGTGGGACAAAAAAGGAACCCCTACAATGGGCGGGGTTTTGATCGTCATGACGCTCAACGTGACGACCTTGCTCTGGGCGCAGTGGAACACCTTGATTCAACTCACTCTTTTTTCGGTTTTAGTCCTCACCGGATTGGGGTTTTATGATGACTGGGCCAAGATCACCCGTCAGACCGGAGAGGGCACCACGCCCAAGGTGAAACTATGGGTCCAGATCCTGCTTGCCGGTTTTGTCGCCTTCTATATTTGGAAGCTCCCCATGCATAGTGAGTTGCGGGTTCCGGAGAGCCGCACGGTTCTCGTCAGCAACCTCGCCACCACCCTGATGGTGCCGTTTTATAAATATCCCCTGTCCATCGGCGTCGTTCTGGGTTTAATGGTGACGATGTTGACCATTGTGGGCAGTTCAAATGCGGTGAATCTCACCGACGGCCTTGATGGTCTGGCCATTGGTTGCACCCTGATTGTGTCGTTTGTGTTCCTGATCCTGACCTATCTGGCGGGCAATATTAAAGCGGCGGCCTATTTGCAAATCCCTCATGTGTCCGGGGCTGGGGAGCTGACGGTGTTTTGCGCCGCGCTGATTGGAGCAGGCTTGGGTTTTCTCTGGTATAACTGCCACCCTGCTCAGGTTTTCATGGGTGACACGGGGTCGTTAGCATTGGGTGGTGCCTTGGGGATGGTGGCAATCCTAATTCATCAGCCGCTGGTGCTGGTGATTGCCGGGGGTGTATTTGTGATGGAAGCCGCCTCGGTGATTCTACAAAAAGGCTATTTCAAGTGGACCCGGCGGCGCACAGGCAAGCCTCAACGCATGTTTTTGATGGCCCCAATCCACCATCATTTTGAAAAAAAGGGCTGGCACGAGTCCCAAGTGGTGATGCGCTTTTTCATTCTTTGTTTTCTCTGCGCTGTGGTGGCCCTAAGCACTTTGAAGATCCGCTAAACCCAAATGCAATCCATGACTTGAGGCATATGAAAAATAGTCTGGCGGGAAATCCCTTTCCTCCTTGCACCCCTGCGGCAACATTGTTAGAACCAATGCCCGAAGCGGCACTGTTTGCAGCGCTTCATGGCGAGTATGGTTGGCTTTCCGATGCCTCGTCGGCTTATGTCCTGATTCGAAACAACTCGAAAAAAGCCTTAAGTTATTGCCATTCAGTGGAATCAATTAGTTGGGGTGCGCGCTTCGCCACCCCCAATATGCCCGGTGAAATCAGCGGATCAGTGAACCACCACAGCCATAAAGCAACCCAATCAGATTTTTCGCCGCGTTTTTTTTGAGGAGAAACCGCAGCGCGATTCAACCCACCCACTACACCTCACATAAAGGACGACACGTCGCCAAATCCCATGAATAATCCCAACCCAATCCCACCCCAAAACCCGTTGGTGGAGGCAAAACTCCAGAACCGCACACGTCTCAAAAAGGCGTTTTTCTGCGTCCTCGCCATCAACATCATCCCCTTGGCCTTGGCCCTCTTGGTCCCGGGCTGTCGCAAGCCCGCCGAGGCGGACAAGGACGCCACCCAGCCTCTCCAACCGGCGATGGATACGACGAATTCCCCCTCAGTGGACACCAACATTGTTGGGACTGCAGCGGCTACGACCACCAATGTGCCGCCGGCAGTCGTGCCCGACCCCGCCCCGCCTGCGGTCGTCGCCCAGCCCCCTGTCGTCCCTACTTCAGCCCAAGAATACGCCATCGCCAAGGGGGATTCTTTTTCCACCCTGTCCAAAAAGTTCGGGGTGACAGTCAAAGCGATCCAAGAGGTCAACCCGAGCGTTCAGCCCAAAAAATTGAAGATCGGCCAGAAAATCCAGATTCCGGCTTCAGCTCCCGCAGTAGCCGGTGCCGCCGCTGCTGCTGTCGTTAAAACGGCTGCGCCGGCCGATGCTGCCGCCGGGGGCGACTCCTATGTGGTTAAATCGGGTGATAATTTGAGTAAGATCGCTAAATCGCTTGGCGTTTCGGTTAAAGCCTTGCGTTCAGCAAATAGTCTCACCACCGACAAAATCAAGGTGGGGCAGAAGCTTAAGATCCCTGCCAAGTCAGTGGCAGCTCCGGTTGAGTCTGCGCCGGCACCGGTAAACATCCCCGCGTCGGCACCTGCTCCGGCGGCCCCGGGGGCTTGACCTATGCTCGGCTGCGCTGCCGGACCGATCCGGTCCGGCAGCAGGCCTGAGTATCCGATGAAAACCGCCGTTACATGTCTGGTCTTTTTCGTGGCAGCCCTGCTGGCTTTGGGCATGGTCATGCTTTACAGCTGTAAAATGAACGAGAATGGCGGCGGCCTGCTTTTACGGCAGCTCATTTGGGGCGGGGTTGGGGTGGTTGCCTGTGTGTCAGTCGCTTCCACGGATTATAGGGGCTTCAAAAAAATAGCCGGCGGACTTTACGCCGTTGCCATCCTGCTGCTCTTGGCCGTGCTCATTCCGCATGTTGGTCACGCCAGTCATGGCGCCCGCAGATGGGTGGGTTTTCACGGCTTCCTTTTTCAGTCCTCGGAATTCGCCAAACTTGCCCTGATTGTGGCTATGGCTTGGTACGGGGATCGTTTCAAACGGCATATGCCCACTTGGAAGCGTGGGATCGCGGTTCCCGCGCTTTTTGGCGGGCTGCTCTTGGGGCTCATTTATGTGGAGCCGGACCGGGGGACCACGATTCTACTGGCCGTGGTGAGTGGCGTCATGTTGATTGTGGCCGGGGTGCCGTGGACAAAGTTCGCCCTTCCGGGCTTTTTAGCGGTTGGCGGGTTGGCTGTCTCCATTTTCCACGATCCCATGCGGATGAAGCGGATTTTCAGCTGGCTCTATCTCGAGGAACACAAAGACGGAGTCGGTTACCAGGCCTACCAAGCCATGCTCGCACTGGGCTCTGGCGGCTGGTTTGGGTTGGGGTTGGGTAACAGTCGGCAGAAGATGGGTTTTGTTCCGGAGCACCAGACTGACTTCATCCTGTCTATCATCGGGGAAGAACTGGGGTTCGTAGCCACGGTTTTGGTGATTGTTTCCTTTATCGCGATTGTTTGTTGCGGGATTCACATCTCCATGAAGGCCCCGGATACTTTTGGCCAGTTGCTCGGTTCGGGGATCACATTCCTGATCGGGATGCAGGCGTTTATCAATATCGGCGTGGTGACTAGTGCCCTGCCCAACAAGGGGTTGCCATTGCCCTTCATTAGCTATGGCGGCTCGAATCTTCTCGTGATGCTGACTTGTGTGGGGGTTTTGATCAGTATCGCTTCCGGCTCTCGGTTCACCCAATCCTATCCTGCGGAGACCTCGATGGGGAGGCTGCAAACCGTATGATGACGGGGCCGGCACCTTTGATTGCGATAGCCTGTGGGGGCACCGGGGGGCACCTCTTTCCGGGCTTGGCGGTGGCCGTGCAGTTGGCAAAGCGGGGCTGCACGCTGGCTCTGATCGTCTCCCCAAAAGAGGTGGATCAGCAATCCCTGAAAAACGCTCCGCAAGAATGGAGTGTGATCACACTTCCTGCTGTGGGGTTGCAGGGGGGCAACTATGTCGCCTTTGGAGCAAGTTTTCTTAAGTCGTTGGCCGGAGCGCGCCGGGCTTTTCGGCAGCTCCGACCTGCGGCGCTTCTCGCCATGGGCGGTTTCACCGGCGCCGCGCCGCTCTGTGCCGCCCGGTCCATAGGGGCAAAAACGTTTGTGCACGAATCCAACACCATCCCCGGCAAGGCCAACCGCTGGCTGGCCCGGTGGGTGGATCAAGCTTTTGTCGGGTTTCCCCAAGCCGGCTCCCAGCTCTCCAGCCGTCGGGTCGTGGTCACCGGCACTCCGGTTCGTCCTCAGTTTCAATCGCAGGACCCCGTCCGCTGCCGCAAGTTGCTGGGACTTGATTCCGATCGTCCGGTTTTATTGGTGATGGGAGGAAGTCAGGGAGCAAGAGGTGTCAACGAACTGGTGCTGGCCACTCTCCCGTTGCTGGCCCGGAAAGGGTGGCAATTGCTTCACCTTACCGGCCCCAACGACGCCGAAAAGGCAAGTCGGGCTTGTAAAGCCGCCGGGGTGAAAGCTGTTGTTCATCCTTTCTTAAGCGAAATGGAAATTGCGCTCGGGGCAGCCACTGTGGCGGTGAGTCGTGCGGGGGCATCGTCGCTTGCGGAAATTGCCGCAATGCGCCTTCCGACTGTTCTGGTTCCATATCCGGCGGCGACGGACAATCATCAGGAGTTTAATGCCCGGGCTTTTGTTGAAACCGGCGCGGCGCGATTACTCGAGCAGGGAAAGGCGGCGCCGGAGATGCTCGCCAAAATTTTGCCCGGTTTGTTTGAGGATTCCTCGTTGCGTCAACGTATGCAGACGGCTTTGGATGCCTGGCATTCTCCCAAGGCTGCTGAGCAAATCGCTGAAAGCATGTTGCAGCTTTTGGCGCAGTCTGGTTCCGCCAAACCTCGTCACCGTCATGGCTCTTCCTGCGGTTGCAACCATTCCGCCCATCGCCATGGGGTGGGGGCAAAGGGGGCGGCATGACACCAGGCTCTCTTCTGGAGATAGCGCATCCCAAAGAGCACTCGTTTTTAGCGACGCTGGCGGGGCGTCTGGCCGCCGGCACCTTGATTCGCGGCAATGAGCCGATGGCTAAGCGCACCACGCTGCGGGTGGGCGGGCCGGCGGATATTTACGTCGAGCCGGTTTGCGAGTTGGATCTTGCCAGTATTCTGAGATTTTGCGCCGAATCCCGGCTCAAATTTTTCCTGCTCGGTCGAGGCTCCAATCTGGTCGTTCGGGACGGCGGTTTTCGCGGGGTAGTGATTTGCCTGACGCATCCTGAATTCAGCCGGATTGCGGTGGAGGGGGAAACTCTGATTTGCGGGGCAGGCGCCCGGCTGAAGGATGTTGCCAATGCGGCCCGACGCGCCGGAGTGGGCGGGTTTGAGTTTCTGGCGGGTATTCCAGGCAGCGTGGGAGGAGCACTCCATATGAACGCCGGCGCCATGGGCGGGGCTATCGCCGAATTGATTGCAGGAGTCCGGGTGATGGACTTTGGCGGAACCACGCGCGATCTCAAGTCCGGTGAAATCACTTTCACCTATCGCACCTGCGCTACTCTGCAAAACCATATTGCGTTGGCCGCCAGGCTGCGCGGACGCCCTGACTTGGGGGCGGCGATTGAGCAGCGGATGAGCACATTCAACGAAAAACGTTGGTCGGCGCAGCCCAGCGCGCCCAGCGCGGGTTGCGCTTTCAAAAATCCGGACGGCATGTCCGCCGGCAAACTAATTGATGAACTCGGACTTAAGGGCACGAGAGTCGGCGGTGCCGTGGTTTCGGCGAAGCATGGGAATTTCATCGTCAATGACGGAGGGGCGACCGCCGGGGATGTGCTGCAGCTTATTGAATTGGTCAAAGAGCGTGTTCGCACACTCCGCGCTGTCGAGTTGCAGATGGAAGTCAAAATTGTCGGGGATGAACCCTGAAGATCCGAAAAGGTGGAGGTAAGATGTCGAAACCGGTTAACATTGTGGTCATGCTCGGGGGGGCCGGGTCGGAGCGTGCTGTGTCGCTGCGTTCCGGTGCGGGGGTGGCGGCTGCACTGCGATCGCTTGGGCACGGAGTTACCGAGTTGGATCCGCAGCAGGGTTGCTTCGAGCTGCCGGTTTCCACGGATGTTGTTTTTCTGGCGTTGCACGGCAGCTACGGCGAAGACGGGACGGTGCAAGGGCAGTTGGACAAAATTGGCGTTCCCTATACAGGAAGCGATGCCACGGCGAGCCGCCTCGCGTTCGATAAAGTTCTGACCAAGCAACAGTGTGTTTTGGCCGGTGTCCCTACCGCCAAATTTACTGTGGTGGATTCGGAAACAACCCCTTGGCCCATGGGGTGGCAGCCGCCCGTGGTCGTCAAACCGGTGCGTCAGGGCTCCAGTGTCGGGCTGCAGTTTGTGGATCGTGTGGCGGATTGGACTGAGGCGCTGCGGGAAGCCTTCCGGCATGATTCGCAACTGCTCGTGGAAGAAAGAATTCTCGGGCGCGAAACCACGGTGGGGATACTCGACGGAACGATCCTGCCCGTGGTGGAGGTGCGGCCCAAATCAGGCCAGTTCGATTATCGGAACAAATACACACCCGGCAACACCGAGTATTTCTGTCCGGCGCAGATGGATGCGGCCATGACGGCGCGCATTCAAGAGGCGGCACTGGGCGCCTTCCGGGCTGTGGGCGGGCGTGATTATGCCCGGGTGGATGTCATGGTGCGGAGCAGTGGTGAGCCCGTGGTGCTCGAGGTGAACACCTTGCCGGGCATGACCCCGACGAGTTTGCTGCCGTTGGCCGCCGCCGCCGCAGGCATCAATTATGAAACGCTCTGCCAGCGGATGGTCGACTTGGCGTTGGGGCGTAAACCTTTCAATCAATAGCAGGCGCTCAATTCAATTCTTGTGTTCCGGTCCAAACGAAAATCTAAAAACCGGCGGCTGGGCCGCACGCAGAACGTGCTCCACGTCAAACTGCGATCCAGCCAGCTGCGCGCCTCGCGGATCCGCCTGCTGGCTCTGGCTCTGAGCGTGTCTCTGGGCACGGTCGCCGGTCTTTATGCCCTCTGGCGCGTTGGAGAATGGACCCTGGACCGATTTGTCTATGAGAACCCCGCCTTCGCCATTCAGACCGTGGATGTACAGACTGACGGAGTGATAGCAATCGATCAACTCAAGGGCTGGAGCGGAGTCAAGTTAGGCCAAAACCTCTTTGCCTTGGATCTGGGGGGTGTTAAGCGGGCATTGGAACTGGTGCCCAGAATCCGGACCGCCTCGGTGGAGAGGATCCTGCCCGGCACCCTTCGGCTGCGGGTGGCTGAGCGCGAGCCGGTGGCACAGGTGAACATTCCCCGCCCCCGCTCCGGCGGCGGGGTGGATCTGGTTGTTTATCAGCTGGATGCCGAAGGGTATGTGCTGCAGCCTCTGGATCCTCGGCAGCGTGCCGCTCCCGCGGCCGTTCCGGACAGTGATCTTGCTTTGCTCTTGGGTGTGGATGCCAGCAAGTTACAGCCTGGCCGGCGTGTGGAGTCTGTTCCGGTGCAGGGTGCCTTGCACTTGATCAATGCGTTTGCCGGCACGGCTCTGGCCGGGACGGTGGAGTTGCGCCGGGTGGACGTTTCCCAACCGGGCGTGTTGGTGGTCACCAGCGGGCAGGGGAGTGAAATCACCTTTGGGCTGGATGACTTCGACCGCCAGCTGCTTCGCTGGTGGAAGGTGCATGAGGAATGTCTCAAGCTCAATAAAATCATCGGCATGCTCGATTTGGCCGTGGCGGATAACCCTCCCCTTCGTGTCATGGAGGCTGGTTTATTGCCCCAGTCCATACCAAAGAACGTCAAACTGCCCCGAACCCGCAAAAAAAATGTTTGATTCCTCTTCTATCATCGTCGGTTTGGAAGTAGGCACTTCCAAGGTCTGCGTCATGGTCGGTGAAGTGAATCCGGATTCTTCCGGGTTGACCATCGTCGGCCTGGGTCAGTCGAAATCACGGGGGGTGCGCAAGGGGGAGATTTGTGACGCCTCCGCCACCGGGGAGGATATCCGCAATGCCATAGTGGAGGCCGAGCAGATGGCCGACGTGGAAATCCGCAGTGTTTATCTCGGGGTTACGGGCGCGCACATTCGCGGATTCAATAATCGTGGAGTGCATCCGGTGGTTTCGGCCGACCGGGAAATTTCGCCGGAGGACGTGCAGGATGTGATCAAGAATGCCAAGACCATCAACCTCCCGGCCCAGCATCAGGTCATTCACGCGGTGCGCCAGCATTTTCTGGTGGATGGGCACAATGGGATTATTGACCCTGTGGGAATGCTGGGCGGGCGCTTGGAAGTGGACGTGCATGTGGTTCATGGCCATTTGAACCGGTTGCAAAACGCCATCCGGGCCGTCAAAGGACTTCAGTTGGAGGTAGAGGAGATTGTTTTCAGCGGTCTGGCTTCCTCCTTGGCCTTGCTCAACAGCGAGCAAAAGGAACTTGGATCACTGGTGATTGATATCGGCGGCGGCACGACTGACTACGTGGTCTATGCCGATGGGGTTATTAAATACGTCGGTGTTTTGGCGGTGGGCGGAGACCATATTTCCAATGATCTGGCTTACGGTCTTAAAGTCCCGCTGGGGCGGGCCGAACAGCTCAAGCTGGAATGGGGCTCTGCTTTCTTGGATTCAACCGATCAGGGCCAGACGGTCACCATTTCTAGCGATCTGGGCCTGCCGCTTAAAATTATCAGTCTGGAAAATCTGCGCCGTATCATGGCCCTTCGGCTGGAGGAAATCTTCAACCTGATTGTTCAGGACCTGCAGCAGGCCGGCCTTTCCGACTACCTCCGGTCCGGGGCGTTTTTATGCGGTGGCGCCGCCCGCATTCCTCAAATTGCCTCCTTGGCCGAACAGATTCTGGAAATGCCCGTCACGCTTGGGAAAACCAATTCCATCAGCGGTTTGAAATCGGCGCTCGACCAGCCGGAATTCGCCACCGCCATTGGCCTGGTCAAGTTCGGCTCCATTCAGCAGCGTAAACGCGTCGACAAACCCACTTTCTTCCACGAAATAAAGACGGTCTTCAGTCAGGTCGTCGGCCGTAACAAGTGAAATCCGCCATGGACTTAACCCTTGCCGCTCAATCGGAAATCCTACCCCCTCAAAAGCGGGTCACCACTAAAATCATCGGCGTCGGCGGAGCCGGTCTCAAACTCCTCCAGCACGTGGCCGGACGTTCATTGCCGGAGGCGATTCTGGCGGTTGTGGGCACCGACGTGGACGCTCTGGAGCGTTCCTGCGCGCCGGAAAAAATCTCGCTTGAGACCAAACGCCTGCGCGGTCTGGGAACAGGCGGCGACCCTGAGCGGGGGCGTCAGGCGGCGGAGGAATATTTCGACAGATTGAAAGCCGCCTGTGCCGGCAGTCAAGTGGTCTTCATTCTAACCGGGTTGGGTGGCGGCTCCGGCTCGGGCATCAGCCCCGTTCTGGCCCGCGCCGCCAAGGAATCCGGGGCCTTGGTGATCGCCTTTGCAACGCTCCCCTTTAACTGTGAGGGCAACCGGCGTCTGCTCATCGCCCGCCAGGGAGGTGATGACTTGAGAAAGGCGGCCGACGCGGTCATTTTCCTGCCCAACCAGAAAATCTCAAAACTGATCGACGAGAACACCAGTCTTGTTGAGACATTTCGCACGACCAATGAGCTGATGGCCGATGGAGTGCAGGGCCTGTGGCGGTTGCTGGCCCGGCCCGGGTTGCTGGAAATACACCTTGCCGATGTCTGCGCGCTGCTGCGGGGGCATCCCGGGGAAAGTTTCTTTGCCACGGCCGAGGCGGGCGGCCCCGCCCGTTCCCGCGAGGTGTTGGACAAACTGTTTGCCCATCCCATGTTCGACGGCGCTGATTTGCTTGCCGAATCCCAGGTGGTCCTAATCAGTTTGACAGGCGGCACTGATCTTGCCATGGGTGAGTTGAACCGCGTCATGGAGGAGCTCAATAGTAAATGTTCCAAGGCCCAGGTCGTCATGGGGGCCGCGATCGATCCGGCCTTGGGCGACCGATTGACAGTCATGATGGTGGCGGCCCGGCGCGTTGCCTCCAAGAGCGAGCCTGCTGCGACCGGGGAGGGTTTGAATTTGCAAATGCTGCCTCCGGGCGACACGGCCAAGCCCGGCTCGCGCTTTCTGCCGCCGCCTCCCGAACTGTCTCACGAGAGAATTGTGCAGATTGACCAGCGCACCCGGCCCTCACGTCCCCGCAAGGCTGCGGAGAAACTCCGCCAGGGTCAATTGCAGTTGGACATTGTTTCCAAAGGCCGTTTTGACAAGAGCGAGCCAACTATCCACAAGGGCGAGGATCTGGATGTGCCGACCTATATTCGCCGCGGTGTGGCTTTGAATTGAAGCGCCGCGCAATTCTTTTGCGTTTGGATCCGGTTATCCTTACGCTCCCGGCATGTCGCCAGCTGTAACCGTGGCAGTGGTGGTGATCGTCATTGCTGCCGGGGCGGGTTTTTTCTTTGCGCTGGCGGAGACGGCTCTCTTTTCCCTAGGTAAATGGCAGATACGCCAGTTGTCCGGGCGCTCCCCGTTGCTTGGCGGCATGGTGGAGAAACTGCTCGCTGAGCCTCAGGATTTGCTGGCGATGATGGTGTTGGGCAATACCTTTGCCACTGCGGCCATGCTCTTCACCTCTCTCTGGATGGTTTTCCAAGGCCACTGGCCAACCCTGCCTACCATGTCCGCCCTGTTCGGATTGATTCTTCTGGGCGGCGAGGTGTTGCCCAAGACTTTGGCGGTCCGCCGACCGGAACAATGGGCCTTGAGGGTGGCCCGGCCATTGCTGTTTCTGGAGAGATTTGCTCTTCCGCTGCGTCTTGTTGCCCAGAAATTCAACGCCTCCATTTTGGCGGTGCTCACGGGTGAACCCCTTAATCTCCAACCGGCACTGACTGATGAGGAGTATCGCGAGCTGCTTGAGTTGGCCCACCAACAGGGCACCCTCGCGTTGTCGGAAAAGGAAATCATTCTTCAGATCATTAATCTGGATCGACGCACGGTAAAAGAGGTGATGCAGCCCCGTTCGAGCATGGCTTGCATCCGGGATGATTTATCCGTCGATGAAATGCTCGCCGCGGCCCGCCACCACAAACACCGGCGCCTGCCGATGTTCGATGAAACTCCGGATACAATTGTCGGGATCCTCAATACGCGGGCCCTGCTGCTGGACCCGAAGGTGGATCTGGCCGAGGCCATCGAGCTGCCCTCCTTCGTGCCCGAAACCATGAACCTGCTGCAACTGCTCAAGCGTTTGCAGCGTCAGCAGCGTGGTATCGCCGTGGTGATGGATGAATTCGGCGGCACGGCCGGGTTGGTCACCAGCGAGGATATCTTCGAAGCCATTGTCGGGAAAATCCGGCGTGAAACCGGGGAGGAGGGCTTTGTGGCGGAAAAACTCGCACCCGGCCGTTGGCGCGTCAACGCCACCATGCGGCTGGATGATTTCCGGCGCGAGTATCCACCGCTGGGAATGGCGCCTGAGGTGGAGACCATCGGCGGCTTGGTCATGAGTTTGCTGGGAGTCGTCCCCGCCCCTGGCGAGAGCATCACTTTTCGCGGCTTGAAACTCACCGTCGAGGCGGCGGATGAAAGACGCATCCGCGAGTTGCTGGTGGAGCTGGTTAAATAAATGGAAGTGGAAACATCGATCTGGGTGGCGCTGGTGGTTTGTCTGGCGTTGTCTTTTCTCCTCTCCGGTATGGAGGCGGGGGTTTTCGCCTTGAGCCGCTTGCAGATTCGTCAGCAAATGCGCGCCGGTCGGCGCTCGGCGGCGACCTTGCACGGTTATCTCGAAAACCCCGAAAACTTCCTGTGGACCATTTTGGTGGGCAACACTCTGGCGAACTTTATCGTCCTAGGCAGCCTGATTACGGTTTTATACGAAACACTCCAAGGGCATCCTCTCTGGTTTGTCGCCTGCTTTTTGGCTGTGGTTTTCCTCTTCTACGCCTTGTGCGATCTCCTCCCGAAAATGATCTTCCGTGCCCAGCCCAATCGCTTTTGCCTGGCTTTGGCCCGGCCCTTCCGCTACGTGCATCTGGGGCTGTGGCCCTTGGTCTGGATGGTGGAAAGAATCTCCGCCACCCTCCTTTACTGGACGGGCGGCAAGGCCTTCACCGGTCATCTCTTTGGCAACCGGGAAGAGTTGCGCTTTGTCATGCAGGAGTCGGCCCGCAGCTTCTCCACCGAGGAGCGGGCCATGATCAATCGCGTCATGGACCTGCCCAGCCTCACCGTGCGCCAGATCGCCCGCCCCTTGGATCAGGTCGTCAGCGTGGAAATCCAAGCGACCGTGAGTGAGTCTCTGGCTCTCTGTCGGGAGCGTCAGTTCACGCGGTTGCCGGTTTGGGAGAAGCGCGAAGGCCGCCATCGCGTGGTGGGATTGGTGAGCGTGGACGCCTTGCTCTATCAACCCGCGCTCGACGGCAGCAAGCCGCTCGGCGAGTTTGTCCGGCCCGCCTTGTATCTTGACGAGGATCAGCGGCTGGAGGACGCACTGCGCCGCATGCAGCGCAGCGGCCAAAGGTTGGCCATCGTGCTGGGCCGCGATCAGCGCGAGATCGGCATCATCAGCCTGGAGGACGTGCTCAAGGCCGTTCTGGGGGAGGCTCGACTCTGACATGAACTGGAATGTGGTCACTGAAATAGGGGTTAAACTGTCCGGCGTTCTTAGCCTGGTCTTGTTCAATGGGTTTTTCGTCGCCGCGGAGCTGGCTCTGATCCGCATCCGCGATTCGCAACTCGAACCGCTCGTGGTTCAGGGGCATCGCCGGGCTTTGCGGGCCCGTCACATCATCCGCAACATCAATGCCTACATCGGGGCCACCCAGTTTGGCATCACCTTGGCCAGCATGGCGCTGGGGGTCGCTGTCGAGCCGGTCTTCGAGCATTTGTTGCAGCCTCTTTTCGGAGGCCTTAAAATCACCTCTCCCAAGGCCCAACACACCACCGCCATCGCTGTCGGCTTTTTTGTGAACAGCTATCTGTTGATCGTGGCCGGGGAGCTTGCCCCCAAAGCTCTGGCGATCCGCAAGACCCTGAGCACGGCCCTCTGGGTGGCTGGTCCGTTGGATGCCTTTTACCGCATCTCTTATCCGTTCATCTGGCTGCTCAACAGCTCGGCTCAGTGGTTGCTCAGGGGGCTGGGCCTTTCGGCTCCCGGCGAAGGTAGAGACGATCATTCCGCGGATGAACTGAGGTTTTTACTCTCTTCGGCCCAAAACATTTCCGGTGCCTCGACCCTCGGCCGCGATGTCGCCCTCAACGCCCTGGATCTGCGCCGGCGCGTGGCCCGGGATGTGATGCGGCCGCGTCAGGAAATTGCGGTGCTCGACACCGCTGCCACCATCGCCGGATGCCTTGAGGTGGCCGAGAAAACCCGTTATTCCCGCTTCCCCCTGTGCGAAAACGGAGATCCGGACAAGACCCTCGGGGTTCTGCATATTAAGGATCTTTATGCGATGCGGCGTCTGGCCAGGACGGGGGCGGACTTGCTTCCGGCGGCGCGCAAGTTGATTTACATCCCGGAGACGGCGCGGTTGGAGAAGGTATTGCAGCTTTTTCTGGATCGAAAGTTGCACCTCGGCATCGTGGTGGATGAATATGGCGGCACTCTGGGACTGGTGACGCTGGAAAACATCCTGGAGGAATTGGTGGGCCAGATTCAGGATGAGTTCGATCAGGAAAAGCCCCTGCTGGTGCGGCTGGGCGAGAACACCTGGGAAGCCGCGGGGGCTCTGCCGGTGCGGGAGTTCGAGGAATTGGTGGGAGGGGAGCATGGCGAGGAAGGCGTGGCCACAGTCAGCGGTTGGGTGACGCAGCGGCTGGGCGGATTTCCTCGGGCCGGGGACACTCTCCGGGTGGGGCGATGCGAGGTGCAGGTAGAGCAAATGGATGGGCCGCGGGTGGCGCGTCTGAAAATCACCCTGCTTTCCACAGACCCTGCCGGCTCCACTCTGCAAAGTTAAACGCCCGGATGGTTAGCCCTTACCACCGGGCACCCCGCACTGCCAGCATGCTCGTCACGACAATACCCGCACCCACCAACACCACGGCCGGCCAGAATTTGTTCTGAACCGCGCTGCTTATCATCAGCGCGTTCAGCAGCAGCCACACCAAAGCCGGCGCATACTGCGGCCCAAACCTGTTCTGGCTCTTGTTGATCAGCGAAGGGGTTGTCACCATTAGGATCAACAAGGTGGTCGTGGTGAATCCAAGGAAGTTGCTCATGGGAGTCAGGCACCAGAGCAGCGGCAGCTTCGTCGGACTCCAGATCCAATAGTGGTGAAGTTTGCTGGCAAAGGGTTCAAAGGCCAGATCAAGCAGGAGCGTTAGAATTAGAGTCACCCCGATCAGCCAGAATCCATAGGCTCGCAGCCGCCGCCACGGGCGCAAGATCAACCGGGCCATCGCGCGGGAACTCAATATGAATGTGATCCATATCAAAGGAATCCACCAAGGCAGGGTTTCAAAGAAGGCCGGACCGGCTGCGCTGGTATAAATAAAGGGCCCGAAGGGCAGGTTGGTCAATGCCCCCACGGCGTGGATCCCTCCGCCAATGACGGCAATGAGCGTTGCGGCTAGGATCACGTTTTGGGCGGGTAATTGAGCGCCCAGCGAAAGAA
>Ga0209829_10001599_pt1 | contig 18168 bp, 1 predicted proteins | sample C_140205_EF_Meta_FD_187311 | JGI IMG/M metagenome (GOLD analysis project Ga0209829, IMG submission 187311) | Freshwater microbial communities from Lake Croche, Canada to study carbon cycling - C_140205_EF_MetaG (SPAdes) (version 2) | ecosystem: Environmental > Aquatic > Freshwater > Lake...
TAGTAGTAGTTGATAATCCAGTACCTCCAGTAGCCGAACTTCCTAAGGCATCTGCATTGGTTATTTGAACAATACCTGCAGTGATAGAACTTGTTCCTGCATACGTATTGGTGGTGCTTAATATTAATTTACCTGCACCGTCTTTGTATATACTACTGTTGGTTGCATCGGTTCCGCTAATGGTATTGGTTATGGCAATATCTCCCACTCCACCAAATGTTACCCCAGCCGTATTGGTAATGCCTCCACTAATAGTTATCGTATTAGAACCCGAAGCAATATCAGTATTAATTCTAGTGGCTGTTGGTGCAGTAATTAAACCAGACAAAGTAGCGGAAGGATTTCCACTTAATATTCTTAAGGCACCCAAACTACTTACCCCTAAACCATTTAAATTAAAAGCTTCTGTTACAGCAGTGGGGCCATTCAATTCTAAAGTTGCACCATTACTTACTGTTGTAGCTAAAGCTCCAGTTCCCAATGCATCGTTATTGGTAATTTGAAGTGTTCCAGCAGTAACCGTCGTAGTACCAGCATAAGTATTGGCCGAACTTAAAATTAATTTACCAGCACCCGATCCATCTTTAATTAAATTACTAGTGGAAGCACTTGCCCCACTAATGGCACTTATAACATTAATTGATCCAGCACTTGTAACACCAAAGGTTAATCCCGGCGTATTGGTGATGCCTGTTGTACTAATAGTTAAAGTATTTGTACCAGTTGTTGCATCTGTATTGATTCTTGATGCAGTTTGCACAGTCAAGCCTCCAGTTAAGGTGGCTGCAGCTGATGTTCCAACTAATCTAATGGCCCCTCCACTACTTATACCCGTTCCATTGATATTAAAAGGCTCAGCAATGGTTAAGGCAGTTGCGCCATTAATTTCTAGAGCAGCTCCACTTGATATAATATTTGTTGATGCGGTGGCTGCTCCCAATGCATCATTGTTCTGAGTTCTTAAAACTCCATTGTAAACATTGATCGTTCCTAAAAGTCCTGTATTGGCTCCTGTTAAAATTAAAGTTCCTGTACTGTCTTTGGTTAAAATACTTCCTGCATCACTAGTAATTAATCCATTCACAGCCATGCTTGTTCCCGAATACACACCCGTATTTAATGCATAACTACCCATCGTAATTGCGCTAGTGGATAAAGTACCTGCATCCACATTTATTCTTGCTGCTCCATTCAAACTAATGGCACCACTAAAGGTATTCGTACCTGAAATACTTCTTATGGCGCCTAAACCACTGATACCCGTTCCTGTAATATTGATTGGTTCCGCGGTAGTTAAATTACTTTGTATTTGTAAAGCAGCCCCATTGTAAACATTGGTTGCTCCCGCAGCTGTTCCTAATACATTGGCCTGCGTTTGAATATTGATAGCTCCATTGTAAATATTCACGGCACCAGTATAAGTAGCACTATTGCCACTTAAATATAAAATACCAGTACTGTCTTTTGTTAATGTTCCCGCTCCTGTTATCGCACCTGTCACATAGATACTTGTTGCCGTGTACACACCAATATTTAAATTGTTGACATCAAGTGCCAAAGCGGTTCCAGTACTAGTCATGGACAAAGTACCTGCATCAATATTGATTCTTGCATCTGCTGTTAAACCAATGGTTCCACTTAAAATATTATTTCCTGATATACTTCTAATGGCTCCCTGACTATTGATACCATTACCAGAAATAGAGATTGGCTCTGCCGAGCTTATATTATTTTGTATTTGTAAACTTGCGCCAGTATTTACTGTAGTTGTTCCGGTAGTAGATCCTAATGCATTTGAATGCTGAACATTCAGCACTCCATTGTAAACAGATATAGCACCAGTATAAGCAGTACTTGATCCGCTTAAATATAAACTACCTAAACTGTCTTTTGTTAATGTACCACTACCAGTAACGGCACTGCTTATGTACATGTTGGTAGCTGTAAGCACCCCTGCATTTAAGTTATAAGTGCCCAAGGTCATGGCTGCATTGGTCATAGACAATGTACCGGCATCCACATTGATTCTTGCATTCCCTGTTAATGAAATAGTTCCACTAATCGAACTGGTTCCTAAAATATTTCTAATAGCTCCTGTACTACTTAATCCAGTTCCAGTAATTGTAACGGGTTCTGGAATTAAAAGTGATCCATTAATTTCTAATGCAGCATTATTACTTACAATGGTGGATGATGCACTTGTTCCTGCAGGTGAACTTCCTAAGGCATCTTTATTTTGCACTTGCAAGACTCCTTCATTAATGGTTGTGGCTCCTGTATATAAATTGGTCGCATTTAAAATTAATTTGCCCGAACCCGTTCCATCTTTAGTAATAGCTCCTGCCCCAGAAATTACAGAAGAAATAGTCATCCCACCTGCTCCTTTCACCCCTAAACTTAATCCACCTGTATTGGTAATACCTCCCGTACTTATCGTTAATAAGCTAGCTCCATCATTGTTAATTCTTGAGGCAGTTGCTGTAGTAATTAAACCAGTTAATGTAATAGCTCCATTTGTACTTGGTACCCAAATGGCACCATTGGAACTTATGCCATTGCCATTTAATGTAAAAGGTTCTGCAATAGTAAATCCATCACCCACAATATTTACAGCAGCTCCATTACTTACAATAGTATTTTGCGCAGTGGTGGTTCCTCCTAAAGCAGCTGCATTCCTTACACTTATGGCACCAGTGCTAACGGTAGTAACACCTGTATAGGTATTCGAAGCAGTTAAAGCCAAAGTATCGTTACCAATTTTTGTTAAACCTCCAGTTCCGGAAATGATTCCATCTATTTGTATAGCCTTAACCGCTTCTGTTGTTAAAGTATAAGAAGCAGCAGCAATATTAATGCCCGCTTTAATAGTAAGTGCATCTGCAGTAGTACCTGATAAGGTTCCACTTGTGATTTTACTTGAAGACCCTAGAGTGATGGTACCAGACCATGTATTTGATCCAGTCAAATTACTTATCGCACCTAGCGTATTGTAACCATCTCCATTAATTGTAATGGGTTCAAGAACGGTTAAATTATTTCCCACTAGCTGTAGTGTTCCTGTTGAACTTACTGTTGTATTATTAGCTGTAGTACCGAGTGCCCCTGCATTGGAAATTTGTAATACCCCTTGCCCAATAGTTGTCAACCCTGTATAAGTAGTAGAATTGTCTGAACTTAACAATAATGTATCTGTTCCATTTTTTGTAATAGAAACTGAACCAAGTATACCTGAAAAATTAGTAGTTAAAACATCTGTATTAGAACTTAATAAAGTAAGTGTGTTGGTATTTAAGGTACTGGATATAGTACCTGCACCTGAGATGGTTGAAATTGTTTCATTGTATCCATTCAAATCAAAACTTGCTCCAGAGGCCACCACCACATTGGCCACATCACTCATACTTGTACTTGATCCTAATTTAAGTGAACCTGTATTTACGGTGATGATTGGTGTTGTTGAACTGGTGGTACCAGATGCACTACCACCCCAAACACTAGAAGTGATTTTAAAACTACCGGTTCCATTTTTATCCAAATCTCCAATGGTTAAAGTATTGGTGGTTTGTCCATCATTGCTCCCACTTGAACTGATGGTTGAATTATTGGTACTTACTGTAAGCTTTCCAGGTCTAGATAAATTTAAAGTAGATGCAGAAGCACTACTGTATCCATTGCTTGTATTGATATTCCCTAAAATGGAAATTCCATTAGGCCCTGTGATGGATACTTGCCCACCATTACCTCCTATACTAGTTGCACCTGTGGCCGTATTGTTCGCTCCCTTAGATTCTATTGATCCTGTGGATGCAATACTTACAATACTGTTGGCTGTAAGAGAAAGGGTTCCTCCACTAGCTGCTGTACCACCCGAAAAACTATTGGCAGCCGCATTCAATTTTACTGCCGCATTAATATAAATAGAATCTGCTGTTAAACTTATGGATGGGACTACTGCAGTAGTACTTGTCCCATCTGTAGATAAACTAAAAGGCTGATTAACAACAATTGAATTCTTTGCATTTACTTGTAAAGCATTGACACTGGATGCTGTAGTTGTAGCAGTTCCTGTACTACTAAAAAATATTGCCCCATTTTGTGTACCAGCAGCATAATTGGCATTTAAAATAACATTGCCATTGGAGGCAGCAATTTTAGTCAATACTTCGTTAATATTTACGTTGGCATTTTCTGCACTAATCGTAAATGTATAAGGTGTGCCTGTAGATCCATCTCCTGTCCAAGCTCCCCGCGTAGTTGCAGAAGAAGAGATATTTAAATTACTAAACCCAGTTACCGAGGGAATATCTCCAGCTACCAACTCAAAAGGAGTACTTGAATTGATTTGAATGGCTTTATGCGTAGCAGAAGTAGCATTATTATAAAATTTAAATCGATCAACTTGAGCACTTGATTGTTGATTGGTAAATTTTACTCTACCTGCAGTACCTAAGGATCCAGGCGAGGCGTAAGTACCTGCCCAATTTTTAATAAGTAAAGTATTACTCACAAAAGAATTGTCTGAACCGGCAAAACTGATCGTTGGGGTACCCGTCCCCAAAATTAAATTGGATCCGCTGTTGGTTACATAAGCATTGCCCACTGTTTCAGAAAAACTTGCGGTACTAAAATTACCTCCATCAAAATAAATATCACTCGCATCATTAATTAGATTACTTGCCCCTAATTTTAATGTACCAGCAGAAATCTTTGTTCTTCCTGTATAAGTATTAGCAGTATATAAGGTTAAAGTATCTGTTCCTAATTTGGTTAGCATACCCCCGGTTCCTGAAATAACACCCCCAGAAACATTCACTGCTGCCTTGTTGTTATTGATGGTTAATTCGTTACCAGATAAATATAATGTAGTTAAGGTTAAAGTATTAGAAGGGGAAGAAGTGGTAGTAATTAAGGTGGAAATTGTTGTAGCACTGTCTAAAGTGATGGCACCTGTAAAGGTATTATTTCCTAAAGAATCATAAATGGCACCAATATAACCAGGATTTAAGATATCAGAATTTCCATTCATATAGTTATTGTCACCAATACCTTTCACGTTAATAGGTTCAGCAACAGTAATGCCATTCATTACTTGAAGACTTCCTCCTTCAAGTACATTGTCAAATGTAGCTATCCCATATCCTATGGTCGTTTTTCCGGAAGTATTACCTAAAGCATTATTACTTGTAATTATAATCGACCCTCTATCAATGGTTGTAGTTCCTGTATAATCATTTGTGTTATTAGTAAGCACCAATGCTCCATGTTGTATAACAGACTTTCGAAAAATTGGAGGAAAGGTTTTGTATAAGCTGATACTACCAGTTATTTTACCATTGAAGGTTGTTTTAAGATAGGTAGCGTCTCTGGTAGGATATTGTAATGTCAATAAACTTCCTGTACCGCCTGTCAATATAGCATTTGCACTACCCGCTAAACTACCCACTCTCACTGAATAGGTGGCTAAATCTAATGTAGCTGAATTATTAATAATGATTTGTGCTTTCTCATCAAAAGCATTACTGCCCGCTAAAGTCACTTTACCATTGTTGATGGTATAATTTGGATTGTTATAGTTGGTTCCTAGATCGGGATAGCCGCCCCAAATAAAATTCTTAACAACAAAATTTCCTGCTCCTTCTTTTGTAAAAGCACCAATTTTAAATTGTGCAGTAGTAGATTGACCATCGTTGATACCTCCCCCTGTTGTACTAGTTAGATTGTCGGTATTAACAGTTAATGTTCCTGCAACCCCATTGATAAAAGTTCCAATAGCATTGCCTTGCGTACTATTGTCAATATTGCCTAAAATAGTAATACCCCCCGGACCATTTAAGGTAATATTACCACCTCGGCCAGGAATTTGAGTATTTATATCAGCAAGGTTTTTTCCTCCAATGGCGCTTAAGGTACCAGTAGCAGTTATCAAAATTGTACTAGCAGCAGTTAATGAAATATTACCTGCTGCAATATAGTTGACTAAATTTGTAAGATAGGAATCTGCGGGTTTAGTTGAGATGGTCGAAGTAACTGTGATACTTCCTGTATTACTAGTAAATTCAATGTCTGCAGATTTGAAATTTTCATTTCCACTTGTATTACTTGTGGTAAGTGTGATATTGGAAGCAACTGTGATTGATCCATTTGCTAAGACTGTCAACTTTCGATCTGTTCCAGACAATGCACTTGTAGAACTTATGGGAGATGAAAATATGACTGTTCCTGAATTAGTACCTGCCGCTGAGGTGGCTGTAGTTATTTGAACATATGCATAGGTATTAAGGGCGGTGGCTAATTCGGTAGCACTAATGTTTGCAGTAGAAGTGGCATTTGGTGTAAAAATACGCGGGTCGCTAATACTTCCAGTTCCTGCCCAAGCACCCCCTGTAGTAGAAGCGGTACCAACAGTAATGTTGACATGCCCCGATCCTAATAATGGAATAGGCAATGCTGAATTCGTTATTGTCGCTATTGGTAAAACCGAATTTGAAAAGGAAGTAAATGCAAAACCAAGTGATATGATAACTAAAATAAAGCATTTTTTGATCAAACTAAATTTTTGCAATACAGTTACCTTACGAGTTTTTACTAAAAAATCGTTACTTAAATAAAGTCGACAAAAATTATAAAGCCCTTTATACTTCATTTACGTTTGAGCACCCTTTTTTTTAGTAATAATAATCTATCTGTACTCTATCTCCAGTGGTTAACTTATAAGTACCATTTTGAAAAGGTATATAGCCTATATAAACTGACGGAGTAGTTGTATTAGTTCCAGACCCAACGGTCGCATTGGTATAAAATGTAAATGCCCTGGTACTAATTCTAACACCGTTGACATAAATTTTTACCAAACTTTTGGTATTAGGAATTTGAGCCAAAGTAAATACTGCAGAAACAACTCCATCTGAACCTGAGGTTCCATTAGAAGTGGTTGCTTGAGCCGAAGACACAGTAAACTCATCATTTATTTCTCTCACCAAACTATAATTGGTACCCTCTGTGGCAGTTGAAATTGCATTAGTTCCGTTGCCCAATAATACCCCTGACAAAGTAGTTGCACCTGTTCCTCCTTTTGCCACTGCAATAGTAGTTCCACTCCATACCCCACTCGTAATTGTTCCTACACCTGTTAAACTTGAGTTTACGACATTACTTGCTAAAGTGGTTCCTGATATAGTTCCTGCTAAAGCGGTAATACCAATACTACCTGAACCATTCGCAATAGAAATTCCTAGCCCTGGTGTTAAAGTAGTAGTTGTAAAAGTTCCAGATCCAGTTCCAATATTTAATTGTCCGCTTGTAGGCGCTGTGGTTAAACCTGTTCCACCATTGGCAATGGCGATGGCTGTTCCACTCCATACCCCGCTAGTGATTGTTCCTACACTTGTTAAACTTGAGCTAACTACAGTTGACTTGAGTGTAGTGCCTGTTAAAGTATTCGCATCTGCTGTAACTGTTATGTCCGTGGTACCATCAAAAGCAACTCCATTGATATTTTTTGAACTAGTAAGTTTATTTGCAGTACTTGCTGTTCCAGATAAGGTACCCACCAAATTAGTAGAAGTCAATGAATTTAATCCTGTGACTGAAGTAACAGTCCCACCCAAAACTAAATCTGTAGCACCTAAGGTTGTTTTACTATTAGCCAATTGCGCATTAGTAATACCTGCAGTGCTAGATAAATTAGCGGATGTTATGCCGGATGCAGCAACCGTGATACTTCCTGAAGCATTGGTAATGGAAACACCTGAACCTTGTGTTAAAGTAGCTCTTGTGAAACCAGTACCATTACCAATATCTATTTGACCATTGGCTGGCGTAGCTGTTAAACCTGTTCCACCATTGGCCACTGCGATGGCTGTTCCACTCCATATACCACTAGTAATAGTTCCTACACTTGTTAAACTGGAGTTTACAATATTGCTCGCTAAAGTTGTTCCAGTTAATGTGCCAGCTGCTGCAGTAACTGTTATGTCAGCACTGCCATCAAAAGCAACTCCATTGATATTTTTTGCAGTAGTAAGTTTATTTGCAGTACTTGCTGTTCCAGATAAAGTACCCACCAAATTGGTAGAGGTTAAGGATGCTAATCCTGTGACAGAAGTGAAAGTGCCCCCTGCTGCCATATTGGTTGAACCTATAGTCAATGGCGTTTGATAATCAGTACCCGAAATTGCAGCCGTCACCACCCCAGTTCCATTGGCTTTCATTAAACCATTCACTGTTCCTGCACCTCCTACATTACTGCCAATAACTGTCCCGCTCCAGGTTCCACTAGTGATTGTTCCAACACTAGTTAAACTTGATCCAGTAATATAAGTTGGAAAACTTGTGCCTGTTAAAGTTCCTGCATTTGCAATAACGGTAATATCTTGTGTTCCATCAAATAGTACACCATTAATTGTTCTTGCGGTAGCTAATTTAATTGCATTGTCTGCAGAACCTGATAAGGTACCCACAAAACTTGAAGAAGTAATGGAAGTTAATCCAGTCATAGAGGTATATGTTCCGCCTATGGCCATTGAAGTAGCGCCGAAAGTAGTCGTGCTATTTTCGAGAGCAGTTACCCTATTTGAAACAGGCAATACGTCTTTAGCATATCTACGCTGTAACATAGTAGCAGTATCATTAATTCCTAAATAGGTATTGGCTCCACTTAATGATGCACTAAAATTTGCAAATATAGTGGGTATATCAGTTTTTTGAATTACAAGCGACGTATCAATTGATATCCTTGAACGAACAAAGGCTGTCGTAGCAACCTTATTACTATTATCATTAACATCGGCCGTAATGGATGTGGGTGTTCCAGTTAATGCAGGAGATGAAATAGTTGGTGATACAATAGTTTTATTGGTCAAAGTTTCCGTACCTGCTAAAGTTGCAATCGTTCCACTGGTTGGTAAAGTAATATTTGTTGCAGCAGTTGTATTTAAGTTAGTACTATAATTACCTGTTGTAGTAAAATCGCCTGCTGTAGAAATATTACCGCCTAAACTTATTGTTTTAGCTCCATTATCTACACCTGTTCCACCATAATTACCGGCAATCACTTGCGTTAATTCCGCAGTACCGTCAAATGCATTTCCATAAATATTTTTTGGCGACGCTAATTTTGTAGTGGTGCTTGCATTACCCGCTAAACTAGCTGTAATAACGCTTGCGCTGAAATTACCATTACCATCTCTTTTCACTAAAGTATTGGCTGTATTGCTTGAAGTAGCAGAAGCAATATCCGTTGCAATAGTTCCTGAGATTTGACTACTATTGATGCTAGTGGATGCAAATAAATTATTTACATAGGCTGTCGTAGCGATTTGTGTATTATTAATTGTAGAAGCAGCAGTAGGCGCAGTCGGTATTCCAGTTAGCACAGCATTAACTATGGTTTTATTGGTCATAGTTTCTGTACCTGCTAAAGTGGCAATGGTACCTGTTGTAGGTAAAGTAATATTTGTAGCACCGGTACTTGTTAAAGTAGTACTATAATTACCTGCAGTAGTAAAATCATTGGCAGTAGTTATATTACCACCTAAGCTAATCGTATTAGTGCCATTATTTACCCCTGTTCCTCCATAGGTTCCTGCAATTACTTGTGATAAATCGGCACTGCCGTCAAAAGCATTGCCGTATATATTTTTCATCCCAGCTAATATTGTTGCTGTATTCGCATTCCCTGATAAATTACCAGTAACATCTCCTATCAATGATGCTGTAATTGTCCCTGCACTAAAATTACCACTTGCATTTCTTTTAACTAAGGTATTAGCAGTATTTGATGCAGTCGCAGCAGCCACTGTTGTATTGATGGTAGTAATTGTTGAAGAGGCTACGCCTCCTACACTATTTACTGTTGGCAAGTCTGCTGTACCACCTAAATCATTTGCTAATTTTATTATCCCCTTTGTATTGGTTGTTGCATCTAAAGCGGCACTACTTGATATCTTTGAACGAACAAAGGCCGCTGTTGCGATCTCATTACTATTTGCACTAGCATCAGGCGTTGGTGCTGTTGGAGTTCCAGTTAAGGATGGAGATGAAATGGTTGGTGATTCAATTGTTTTATTCACCAATGTTTCCGAACCTGTCAAAGTAGCAATGGTGCCAGTTGTTGGTAAAGTTATATTAGTAGCCCCAGTTGTAGTCAAGGTCGTATTAAAGCTACCCGCTGTAGTGAAATCTGCTGCAGTAGATATATTACCTCCTAAGCTGATTGTTTTACTACCATTATTTATCCCTGTTCCTCCATAAGTGCCCCCAATGGCTTGTGTTAAATCTGCAGTACCATCAAATGCATTCCCATAGATATTTTTTGCTGTCGCTAATTTTGTTGTTGTACTTGCATTACCGGCTAAGTTTCCTGTTACATTTCCCACTACATTACCAACCACATTACCAGATAAATTAGCAGCAATAGTGCTTGCACTAAAATTGCCATTGGGATCTCTTTTAACTAAAGTATTAGCGGTGTTGCTAGAAGTAGCAGCTGATACTGTTGCCTCAATTAAAGCAATTGTTGAAGAACTTACTCCCCCAATACTATTAGAGGAACTAGTTATCCTTGCTCGAACATATTCAGCTGTGGCAATTTCTGTACTATTCGCATTGATATCAGGTGTGGGTGCCGTTGGACTTCCTGTTAACGTAGCATCCACAATCGTTTTATTGGTTAAAGTTTCTGTACCTGCTAAAGTAGCAATGGTACCAGTTGTTGGTAAGGTAACATTGGTGGTACCCGTACTTGTTAAAGTAGTACTGTAATTACCAGCTGTGGTAAAATCGCTTGCTGTAGAAATATTACCACCTAAAGTGATTGTTTTACTTCCATTATTTACCCCTGTTCCACCGTAAGTACCTGCGATGGCTTGTGTTAAATCTGCACTGCCATCAAAAGCATTGCCATAAATATTTTTTGTCGCAGCTAATTTAGTGGCCGTACTTGAATTTCCAGTCACATTACCTGTTACATTTCCAGTTAAATTTCCAGTCACATTACCTGTTAAAGCTCCTGTAAAATTGTTGGCAGTTACTGCATTTAATCCTACTACGGAAGAAACAGTTCCTCCAAGAACTAAATCTGTAGATCCTAAAGTTGTTTTACTATAGGCCAATTGTCCATTGGTTATACCCGCAGAGCCCGATATATTATTCGTAGTTAAACCAGTGGCAGAGATGGTACCTCCCACTATGGAAATTCCTGAACCTGCAGTTAATGCGTCTTGCTTAGCATTAAAAATAGCATAATCTGCATTACTTAATAAACCTGCATTGGTTCCTGATACTGAAGCCAGCGGAATAGTTAATGAAATAGCTGGTGTTGAATTAGCATTAGATACCGTAGAGGTAAAACTACTTCCACTTGCATTTACACTGATTGGATTCACCGTGGTCACTGTTCCACCACTACCTGTTGCAGAAACAGTAATTGAACCGTTTCCATTAGTAATTGAAACTCCACTGCCCGCAGTTAAGGTAGATTTAGTTAAAGTATTATCCACCGTATTTCCTATTAATAATTGTCCATCTGTATAAGAAGATTGTCCTGTACCGCCATTTAGCACAGGAATCACACCAGTGATTTTATCACTAGTTACACTTGTTGATGCTAGTACATCTTTTACAAACGCCGTTGTCGCTATCTGTGTATTATTAACATTAGATGCAGCCGTTGGTGCGGTTGGTACACCAGTTAAAGCTGGACTTACAATAGTTTTATTGGTTAAAGTTTCTGTACCCGCTAATGTGGCTATTGTTCCAGTAGTTGGTAAGGTAATATTGGTGGCACCTGTACTTGTTAAAGTAGTACTATAATTACCTGCAGTGGCAAAATAATTTGCCGTAGAAATATTACCACCTAAAGTGATTGTTTTGCTTCCATTATTCACCCCTGTTCCACCATAAGTTCCAGCAATGGCTTGCGTTAGATCCGCACTGCCATCAAAGGCATTGCCATAAATATTTTTTGTAGCAGCTAATTTTGTTGCCGTACTTGCATTACCAGTTACATCCCCTGTTAATGAAGAAGTAATCATTCCAGCATTAAAATTACCATTTGCATCTCTTTGAACTAACGTGGAAGCTGTATTAGTTGCAGTAGCCGCTGCTACCGTAGTATTAATTATTGCAATTGTTGAAGAACTCACCCCTCCCACACTACTTACTGTTGGTAAGTCTGCTGTACCACTTAAATCATTCGCCAATTTTATTATACCTTTTGAAGCTGTTGTAGCATCTGTTGCTGAGCTTGATATCTGAGAACGAACAAAGGCTGTGGTTGCTACTTGTGTGCTGTTGGCGTCTGAAGCAGGTGTTGGTGCAGTTGGCGTTCCAGTTAAAGAAGGTGATGAGATAGTGGGTGATTGAATCGTTTTATTCACCAAGGTCTCTGAACCTGTTAAAGTGGCCAATGTGCCAGAGGTTGGTAAGGTAATATTAGTAGCCCCAGTACTATTTAGAGTAGTACTATAATTACCTGAAGTAGTAAAATCACTTGCAGTAGATATATTTCCTCCTAAGGTGATTGTTTTACTTCCATTATTTACTCCCGTTCCACCATAAGTGCCAGCAATCGCTTGCGTTAAATCTGCACTTCCATCAAAAGCATTTCCATAAATATTTTTTGTCGCAGCCAATTTTGTGCTCGTACTTGCATTACCTGTTAAATTTCCAGTTACATTACCTACTACATTACCTGTTAAATTACCTGTCACATTTCCTACCACATTACCTGCTACACTACCTGTCAAATTACCAGCTACATTTCCAGTCACATTACCTGTAACATCCCCAATCAATGATGCAGAAACAGTTCCTGCACTAAAATTACCCGCTGCATCTCTTTTAACTAAAGTATTTGCCGTATTCGAAGAAGTGGCTGCAGCTATTGTTGTATTAATTGTAGCAATAGTGGAAGAACTTACTCCTCCAACACTATTCACTGTTGGCAAATCTGCGGTACCACCTAAATCATTCGCTAACTTAATGATACCCTTCGCTAGGGTGGTTGCATCTGTCGCTGAACTTGATATCCTCGATCTCACAAATGCCGCTGTGGCTACCTCTGTGCTATTTGCATTTGCATCAGGCGTGGGTGCAGTTGGACTTCCCGTTAAAGATGGTGAGGAAATAGTTGGTGATACTATTGTTTTATTGGACAAAGTTTCGGTACCAGTCAAAGTAGCAATGGTCCCTGAGTTTGGTAAGGTAATATTTGTTGTACCTGTACTTATTAAAGTAGTACTAAAATTACCAGCTGTAGTAAAATCACTTGCTGTGGAAATATTACCTCCTAAGGTTATCGTTTTACTTCCATTATTAACCCCTGTACCACCATAGGTACCTGCAATTGCTTGTGTTAAATCGGCACTACCATCAAAGGCATTCCCATAAATATTTTTTGTCGCAGCTATTTTTGTCGCCGTACTTGCATTACCCGTTAAATTACCTGTCACATTACCAGTTAAGTTTCCAGTAACATTGCCAACTAAATTAGCCGCAATAATGCCTGCACTAAAATTACCACTTGCATCTCTTTTAACTAAGGTATTAGCTGTATTGGTTGAAGTGGCCGCATCGATTGTTGTATTAATTGTAGCTATGGTTGAAGAACTCACCCCTCCCACAGTATTCACGGATGGCAAGTCTGCTGTACCACCTAAATCATTCGCTAATTTTATGATACCCTTTGCAATGCTTGTTGCATCAGTTGCAGCACTTGATATTTGAGAACGAACAAAGGCTGTAGTTGCTACTTGAGCGCTATTCGCATCTGAAGCAGGTGTTGGTGCAGTTGGCGTTCCAGTCAAAGAAGGTGATGAAATAGTGGGTGATACTATGGTTTTATTAGTCAAAGTTTCTGTACCAGCTAATGTCGAAATAGTTCCTGTGGTTGGTAAAATAATATTCGTTGGAGCAGTACTTACTAAAGTAGTACTAAAATTACCAGAAGTAGTGAAATCATTTGCTGTTACAATATTACCTCCTAAACTGATGGTTTTAGAGCCATTATTTATTCCAGTACCTCCAAAGGTACCTGCAATTGCTTGTGTTAAATCTACACTGCCATCAAAGGCATTACCATAGATTGTTTTTGTTGCTGCTAATTTTGTTGCCGTACTTGCATTACCAGCTAAATTAGCAGTAACAGTACCAGCATAAAAATTACCACTACCATCTCTCTTAACTAAGGTATTCGCTGTATTGCTTGAAGTAGCCGCAGCTATGTCTGATGCAATACTAGCAATAGTGGAAGAACTCACCCCTCCAATACTATTGGAAGAGGCATTGATCTTGGAAATAACAAATGAGGCAGTAGCTACCTCGGTATTAGTTGCTAAATCTGAAGGATTAGCTGCTGTTGGATTGCCAGTAAGCGCTGCATTGACAATTGTTTTATTAGTCAATGTTTCTGTACCTGCTAAAGTAGCCACCGTTCCTGTGGTGGGTAATGTAATATTGGTAGCACCTGTACTTATTAAAGTAGTGCTGTAATTTCCAGAAGTAGTAAAATCACTTGCCGTTGAAATATTACCTCCAAGGCTAATTGTTTTAGTTCCATTATTTACTCCTGTACCTCCATAAGTGCCAGCAATCGCTTGTGTTAAATCCGCACTGCCATCAAAGGCATTGCCATAAATATTTTTTGTTGCAGCTAATTTTGTGGTGGTACTTGCATTACCAGCCAAATTACCTGTTACATTACCTACCACATTACCAGTTAAATTACCTGTTACATTACCAGTAACATTTCCTGTCAATGAAGCTGTAATAGCCCCTGCATTAAAATTACCGCTCGCATCTCTTTTAACTAAGGTGCTAGCTGTATTAGTGGATGTAGCCGCATTAATCGTTGTATTAATTGTTGCTATTGTTGAAGAACTAACTCCTCCTACTGTATTCACTGTTGGTAAATCTGCAGTACCGCCTAAATCATTGGCTAATTTTATGATACCCTTTGCAATGTTGGTAGCATCTGTAGCTGAAGTTGAAATTCTTGAACGAACAAAGGCTGCTGTTGCTATTTCAGTGCTACTTGCGCTAGGATCAGGTGTGGGTGCTGTAGGACTTCCCGTTAATGAAGGGGATGAAATGGTAGGTGAAACAATAGTTTTATTTGACAAGGACTCTACACCTGTTAAGGTTGCAATGGTTCCACTTGTAGGTAAGGTCACATTGGTGGTACCCGTAGTGGTTAAAGTAGTATTGTAACTACCTGCTGTAGTAAAATCTGCTGCTGTGATTACATTGCCTCCTAAGCTTATGGTCTTAGTTCCATTATTTACACCTGTTCCTCCATAAGTGCCAGCAATTACTTGATTTAAATTTGCTGAACCATCAAAGGCATTTCCATATATATTTTTAGTTGCGGCTAATTTTGTTGCTGTACTTGCATTACCTGTTACTTCACCCGTTAAGTTACCTGTAACATTTCCTGTAACATTACCAGTTAAGTTACCGGTTACATTACCGGTTAAACTACCAGTAACATTTCCTGTAACATCTCCTGTCAATGCTGCAGTAACTGATCCTGCGCTAAAATTACCTGAACCATCTCTTTTAACTAAAGTATTGGCTGTATTATTTGAAGTAGCCGCATTGATCGTTGAATTAATTGTAGTTATCGATGATGAACTTACTCCTCCTACAGTATTCACTGTAGGCAAATCTGCAGTACCACCTAAATCATTGGCTAATTTTATGATACCCTTGGCAATGGTAGTAGCATCTGTAGCTGAACTTGATATTCTTGAACGAACAAAGGCGGCTGTTGCTATTTCAGTGCTACTTGCACTAGGATCAGGTGTAGGTGCTGTAGGACTTCCCGTTAAGGATGGGGATGAAATGGTAGGTGAAACAATAGTTTTATTAGACAAGGACTCTACCCCAGTTAATGTTGCAAGCGTACCCACCGTTGGCAAGGTAATATTTGTTGCACCCGTACTTATTAAGTTTGTATTGAAACTACCCGAAGTAGATAAATTACCTCCCAGACTTATCGTTTTAGTTCCATTGTTTACGCCTGTACCTCCAAAAGTACCTGCTATCGCTTGTGATAAATCTGTGCTGCCATCAAAGGCATTACCATATATATTTCTTGCCGTAGCTAATTGTGTCGTTGTGCTTGCATTACCCGCTAAATTGGCGGTAATAATTCCTGAACTAAAATTTCCACTTGCATCTCTTTTAACTAAGGTATTCGACGTATTGCTTGAAGTAGCAGCTGCAATATCTGCTGCAATTGAAGCAATGGTTGAAGAACTCACTCCACCAATACTATTAGACGAAGCAGTTATTCTCGAGAGAACAAAGGCAGCAGTCGCGATCTCCGTACTATTAGCGGCATCAATAGGAGTAGGCGCATTCGGACTTCCTGTTAAAGTGGGTGAGGCTAAATTTGCTTTTAAGTTTAATGCATTTTGTGTAGCAGTACTAATTGGCTTATTTAAATCGCTGGTATTATTAACATTTGTAATTCTTGCACTTATATTGTTTGAATCTGTCAATATTTTTGCTCTTAAAATTCTTGCAGTATCTGCTAAAGAACCATTTGCTAGTGCAGAATCAGCTTTTAACTTTGCAGCAGAGACAATACCAAGTGTTACCCAATTCGTATTGTCTAAAGTAGGCGTATTTAATTTATAAATTGAATCCACCGCCTGAACATAAACCAACATTCCATATTTTCTTCTTGTGGTTGGAATAGCATTACGATCAATAATAGCAGGTACTACCATATATCCACCCTTACCCAAACTATCTATATGAGTAGGATTGGTAGCTCCTGCTGCAGGAGAAATAAAATCTAATAATTTAATCTGTGCATTCGTCGCAGAATAAATTAATTGGAAAAACACATATAGTAATACTACTTTTTTCATTAATTTATTATTAGTGTTACATTATCTGTTCCGCTATTTTTTTGAACATAAATATCATATTGTACATCATAATTCGATGCATTTTTAAATATTCTTGTAATATGATCAAATGCTGAAATACTTTCAAATCCGCCAGCTAAAATGCTTGAGATAACATTACCAGGTGTGGAACTAGGAAATGCATAAAAAGCATATTTGACTGGGCCAGCAACTCCTGATCCCGTTATCGTAAACGAACCCTTTGATTTTGAGGTTGCCCATTCCTTATTCCCTCCCGCTGCGGGAATACTATTGTTTATGATGTCTGCATCGGTAATATTAGCAGCTGTATTAGTTGATACTCCCCAATATTTATAGGATGCTGGGGTATAAGATACATTGCTGGAAGATACAGAGCCAGCAGGTACTTGATTGGTCACATCGTCTTGACCAATATTATTTTGTTGCACGGTAGTTCCAACCGAATAAGTATAAGTCACAGAATAACTGATAGTAGAAGTTAAAGCAGCAGGTACATCTGTATTCGTTATGGTTACACCACCTTTCTTGTATACAATATTAGTTGAAGGGCCTCCTCTATTTTGATAAAATGTAGGCACTAATGTAAGGGTACCTAAATTAGCTCCAATTTCAACATTACCACTACTAATGCCATTACTTGAATTAATTGATAAATTTGCACTTGGGGGCGTATAGGTTGGATGGATAACTGTGGTTAATATATCATAAAATACTTGATCAATAGTTTTACCAACCGCAGGAATGGTTTGACCATCAGTATACTTACCAAAACTACCACCACCAAAGTTTACTTTTAAATCAGCAGTAAATTTGTTGGAGCCAGAAGACAAGGCATCAATTCTGTTAGACAATGTTGAAGTATCTCTTCTCTGGAGTAATAAAGAAGTGTCTGCTTTATTTAATTTATACTTTGATAGCGCTACAGTATCTCGCGCAAAACGACTACTTAACATGGCAGCTGTATCAGCTTTATTTAATTTATAATTAGATAGTGCTACCGTATCTCGTGCAAACCGATTACTCAACATAACGGCTGTATCTGCTTTATTCAATTTCCAAGTGGACAAGGCTGCTGTATCAGTTGCAGTTAATTTAGTACTTCTTAAATTATTTAAAGCAGCTAAATAGTTACTCAACATGGAAGCTGTATCTGCTTTATTTAATTTCCACCTAGATAAGGCAGCTGTATCTGCTGCATTCAATTTCCATAAGGACAAGGCTGCTGTATCCGCCGCAGTCAATTTAGTACTTCTTAAATCATTTAATGCTG
>Ga0209829_10001600_pt1 | contig 18166 bp, 12 predicted proteins | sample C_140205_EF_Meta_FD_187311 | JGI IMG/M metagenome (GOLD analysis project Ga0209829, IMG submission 187311) | Freshwater microbial communities from Lake Croche, Canada to study carbon cycling - C_140205_EF_MetaG (SPAdes) (version 2) | ecosystem: Environmental > Aquatic > Freshwater > Lake...
GCCATGACCAATGCCACGGCTTCGTACTTGGCCTTGGCGTTTGAGCGAATGTGCAACTCGGGCTGCGGCTGAATGGCCGCCGCTTCTGTCAGCTTGGCCTCCAGCTCCGCGCGCCCCGAGACCGGTTTGCCGTTCCAATTGATCACGCTCTGAGCGTCCACATCAATCTTGATCACCACAGGCTCCACCTTCTTGGTGGGCGGCGTGGAAACCGGCATGTCCAAATTCACCGAGTGCAACTGCGCGGGGATGGTGATGATCAACATGATCAAGAGCACCAGCATCACGTCAATCAATGGCGTGGTGTTGATCTCCATCATCACTTCTGGTTCGTCACTCGAACCTGAGCCTACGTTCATTCCCATGATCTTGTTCCTTTATTGCGGCTCAGTGATGAACCCGACCTTGGTGATGCCGGCGCGCTGCACCGCATACATCACCCGGCCCACCGATTCAAAGTCGCTCTTTCCGTCACCCCGAATCTGAACCTCAGGCTGGGGTTTCATGACCGCAAACTTTTTCATGCGCGCGAGCAAGTCGTCTGAGTTTTTAATGGGCGTGTCGTACAAGAAGATCTTGCCCTTCACATCCACCGAGATGATCACCGTCTCTGGCTTGGTCTCCCGCACCATGTTCTTCTCCTTGGGCAAGTCCACCTTGATGGACGTTGTCACCACCGGAATCGTGATCAAGAAGATGATCAAGAGCACCAACATCACGTCCACCAAGGGCGTGGTGTTGATCTGGCTCATGATCTCGTCATCGCCTTCTGAGCCTACGTTCATTGCCATGATTGGCCTCTCAGTATTTTGATTACTTGTTGCTAGAAGCCAGCAACACAGAGTGCATGTCGGAGCCAAAGGCGTTCACATCTTCCATCACCGCCTTGTTGCGACGCACCAGCCAGTTGTAGCCCAGCACCGCAGGCACGGCCACCGCCAAACCAATGGCCGTCATGATCAAGGACTCGCCCACGGGGCCAGCCACTTTGTCAATGGACGCTTGGCCCGACATGCCGATCTTCACCAGCGCGTTGTAGATACCCCAAACCGTGCCGAACAAACCAACGAAGGGAGATGTGGAGCCCACAGTGGCCAACACAGCCAAGCCGTCTTGCATGCGACTTTGCACGTTGCCAATGGCGCGCTGAATGCTCTGTGTGGTCCAGGTGTTGAAGTCCACAGCGCCCAAGAGGCCTGTGTGCTTGTTGGCGCTTTCTAGGCCCTTTTCTGCAATGAAGCGGAAGGGGCTGTCTTCGGCCAAGCCATCGGCGCCTTGGCGCAATGAAGCTGCAGTCCAGAAAGACTCTTGAGCCTCTTTGGCAAACTTCATGGCCTTGGACTGCTCAAAGTACTTGGTCACGATCACGTACCAAGAGCCCATGGACATGAGCACCAAGATGAGCAAGGTGCCCTTGGCCACGATGTCGCCTTGGTTCCACAAAGCCGACAGGCCGTAGGGGTTGTCTTCGTGCTCGCTGGCTGCGGGGGCAGGCGCTGCAGCAGCAACGGCAGGCGCTGCGGGAGCGGCTTCTGCAGCTGGCGCTGCAGCAGGTGCGGGTGCCGCAGCCGCAGGGGCTGCCTCTTTGGGCTTGGCCGCAAAGCTGCTGCCTGCAAGGCCCAGGCCGGCCACCAAACCGATGGCCAGGACGAGTGTTTTGAGTTGCTTGATCATGGAAGGACTCCTGCGAATTCAATGAAATGAAATTAAAAAATGGTCAACAAAAATGTGTTGGGTGGGTGTGTTGCTTGGATGTGATTGTGGATGCCTGTTATTCCAAGCGCCACGTGTACTTCATGCTCGCCCAGCTTTGCTGAGGCTTGCCGTCAATGGTGCCGGGCTTGAACTGGCACTTGGACAAACCGGCGCGCGCCGCCTCGTCCAATCGCCTAAAGCCCGAAGTCTTCTCAATGGCCGACTCAATCACCTTGCCATCTGCGCCCACCAAGAACTTCAGTGTCACGGTGCCCTCTTCCTCCAAACGCTTGGAGGCGCTGGGGTACTCGGGCTTCTCGCAGCTGGAGGCGCTGATGACCGCAGCCGTTTGCACGGGAGGCGCGGGGGGTGCGGGCGGCGCAGTGACCTGTACTGGTAAAGGCGAAGGCGGCGCCACGGGCTGAGGCGTATTTGACACAGCCGCAATGGCATTGACCGGTGTGGGCGCAGCCACTTGAATGTCCACCGGCGGCACATAAGCGGGCGGTGGCGGCGGCAAATTCTTAGGGGGCGGCGGCGGTGGGGGCGGCGGAATGTCTGGTTTGGTTTCTTCCAAAAGAACGGCTTCCACCGGTCCTTTGATGACCTTCACAAACTTGCGCGCAAGTCCGGAATTGATGGCCCAAAACAGCAGCCCATGCAACACCACCACAGCCGTGATTCCAATCACATGCTTGCGCGGGGTGCGCTGCCGGCTGGCGTAGTCGATCATGTAGCAGATACTCCTTTTTGAACGATTGCAACGCACACATTGGGCGTGCCAACAAATCTTGATGTTTAGCTTGGATGGGAGAGAATTGTAATTAAGTTACGCGACTTTGCAGGCGCTTTGTAGAAAAATTACAATGGGATAAGCCCTTGCTTAGCAATTCATTTGCAGTGAGAAATGTAAGGCATCTTGACGTACTTTTTTACTTCAGAAATCGCTGCTTGGGTGTTATTTTGTTAGCGAGGGTAAATGCAGTGCTGATGTCAAGGTGAAATGTTGAAAACCTTTACCTAAATTACACACATTAAAACTTTATAGTCACCGCCTTGTGGAATTTTTTCACAAATGCATTTTTTGGTGATGCTTTTCAGTTTATTTGGATCTATCCATGTCACTTTCTTTGACTGCCTTTTATTCATCAGCCCAAGGTCTTCATTGGGCGCGGGCCATCGTTTGGGGAATCTGCCTTACTTGGGCTTTTCATACCCCTTGTCAGGCACAAGCCAACGCCAACGCCTCCAACCCAAGCCCTGCGCCCTTGGTCTTGTCGGCCGCGCCAGTCTTAAGGCCTGAAATCATCAAGCCACTGCAAGCGGCCCAAGATGCCATGAAAGCAGGCCAGCTCGATTTGGCCTTGTCGTTGGCTCAACAAACCCTGGCCTTGCCAGGCATCACCGCAGATGAAAAGCCCGTCATTCAGCGCACGCTGGCCGGTGTGGCCTTGCAAATGAAAAACTTTCCCTTGGCTATTAGCACCTTGGAGAGCGTGCTCCAAGAGATGCCTGATACGGCGCCAGTGCTTCAAAGAACGCAGCTCATTGAGTCGCTTCTGAGCGTGTGCCAACAAGCACAAGACTTCCCAAAATTTGTCCAATGGTCGCGCATCTATCTAGAGCTGGAAGGCACCAATGCCACCGTGCGCCCAGTCTATATCCAAACCTTGGCTGTGCTCAAAATGCACAAAGAGGTGGTGGATGAAATCAACATCAAAATGAAATTGGACCAAGCGGCTCAACTCAAAACACCCGAAAACGAGCTCCGCATGTTGGCTGTGAGCCAAAGACAACTTAAAGACGACGCGGGTTACAACGACACGCTCAAACGTTTGCTGGCAGCCTATCCCAGCAAAGCCTATTGGTCTGAAATGATTGCGCGCTTGGCACGTCAAGCCTCATTCAATGGGCGCTACGACTTAGACCTGTACCGATTGTTAGAACTCACGGGCAACATGGAAGAGGCCAACGAGTTCGTTGACATGGCCAACATCGCTCTGAAAAACGGCTTGCCAGCAGAAGCCGCACGCGTTATGGCTCAAGCCGAGGCTCTAGGCGTTTTGGGCAAAGGACCCGACGCCCTCACGCATCAGAAATTGAAATTAGAGGTGAAACAAAAATTAGCGGAAGACGAAAAAGCCTTGCCTGGTCTTGAACGGTCAGCTAAAGACGCCAACACCATTGCCAGCCTGGCCGAGGTTTACGCCGCCAAACAACAATGGGAGACAGCCATTGTCAGTTTCAACAAAGCCATGGCCTTGGGTGGCTTGCGACGCGAGGCTGAAGTCAAATTGCACACAGCTTGGGCCCATTACAAAGCTGGAAAAAAGACCGAGGCCGTACAGCTGTGGGACAGCATCAAAGACGATACCACCGCAGTATCCTTGGCCCAGCTTTTCAAAATTTGGGCAATTAACAATTAAATATCCTTGGCGGCGGCAGCCGCCTTGAGCGCAAACTCCGCCCTCAAGGCCCTAAGCTTTTCTCGCGGGTCTTCTTTCACAGTGTTTTTGTCCAAGGCCATCTCTTGAATAAATCGACTGGGCAAAGCGGCAATGGTTTCGCGGCCTTTTTTGCGGCGTTGGGTCCAGCTGACTGACAAGCTTCTCTGGGCCCGCGTGATGCCCACGTACATCAAACGCCTCTCTTCTTGCAGCCGTGTCAGTTGACCCTCGGCATGCACTGCGGCGTTGATGGATTCTTTGTTGTCTTCGTCCATTTTGAAGGGCAACAAGCCTTCATTCACACCCACCAACATCACGTGCGGCCACTCCAAACCTTTGGCCGCATGCAAGGTGGACAGTGTCACCACATTGGGGTCTTGTTCGCGCTCGTTCAAGGTGGACAACAAAGAGATGGTTTGCGCCACCTCTAGCAATGATTTGGTTTCTGCCAGCACACTCACTCCCGCTGCATCGTCAATGGTGCCGCCACACCGGCCCGACATCCAATCGCAAAACTCCAACACATTGGTCCAGCGCGCCGCGGCCACTTTTTCGTTGTCCTCGCCGTCGTACAAATGTTTTTCGTAGCCAATCTCTTTCAACCATTGCAACAAAAATGCTTTGGCATCTTCAGCACCATGCGTTCGTTTAGCGCGGTATTCCAAGTCATTCATGTAGCGCCCAAACTCATGCAAGCTGCCCACCGCGCGCGCCGCCAAACGGCTGCCCAAGCTGTTTGAAAACAGCGCTTCAAACAAACTCAATTTGTACTGGCTGGCCAGCGTGCCCAGCCCTGCCAAGGTTTGGTGGCCAATACCGCGCTTGGGGCTGGTCACGGCCCTTAAGAATGCGGGGTCGTCGTCGTTGTTCACCCACAAGCGAAACCAAGCGCACAAGTCTTTGATTTCTGCGCGGTCAAAAAAGCTTTGACCGCCCGAGACTTTGTAAGGAATTTGTGCGCGACGCAAGGCCTTTTCAAAAGGCTTGGCCATGTGATTGGCGCGGTACAAAATGGCAAACTCTTTGTAGTCACGGTATTGAACGCCACCCGCGCTGGTGGCGGTGCCCGCGCGCAAAGATTGAATGCGCGCCACCATGCGTTCGGCCTCATGTTCTTCGTTGTCGGCGGACACCACACGCACCGGCTCGCCCTCGCCCAACTCCGAAAAAAGCTTCTTGGGGTAGAGCTTGGGGTTGGGCTCAATCACGTTGTTTGCTGCGCGCAAAATGGCGCTGGTGGAGCGGTAGTTTTGCTCCAGCTTCACCACTTTCAATTGTGGAAAATCTTGCGGCAAGCGCTTTAAGTTGTCCAAGGTGGCACCGCGCCAACCGTAAATGGACTGGTCATCGTCGCCCACGGCGGTGAAGCGGGCGCGCTCGCCCACCAACAGTTTGAGCACCTCGTATTGGGTGGCATTGGTGTCTTGGTACTCGTCCACCAGCACATGCCCCATGGCCGCTTGCCAACGCTCGCGCACTTCTGCAAACTGCGACAACAATTTCAAAGGCAAGCCAATCAAGTCGTCAAAATCAACGCTTTGGTAAGCCGCCAAACGTTCTTCGTAGCGGCCCATGATGCGAGCGGCCACGCGTTGGTTTTCGTTTTGGGCCATGGCCTCTGCTTGCGCCCCTGTCAGCCCGCTGTTTTTCCATGCACTGATGGTCCATTGCCACTGCTTGGCGGTGTTGGCATCGGTGCTGCCGCCACAGTCTTTCAAGATGCCCAGCACATCGTCCGAATCCAAGATGCTGAACTGAGGTTTGAGGCCCAGCACATGGCCATCTTGCCGCATGATGCGCACCCCCAAAGCGTGGAAAGTGCAAATCATCACGTCTTGCGCGCCCTTGCCAATGAGCTTCTTGGCGCGCTCACGCATTTCACTGGCGGCTTTGTTGGTAAAGGTGATGGCCGCAATCCGTTTGGGCTCCAGCCCCACTTGCATGAGTCGCGCTATTTTTTGGGTGATCACCCGTGTTTTGCCCGAGCCTGCGCCTGCCAAGACCAAGCAAGGGCCTTGCACATAATTGACGGCTTCAAGTTGAGCCGGGTTGAGACCGGAGGTAGGGGAGGACATGCTTTTGTGGGTCGCACCGCTGCAATGTCAATCATCGGCGGTCAGGCTTTGCATCATAGCGGGCAATCAAGTCATGAACGCATTCCGAGGCACAATGCGAGGCATGTTAGACGTCTTGCAAGTTACCTTTCCCTTCTTTGCCTTGGTCCTTTGCGGCTACATGGCCGCGCGCCGTCAAATGCTGCCTTTTGAAGCCATCCCTGGCCTCAACGGCTTTGTGCTTTATTTTGCCTTGCCCTGCATGTTGTTTCGCTTTGGGGCCAGCACGCCTATTGCGCAGTTGTTAGACGCTGGCGCATTTTTCATGTACCTGTTTTGTGCCTTGGTCATGGTGGCCTTTGTGGTGGCGGTGACTTTAAGCCCCCGCATTGGTTGGAACGATGCGGCTTTTGGGGCTTTGGTGGGCGCCTTTCCCAATACGGGCTTCATGGGCGTCCCCTTGTTGGTGGCCTTGTTGGGTGCTGCCGCTGCCGGCCCAGCCATTGTCACCATCGTCATCGACATGGTCATCACCACCTCCCTGTGCATTGCCCTGTCTAGGCTAGATGGTGCGGGCCAACATGGCGTGGGAACCGCCGCTAAAAACGCATTGATGGGCATGGCCAAAAACCCCATGCCTTGGGCCATTTTGTTGGGCACCTTGTTTTCAGCCTTTCAAGTTGAGCTGCCTGAGCCTGTGGCCAAAACCGTGGGCTTGTTGGGCGATGCGGCTTCGCCCGTGGCTTTGTTCACCATTGGCGCCGTGCTGGCGCGTTCCCAAAAGATTGCGCATCACGCGCAACATGGCCCCTTAACTTGGCATTACTTTGTGCCTGTGGCCGTCATCAAGCTGATCTTGCATCCCTTGTTGGTATTGGCGGTGGGCATGGCATTCATTTCCTTGGGTGTGCCCATCGATCTCTTTGCACTCAAAGTCATGGTGCTGGTAGCCGCATTGCCCAGTGCCAGCAATGTGTCCATGCTGGCCGAGCGATTCGGTGCTGACAATGGCCGCATTGCGCGCATTATTTTGGTCTCGACATCAGCGGCCTTCCTTACCTTTTCAGGTGCGGTGGCTTTGCTCAAATAGCCAAGGGGTCAACGTCGACCAACCAACGGATCACGCCCTTGTGCTCGGGCAAGCTCCGTGCATCATGCAGCACGTGTTGCAATCGGTTCAAGGCACTGTGCAAGGCTTTGCGGGAGGGGCTCTCCATCAACATCTGTGCGCGCTCTACGTTGGCCACCCGTTGAATGCTCATGGGCACGGCGGGGTACACACTTACCTCGGCCAACAGCGCGTCTTCTTCATGCAAAGCTTCTTCTGCAAACTCTGAATGTTGAGCGCTTTGCAATTGTGCATGCGCATGGTTTAAAAAGCCTTGCGCCAGCGCTTGCGTTTTGGCGTCGCATCTCACGAGGGCTTGAAAGGTGCTGGGCGGCAGGCCTGCTTCAATGCGTTCTTTCAGCTGTTGCTCGGCAAAGGCGGGGTAGTCGTGTTGCTTCAAGGCTTCAAACAAAGCGTGGGCGGGGTGAAATGTTTGCACCCACATCTCGCTGCTGGCGCTTTGCGCGGCATCACGCCCAGCGCGGCCACCGGCTTGCATCAGCAACGCAAACAAACGCTCAGGCGCTCTGAAGTCGCTAGAAAACAAGGCGCCATCGGGGTTCACCGCAGCCACCAGAGTGATGCGCCTGAAATCATGGCCCTTGGCAATCATTTGCGTGCCCACCAACACATCTACCTCGCCGCTGTGCACGTCCGCCAGTTGGGCCTCCAAAGCCCCTTTCAGTTTGGTGCTGTCGGCATCAATTCGCATGACGCGAACGGGTTGCCCATCGGGCCGTTTCACGTCTGCCAACAACTCCGTTAAATGTTCTTCCAGCTGTTCGGTACCGCGCCCCATGGGGGCAATGTCGGCATTGCCACAAGCAGGGCAGGCGCGTGGCACGCGCTCGGTCATGCCGCAATGGTGACATCGCAAGGTGCGGTCAATTTTGTGAAACACGCGGTAGGCACTGCAATGTGCACATTCGCTTTTCCAATCGCAATCAGCGCAGTGCAGCACCGGTGCATAACCGCGCCGGTTCAGCAGCAACATGCTCTGCTCACCCTTGGCCACGCGCTCTTGAATGGCCGCGATCAAAGGCGCAGACAACACGGTTTTGCGCGGCTGGTGGTTCATGTCCACGCGCCTGACAAATGGCAATGAGCCGGCACCAATGCGGGCGGGCATGGACAGCCGCACATAACGTCCGCCTTCGGCTGCGGGGCGGCTGTGATGCCAGCTCTCCAGCGAAGGTGTGGCTGAACCCAAAATAATGTGTGCTTTTTCCAAGCGTGCCCGATAAACCGCCAAGTCGCGTGCGGAATAGCGCGCGCCTTCTTGTTGTTTGTAGCTGGCGTCGTGTTCCTCGTCCACCACAATCCATTTCAGATGCGGCATGGAAGCAAAAATGGCCATGCGAGTTCCCAACACAATGCGGGCCTGGCCGCTGTGCGCCGCCAACCAACTTTGGAGTCGTTGGGGGGCCGTCATGCCGCTGTGCATCGACACCACGCCTGTCGTGCCAAAGCGGGCTTTGACTCGCTCTTCCAGCTGGGGCGTGAGGTTAATTTCAGGCACCATCAAAAGCGCTTGGGCGTTGGGGTCTTCAATCAGACAACGCGCAATGGCCTGCAAATACACCTCAGTTTTGCCGCTGCCTGTGGCGCCAAACAAAAGAAATGGGCCGGTTGAATCTGCCACCTTCGCCAAGGCGCTGTTTTGTTGCTCAGACAGGGGCCATGGTGATTGCAATGCCGCAGTCCAAGCATTTTCAACGTGGGCATCCTGCTTTTTCAAACGTCGTTTCAATTGCGTGCTTGTCAGGTCCCGCAACTGAGGGGGTAAAGCCGCGAGGGCCACTTCGCCAATAGCACGCTGGTAATACTGCGCCGCAAACTGCACCAACTGGCGCCAGGAATCGTTCAAAGGTGCAATACCTTCCAGTACCGCAGCCACCGGCCGGATGGTGTGCGCCGAACTGCCATCAGGTGCTTCGGTGTGAACACCCCAGACCACCCCCAACACTTCGCGCTTGCCAAACGGCACCCTCACCAATTGGCCCAAAGCCACTGGCCATTCTGAGCTGTAGGTGAGCAATCCTCCCACTTGGCTGTGAGCTGGCGTCGAAACCGCAATGTCAAGCCATTGAATCATTCAAGTCCTTGCACGCTGCATTGAAAACCTTCAATGTCATTGTTTTGTCATTGCTTTGCTCATAAAGTTTCTTGAAAACAGAGGTAAGTTGTTGTTTTTCATGGTCTTTAGAAGGAGTCCCAAGAAACTGTGGATAACTTTGTTGAAAACCCTGCTCGATGGCCCGCAAAGCCTTGAAAAATAAGGCTTTGATTGGATTGCTTGCGAACTGAGCAGAAATATAAAAACCAATCAAAACAACAACTTACAGTAAATTGCGGGCTTGCAATGAGTGAATAAAAAAAGCGCAGTCTGCATAATTTCAAGAAATAACTTTTGTGCATAAGTCAATAGAAAAAACCCAAAAATAATTAAATTTTTTGGGTTTTAGGATCTAAAAAGTGTGCAATGCAGTTTTGTCAGCTGCTCATGACTGACGCATCGCCTTTGAATGGCTGTGAACCGCCTCTACCAATGCCAAAACATGTTCAGGCGGGGTAAATTGGCTAATGCCATGCCCCAAATTGAAGATGTGAGTGGGACCGGTGGTCTGCACATCGGTATGCGGTTGGCCAAAACTGTCCAACACCCGAATGGCTTCTTTTTGAATGAAGGCCGGCGGCGCAAACAGCACATTGGGATCGATGTTGCCTTGCAGCGCTTTGCCGGGGCCGTTCACCGCGCCGCCCACCATTTGACGCGCACGCGCCAAATTCATGGTCCAGTCCAAGCCCAGCACCTCGCAGTCTAGGGTGCCCATTTCTTCCAGCCACAGCCCGCCGCCTTTGGTAAACACCAGCCGCGGAATGACAACGCCGTTGTGCTCTTTCTTGAGCAAAGCCAGCACCTTGCGGGTGTAGGTCAGGCTGAACTCTTGGAAGGCCGAATCGGCCAACACACCGCCCCAGCTGTCAAAAATCATGACAGCTTGCGCACCGGCTTCAATTTGAGTGTTGAGGTAGGCCGCTACCGCTTGGGCATTGACTTCCAAGACCCGATGCATCAGGTCGGGCCGGCCGTAAAGCATGGACTTCACCAGTCGATAGTCGTCTGAGCCCTTGCCTTCCACCATGTAGCAGGCCAATGTCCATGGGCTGCCCGAAAAACCAATGAGGGGCACCTTGCCCTGCAAAGCTTTGCGAATGGAAGTGACGGCGTCAAACACATAGCGCAATTTGGCCATGTCAGGCACTTGCAATTCACTCACGGCCGCTTCGTCCCTGACCACTTTGGCAAACCGAGGGCCTTCGCCTTGTTCAAAGCTCAGACCCAAGCCCATGGCGTCGGGCACGGTCAAGATGTCGCTGAACAAAATGGCGGCGTCCAAGGGGTAGCGCTCCAAGGGCTGCAGGGTAACCTCGGTGGCGAAATCCACATTGGTGGCCAAGCCCATGAAACTCCCGGCTTTGGCGCGTGTAGCGCAATATTCAGGTAAGTAGCGACCGGCTTGGCGCATTAACCAGACAGGCGTGTGGGCAGTTGCTTGGCGCATGCAAGCGCGCAAAAATGTGTCATTGATCAGGGGTGGAAAGCTAACTTGGCTCATCAGAATTTGTCTTTTCTTGTTGAAATCGAACGCTTAGATTCTCGCAGACACTGGCCTTGCAAAAAAATGAGGTTTTTGTCATTGCAGGGGATTATGGCGAAGTCTTGATCAGGTTCAATTGACTTTGAATTTCTGCCACGCTGGGCAATTCAGACAAGAGCTTGACCGGTTGATTCGGTGCGTACCAAGCATACACAGGCACCCCATTGCGCCCCAATTCGTTCAGGGTCTTTGTGATGGCGGGGTCGTATCGGGTCCAATCGGCTTTGAGCAACAAGACATTTTTTTGTGCCAATTGCGCCAACAAGGCTGCGTCTGAAAAGGTGGTCTTTTTGTTGAACTGGCAGGTGACGCACCAAGCTGCTGTGAAATCAACGAACACTGGGCGCCCAGATTGCCGCGCTTGGGCCACTTGGTCGGCAGACCATGCTTGCCAAAGAACGGGCGTGCCAGACTTTATGGGGCCTGGGCCAGGCTGTACCGCTGAATTGGCAGGCTGGGTCTGCTCAAATGAATTGGGTGGCGGTTGCGTCCAATCTTCAGCCCATCGCCAAAGGCTGAGGCCCACCAAGACCAAGGCCACGGCCGACAGCACATGGGCCACCCGACCCTGCAAGCTCAAAGCCCAAAGGAGCAGCACCAAACTCAACAAACAAACCATGAACCCCGTCACCCCATCCAAACCCACTTGCTGGCCCAAAACCCACATAAGCCAGATCACGGTGGCATACATGGGAAACGCCATGAACTGTTTGAAGGTGAGCATCCAAGCACCCGGTTTGGGCAGCTTGCGAACCCAATCCGATCGGTACGACAAGGCCAAAAATGGGAAGGCCATGCCGATGCCCATGCCTAGGAAAATAGGCAGCGCCTGCCATGCGGGCAGACCAATGGCCAAGCCCAGAGAGGCGCCCATGAATGGCGCCGTGCAAGGTGACGCAATGAGCACCGCAAAAACACCTGACCAAGCTGAATTGACCAAGGGGTTGGACCATTGCGCACTGGCCAAGCCGCTGGGCACCATGGCTCTGAACTCAAACATGCCCGACAAGTTCAAACCCATCACGGCAAACAGCATGGCCAAACCACCCACCACCCAAGGCGATTGCAATTGAAAGCCCCAGCCCAATTGGGTGCCCGCTTCGCGCAAGCCCAGCACCAGTCCGCCCAATATGAAAAAAGACAAAACAACGCCTGCGCTAAAGGCAAAAGCCGATTGCTTCATGGCGCGCGGACTGTCTGAGTGCTGGGTGATGCTGAGCAGTTTGATGGCCAAAACCGGAAACACGCAGGGCATAAAATTAAGCAGCATCCCACCTAGCAAAGCACCCAGCAAGGCAATGATCCAAGTGGAGGCTGGTGCGGGCATCAGGGTGTTGTCGACTACAGGAAGTCCCAAGTTGGGCTGGGCCAAGTCAGAGATCTCTTGCCATTGCCCTTGAACCGGGGTGCTCACCACCCATTGCGGCCCCAAGGGCGCATCGGCTTTGCCTTGAACCAGCAACCAGCTCATTTGAGCCGGGCTGTCCATTCGTTCTGGCGAAATTTTCAGCATGACGTTAGCCGAACCCTCCCGCTGCGTAAGCACCGGCACAGCCGCATTCAGCAAGATGCTGGGCGTCTGAGGAAAAACCGTCCACTCGCTGTTTTGCAGCGCTTGAGGAAGTTCTGCAATGCGCAAATTGAGCGTTCGGCCATCGTCTGAAATCAGGGCGGCGTGCGCACCGGTGAGCACCTGCGCTTGTTGCTTCAATGCAGTGTCAAAAGCCGCTGGGTTTGAACGGGTGGCACCCCGAATAGGCACGCTGATTTGAAATTGGCCTTCTTGCGGAATGCACTCTTGCTTGCACACCAGCCAATGGGCTTGAAGCTCAATGGCAACCGAAGAGGCTTCCAGCGTGCCAGCATGGAGGGCCTTGAAGTTGGCATCTACCAGCACGGGCACCACCAGCATGGCTGTGCCTTCGTAGCCATAGTTGGCCAAGGTGCCGATGGGTATTTTCTTGGGAGCGGGCCAAACAATGTCTTGGGCCGTCATGCCCTTGGGAAGCGTCCACTGAAGGTCGGTCGCTAGGCCAGAATCGCCAGGATTGCGCCAGTACGTGTGCCAATGATTTTGGTGGACCAATTCCAAGCCTAGCCAAAATACCTTGCCAACTTCAAGCCCGTTGGGCGCATCCACCCACAACGTAGCCTTAACCTGGGGTGTTTTGACCACGGTGCCGGCCTGCGCTTGCCCCAATACGGCGGTTTTTACGGGGCCTTGTGCCTGACAAGCCGCACCGAGAGCCATGACCAAGGCCAGGCTCAAGAAAATCATGTTCCGCAGCTGCAAACCCCTGCTAACGAGCCTCTGAAGCAGGGCTGAGAAATTCAAAAAACAAAGCAAGATTGAAGGTCCATAAATCAAGAGTGAAAGACTTTACACCGCCATTGGCTGGCGAGCCTCAAGCACCTCTATTAAACTGCGGATATGCCAAGCCTATCTGACATGACCCAACACCCCTATTTTTGGTCTGAAATGAGCACGCTCGATTTTCAAAAAATCGACAAGCATCGGGCCATTGCGGTACTTCCCTTGGCCGCCACTGAGCAGCACGGACCGCACTTGCCGGTGTCTGTGGATGCCGACATTGTGGATGGCGTGATACAGGCCAGCTTGCCTTTTTTGAAGCAACTCAGTGCGGCGGCTCTGGGTCAATCCGACGCCCCTCAGGCGCCACCCTCCATTCTTTTTCTGCCCACGCAACGCGTAGGCCTAAGCCCAGAGCACGCGGCTTTTCCAGGCACCCTTACGCTCAAGCCCGAAACCATCGTCCATTTGTGGACCGACATTGCCGAGTCGGTGCAAGCAGCCGGCATCCACAAATTGGTGTTGTTCAATGCTCACGGCGGCCATGTGGGCATCATGGATGTGGTGGCGCGCCAGCTCCGCGCTCGCTTGGGGATGTTGGTGTACAGCGTCAATTGGTACCAATTGCCCCTGCTCGATGCGCAAGGCCAAGACCTCAACGCTTTGTTTTCAGACCACGAGCACCGGTTTGGTGTGCATGCAGGAGACATTGAAACCTCGGTCATGTTGGCCCTCAAACCGCATGCCGTCCAAATGGAAAAGGCCAAGCACTTCAACTCGAGTGCCGAACAAAGGGCCACAGGTTTTGACATTTTGGGCAATGGCCGCAGTGCCAAACTGGCTTGGCAAATGCAAGACTACAACGCCGAAGGTGCGGCGGGCAATGCGGCCAACGCTACGCCAGAAAAAGGCCGCGCGCTTTTGCACGCCGCGGGCCAGTCCTTGGCCAAATTGATGTTTGAAATAGACCGACTGCCTAAGGACACCCTCAATTAATCTGAACTTTTGAAAAATGAAAAAACGAAAAGAGTTTGTTCACACCGCTTTGTTTCTGGCTTTGGCTTTTTTGTCATCGATCTTCCCAGCCCAAGCGGGCCGTCCTCTGACCGTTGACGATGCCAACGTGAACGACACGGGTGCTGGCCATGTTGAAACTTGGTGGGCTCGCGCCGCCGATGGCACCCGCAGCTGGAATGTGGCACCTGCTTATGCACCTGTTGAGGGGCTAGAGCTTGCCGCTGGCATGGCCCGCGAGCTGCGCACAGGCCATGTGACTCAGAACATTCAAGCCAAATTCAGAATCACCCCCTCACAAGACAATGGCTGCAACGTAGGTGCCGTGGCGGGTTATTCGCGCGCTGCCAGTGAAGCGTCTTTGCCCTACATCAATGCCTTGTTCACTTGCAACAACGAAACATGGGGCAGCTTGCACACCAACCTGGGCGCTCTCAACGTATCCAGTTCACAGCGAGTGCGTGCTTGGGGTGTGGCCTGGGAGCGGCCCTATGGCGACGTCACGGTGCACATTGAGACATTTGGTCTGGAAAAAGAAAAACCCACATGGGCCACCGGCGCCCGCTTCAACGTGTTGCCCGATCTTCAACTGGACACCAGCGTGGGCCGCACGCAAAAACAAAATGTGCTGACCCTTGGCTTTAAATGGATGTTCTAGCCTGAAGGTTTTTCAGGAAACTGACAGCGCTTCCCAGCGCTCTAGGGCTTGCAGCAACTCGGTTTCAATGACGCCGTCTCGGGCAAGCATGCTGCTTGCTTGAGCCGGATCTTTCACAAACAAGCTGCCGTCCTCTAAAGCCTTGCGCAACTGAGCTTGCTCAGCTTCCAGCGACGCAATCAAGGTGGGCAAGTTGTCCAGCTCGCGTTGCTCTTTGTAGCTGCGTTTGACGTTGGTTTTAGGCGTGGCTTGAGGCGCTGCTGGGACTGGAGTTCCCGCAGGGGCCGTCTTCATTTGCGCTGGCGCTTGCTTCAATTCGGCAGCTTTGTTTTGCGCCTGAATGGCCTGGCTGCGTTTAGATTGGGTGAGCCAGTCTTGCACCGAGCCTTCATACTCGCGCCAAAAACCTGGGTTGTCTTCGGTAGCCTCACAAGCAATGATGCTGGTCACCACGTTGTCCATGAAGGCGCGGTCATGGCTCACCAAAAACACGGTGCCTTCGTAGTCCTGCAGCAACTCTTCTAATAACTCCAGTGTTTCAATGTCCAAATCGTTGGTGGGCTCGTCCAGCACCAGCACATTGGCGGGACGCGCAAACAACCTGGCCAGTAGCAAGCGATTGCGTTCGCCGCCCGATAAAGATTTCACAGGCGATGTGGCCCGGGCCGGTGAGAATAAAAAATCGCCAAGATAGCTTTTCACGTGCTGGCGTTTGTTGCCAATCTCAATCCACTCGGAGCCGGGGCTGATGAAGTCTTCTAGCGAAGCCTCCAAGTCCAGTGCATTTCGCATTTGGTCAAAATACGCTACCTGCAAATTGGCGCCTCGGCGAATGCTGCCTTTGTCGGCTTCTAGCTCACCCAAAATCATTTTCAGGAGCGTTGTTTTGCCCGCGCCATTGGGGCCTAACAAACCAATTTTGTCGCCGCGCAGCAGCGTGGCCGTGAAATCTTTGGCAATCACTTTGTGAACGCCTTCAGGGCTCACAAAGGTTTTGCAAACGTCCTCCAGCTCAGCCACCAGCTTGCCGCTGGGTGCACCAGACGCCACCTCCATTCGCACGCGCCCCACCTGATCACGGCGCGAACTGCGTTTGGCCCGCAATGCCTCAAGCCTGCCAATGCGGCTCTGGCTGCGGGTGCGGCGTGCTTCGACACCTTTGCGAATCCAAATTTCTTCTTGTGCCAACAGCTTGTCGGCCTTGGCGCTGATCACCGCCTCTTGTTGAAGCTGAGCTTCTTTGTTAATTTGGTATTGTGCAAAATTGCCTGGGTAGCTGCGCAGCTGGCCGCGGTCCAGTTCCAAAATACAGGTGGCAATACGGTCCAAGAAAGCTCGGTCGTGGGTAATGGCCACCACGCTGCCCTTGAAATCAAGCAGCAGTTGCTCCAGCCACGCAATGGAATCCAGGTCTAAGTGGTTGGTGGGTTCGTCTAGAAACAGCACGTCGGGACGCGTCACCAAAGCTTGCGCCAAGGCCACACGCTTTCTGTTGCCGCCCGACAAAGTGCCAATTTTGGCCGAGGCATCAAGGTGCAAGCGGTGCAGGGTTTCATCCACACGTTGCTCCCAGCCCCAGCCGTCCAGCGCTTCAATTTGACTCTGCAAGACATCCAGGTCACCGATGCAATTGCTGTAGTCATCGATCAATTTCATGACCGGTGCCAGTCCGCGCTGCACCGATTCAAAAATGCTGTCGTTTGTGTCCAGCACAGGCTCTTGTGCCACATAAGCAATGCGCACGCCCTGCTGCACATGCATCGTGCCGTCGTCGGCATGCTCCATGCCGGCCAAAATTTTGAGCAGCGACGATTTGCCAGTGCCATTGCGCCCAATCAAGCCAATGCGTTCACTGGATTCAAGGGCAAAGTTTGCGTGATGTAAGAGGGGTACGTGGCCAAAAGCCAGCGAAGCGTCAAGTAAAGTAATAAGGGCCATGCCTAGATTATCAACGGACAATCAAATAATTTTGATGACACTTGCAATGGCTAAAAAACCTGTGCTATAGTCGTGGGCTTCGCTCAGGAATTCGTTCTTAAGCGGAGTAGCCAAGTAAGGCATTGGTGCGTTGGGGAAAGGTTTTAAAAACCTTTGAAAAGTTTTAAAAAGTTTTAAATTTTTTTCAACGACCCTCAAAACCGTGCTAGACTGCAAGGCTTCGCTGAACACGTTTCAACTAATTAACCTTCAGTTAAAAGTTGAAACAAGTAAGGCAAACACGGCAGGCTTCACGGCCCACCAATCGGAACAAGCCCCGAGCAAGAAGTTTGCAAACGGTATAAAAAGTTTTTAGAAATTTTTTAGAAATTTGCAAAAAGCACTAAAAACAGTGCTACACTGCAAGGCTTCGCTGATCTCAGCGGTGTTCATTAAAACAGGTTCAAACTTGTTTTAATCAACTCAAGATCTTTAAAAATATACAGCCGATAAGCGTGGGCGTTTGATGGCGATTGCCAAGTTCTACGGAACTAAGACTTAATTGTCTTACAAACGCTCATGAGAATAGAAGTGAAGTTCACTTCAATTCCGTTTTTATGAGTTGCTCGAAAGAGCGAAAAAAAATCAAGATCGAACTATAGAGTTTGATCCTGGCTCAGATTGAACGCTGGCGGAATGCTTTACACATGCAAGTCGAACGGTAGAGGGGGCAACCCCTTGAGAGTGGCGAACGGGTGAGTAATGTATCGGAACGTGCCCAGTCGTGGGGGATAACGTAGTGAAAATTACGCTAATACCGCATACGATCTATGGATGAAAGCGGGGGATCGCAAGACCTCGCGCGATTGGAGCGGCCGATATCAGATTAGGTAGTTGGTGGGGTAAAGGCTCACCAAGCCAACGATCTGTAGCTGGTCTGAGAGGACGACCAGCCACACTGGAACTGAGACACGGTCCAGACTCCTACGGGAGGCAGCAGTGGGGAATTTTGGACAATGGACGAAAGTCTGATCCAGCCATTCCGCGTGCAGGACGAAGGCCTTCGGGTTGTAAACTGCTTTTGTACGGAACGAAAAAGCTCTTATTAATACTAGGAGTCCATGACGGTACCGTAAGAATAAGCACCGGCTAACTACGTGCCAGCAGCCGCGGTAATACGTAGGGTGCAAGCGTTAATCGGAATTACTGGGCGTAAAGCGTGCGCAGGCGGTTATATAAGACAGATGTGAAATCCCCGGGCTCAACCTGGGAACTGCATTTGTGACTGTATAGCTAGAGT
>Ga0209829_10001603_pt1 | contig 18140 bp, 22 predicted proteins | sample C_140205_EF_Meta_FD_187311 | JGI IMG/M metagenome (GOLD analysis project Ga0209829, IMG submission 187311) | Freshwater microbial communities from Lake Croche, Canada to study carbon cycling - C_140205_EF_MetaG (SPAdes) (version 2) | ecosystem: Environmental > Aquatic > Freshwater > Lake...
ATAGTCGCGGTGTGGTCCCTGAACGCCTAATAGTAAATGGCCATTCGCTTTCACATGATTCGCGACTCTGGACAAACCTTGGATATTGGACTGTTCATCGTATATGTGGCTTACAAGAAAAGGTTCATTGATACCATCCATGACAAAGTACCAAACACCGCCGTAAGAGAATGCCAAGTCAAATTGTTTTTTGAGATCTAGTTCAATCACATTCTGGTGTTCCAAATGCACATGATTGAATTTGTTCAATCGCGGCCTGGCAATGGCGAGCATGGCTTGCGTCAAGTCGAATCCCGTGATTTCAATCTCATTTTTTCTGCTTGCTAGTTCTTCTATGATTAAGCCGGTACCGCATCCGATTTCTAGAATATTTTGAAAATTGGCGCTGGAAATTAACTCATTAACTATTTTTTTGTAATCGTAGTAACCAGATGTCATTATTAGGTCATAATAATTAGACATGTTTGTGTAATCACCCATTGTTATCCTCGAATTGAATACATATTCCGAGTAACCGATCAAGAAAGAAAATCAACCGATACTTTTGTTAAAGCATATCAGCATACAAACAATCAAAAACTTAGCGCATAATTTCTTATGGATAAACCAACGACATGTCACTATTGCTCTCTTGCAGCAGCCAGAATCATTGATGAAAGCGCGTTATCAATCGCATTCAAAGATGCCTTTCCCATTTCTTCCGGACATACGCTGATCATTCCTAGGCGACATACTGATTCTTTTTTTGACTTGACCCATCAAGAACGAGAAGATATGTTGGATTTATTGACCCGGGTCAAAAACCACCTACAGGATGAATTAAATCCGCAAGGTTTTAACATCGGCATTAATGAAGGCTTTGCTGCTGGGCAAACAGTCATGCATACCAACATACAGTTGATTCCCCGCTTCAAAGGTGATGTCTCTGAGCCCAGAGGAGGTATCAGATGGTTGTTTCCTGAAAAAGCAGTATTCTGGGATAAGAAGCCAGATGAAACTCCACCAGATATCGGCAACGCCAAACCCTAACCATACTAAATACAACCAAATGAAAAACATTTTTTTTGCTCAATTTACTTTTGTAATATTGCTACTGAGTTCTGTATTCATAGGTGGCTGTACCCAAGAACAGCAGAATAAAATTGGACGCGGCATTCAAAATTGGACAGGTACGGATGGCGTACTTGAAGTCTATGCTGGGGATAAACTGGTGAGACGATTTTTAAAAGTCGATAAGCTCAGTACTGCCTTGGGTACTGATGATGGAAAGCCTCGGGAATATCGTTATGGGTACGGCTATTTAGACGAAAACCTAAATATGCAAGTTGATCCCACAGAGAAAAAAGTTTATTTTGAATTCAGCAATTACTCAACAATCGTTTTTTTTGAAAATCCGCATTGAATCAAAAGTTTAGGTATTCCAACTAGGTTTGCGTTTATCTAAAAATGCCTGAAAGCCTTCTTGGGCAGTTTCATCCATCATATTGCAAGCCATGGTTTGCCCTGCCAGTTGGTAAGCAGCGGCAATGCCCATTTCTAACTGCTTATAAAAAAGCTGTTTTCCCATTCGAACTGCTGGCTCAGGTTTAGCCAATATCTTTTCACACAAGTTGATAACGCTTTGTTCCAACCTGTCGTCGTCTACACACTGATTGATAAGACCTCTTTGCACAGCAGTTTCTGCGTCAATGAAGTCACCTGTCAAAAGCATTTCCATGGCCTGTTTACGGTGCATGCTTCGACTTATACCGACCCCAGGTGTTGAACAAAATAAACCGTAATTGATACCCGATACAGCAAATTTTGCGGTTTTTGCAGCCACAGCCAAATCGCACATACTGACCAACTGACATCCCGCTGCAGTTGCTATACCTTGCACTTGGGCAATCACAGGTTGCGGTAAGTTTTGAATCTGTAACATCATTGCCGAGCACTGCTGAAACAATGCAGAATAAAAATCGTGATCAGGTTGATTTCGCATTTCTTTTAAATCATGTCCGGTGGAGAATGCTTTTCCATTTGCCGCCAAAATGACAATACGACAATGTGAATTCTGGGATATTTTTTGAAATGCTTCTTTCAACTCGCTCATCATCTTTGCAGATAAGGCATTGAAACTGGATGCATTATTCAAAATAAGTCGCACAATCCCACTCGCAGGAGAGTCTTCCAAAACCAATTGACTAGGTTCTATGCTCATGTGATGAACTCCACAAAATCTTTAGATAGACTGGCTCAATGGTGAAACAAGCTCCACATTTGATTCAGATTTCCACAAACGATCCACTGCCAGATCCCCAATCAGCTTGGGGACATGACACTTTAGCACCTGGCTTATTAGCCATTGGCGGGGGCTTATCTGTAGGCAGGCTTATTCAAGCATATAGCCAAGGCTGCTTTCCCTGGTATAGCGAAGGCCAACCTGTGATGTGGTGGTGTACCGATCCGCGCATGGTACTGAAAGTCAATAACTTTCGCTTACATAGATCGTTGAGACAAACAATACGCCGTCTTTTAAAGTCGCAAAGTTTTGAAATTCGAATAGATAAAAACTTTGCTCAAGTCATTCATGCGTGTGCTTATTCAAATCGAAACGGGCAATCAGGTACTTGGATTGTGAAGGACATGATCCAAGCCTACACCGAATTGCATCGTCAAGGACACGCACACTGTGTTGAGGCTTGGATTGATGGTCAACTGGCAGGCGGTTTGTATTGTGTGTCCATTGGTCGGGCAGTCTTCGGTGAATCAATGTTCAGCAACCAACCTAACGGCTCTAAACTCGCACTGGCTGGGTTGATTGCATTGTGCAGAGCTCAGAATGCACATTGGGTAGATTGCCAGCAAAATACCCTCCATTTATCCAGTCTAGGGGCGACAGAAATACCCAAGCATCAGTTTTTGGCAGATGTCTCGCAAGCCACTCTCATGGACCCGTTGGTTTGGGAGTTTGAGCCTATATACTGGGAAAAAATCTTGCTTAGACAACTCTGATCGTGACTCACTTAAAAGATTTACCGCTTCAATCTTTGCAGTTTTATGCGACTGCGCCCTACCCGTGCAGCTATTTAGACGATAGAGAAGCCAGATCTCAAGTTGCTACCCCTAGCCATCTCATACACAACGATACTTACTCGGAACTGGTAGCAAAAGGTTTCAGGCGCAGTGGAATGTTTACTTACCGGCCTTATTGCGACGGTTGCAAAGCATGCATACCTCTGCGTATCAACGTCAATTCATTCAAGCCAAATCGCAGCCAAAAAAGAACATTCAAAAATAATTCCCATCTTGAAATAAAAATTTCTAAACTTGTTTATGTTCCTGATCATTACCAACTCTATCTCAAATATCAAAAAGGCAGACATTCTGGAGGTGGAATGGATCAAGACAGTGTTGATCAATACACTCAATTTTTATTACAAAGCCGCGTGAATTCAAATTTAGTTGAATTCAGGCTTCCAAGTAATGAATCTGGCTCCCCAAGCAAACTTTTGATGGTGAGTATTCTGGATGTACTCAATGATGGAATCTCTGCTGTCTATACTTTTTTTGATCCAAGCTACAAAATGGGTTTAGGAACTTTTTGCATTTTGTGGCAGATAGAACAAGCGAAATTACTTGGACTTGAATACCTATATATGGGATATTGGATAAAGGAAAGTCCAAAAATGGATTACAAATCAACATTCAAACCACACCAATTGTTGATTGATGGTGAATGGCAACAAGCCGGATTTTCATAGATTTAAAATATCGTAATGCGAAAAAAAAATACAGATTCGGTTCAAACTCCCTCTATTCAAGTCTTGGAGAGGATGTTCTCTCTCATAGATGTATTGGCTGCAAAAGAAGGCGCCGCGTCACTTAAAGAAATCAGTGAAAAAACCAAACTTCATCCTTCCACCACCCACAGAATTCTCAACGATTTAGTAGCGGGTCGGTATGTTGACAGGCCTGATCCAGGTCATTACCGTCTTGGCATGCGTTTGTTGGAATTAGGCAATTTTGTGAAGGCCAGATTGAATGTACGGGATGCAGCGTTGATACCCATGCGTGAACTTCATCAATTGATTCAACAACCTGTCAATCTGAGTGTTCGACAGGCAGATGAAATAGTCTATGTAGAACGCACATACAGTGAGCGCTCAGGGATGCAAGTTGTTCGAGCCATAGGAGGACGAGCGCCTTTACACCTGACCTCTGTAGGAAAACTATTTTTGGCCGCTGATGAGGCCGCCAAAGTTCGCGCGTATGCGACCAAAACTGGTCTAGCTGGACATACAAAAAACAGCATCACTCAATTGCAAACATTAGAAAAAGAATTAGCAAGAGTCAGGCAACTTGGTTTTGCTCGCGATAATGAAGAACTAGAATTGGGTGTCCGTTGTATGGCGGCCGGCATATATGACGATCAAGCTAGATTAGTTGCTGGGTTATCTATTTCTGCTCCTGCAGACCGACTTGATGATGCATGGCTACCCAAGCTTCAAGATACGGCTAAATTTATTTCCTCTTCACTTGGATTCATGAATTTTCCCAGTAATTGATTAATACGGCAGATAAGCAACTACTTTACTTTGTCAGAAACCATTTATTGAAGCGCCTGATACTGCATAAATCAGTATGGACAACTTGGTGTATGTGACCAGAAATAGTAAGAAACACATTCTCGTTTTTTGATGCAGATTCAAAATTTAAAACCGCTTAGACCATTAAATAGTTACATATTTCGATTATCATTGAATCATGGAAAGCAAATTTGTAATCAAAGCACTTGCAGCGCTAGCGCAACCCCATCGACTAGACATCTTTCGTTCGTTAGTCGTTAAGGGCGCAGAAGGGTTGACTCCAGCATTGTTAGCAGAGCAATTGCTCATACCAGCCAACACACTTTCATTTCATCTCAAAGAATTGATGAACGCTGACCTGATATCTCAAGAACGCAACGGCCGTAACTTGATTTACAGGGCCCAGTACGACCGAATGAATGCTGTACTGACCTACTTGACACAAAACTGTTGCCAAGGGGAAGCCTGCGAGATGGGTCCAACTGAAATTTGCAAAACATATTAAAGAAGGAAACCGCTGTGACACAAGAAAGACCATTGAACGTACTTTTTCTTTGCACCCACAACTCAGCCCGAAGTATCTTGGCCGAGGCCTTGCTGAACCATTTGGGTCAAGGGAAATTCAAAGCATATTCTGCAGGCAGTAGCCCGAAAGAAAACCAACAACCTAACCCTATGGCGCTGGCTACATTGCAAAAGGCGGGTATTTCCGTTGAAGGCTTGACCAGCAAAAACTGGGATGTGTTCTCTGAACCCAACGCACCGCACATGGACCTGATTATCACAGTGTGCGACAACGCGGCTGGGGAAGTTTGCCCCTATTGGCCTGGCCAGCCCGCAACCGCGCATTGGGGTTATGAAGACCCTTCAGCAGGTAATGGCACAGATGAAGAAAAGATGGAAGCGTTTAAACAAACCATGCATTTGATCAGACGACGCCTTGATATTTTCATCAGCTTGCCAGCCGCAAGCCTAAGCCGGATTTCGTTGGAAAATACAGCACGTTCATTGACGCGATCATGACTCATTGGAGAGCTTATCTATCTGAGATGCTAGGCACGGCAGCATTATTGTGCGCAGTCATCGGTTCAGGCATCATGGCCGAGCAATTATCCGGTGGCAATATGGCTGTTGCTCTGCTTGCAAACACGCTTGCCACAGTCTTTGCACTTTATGTCCTCATAGAAACACTGGGGCCAATCAGTGGCGGTCATTTCAATCCTATTGTTTCCCTGGTTATGACAATTCGAAAGAAGTTAGCAAGCCATCATTTATTTGGATATGTCGTTGCTCAACTCACCGGTGCAGTATGTGGTGCTTGGCTTGCGAATGCAATGTTTGGACAGGAAATATGGCAATGGTCCACAAAGATGAGAACCGGACCATCGCAATGGTTGGCTGAAATTGTGGCTACCAGCGGCTTGCTGTTTGTTATTTTGCGCTCTCCTCAAGAAAAGGCTTCTTCACTGGTGGCCTGCTATATTGGGGCCGCCTATTGGTTCACCGCTAGTACCTCTTTTGCCAATCCTGCGGCAGCTTTTGGCAGAATGCTCTCCAATACTTTTGCAGGAATATCACCAGCTGACGTTCCTGCTTTTGTAGTGGCGCAAATAGTTGGTGGATTCTTAGGCTTGCTACTTCATGTGAGTTTGAAATCTGAGCACGATCAGATTCCAGACCAATAAGTACAAAAGACGATTCATAATTTTCGCAACCCAATCTTGGGTGCTTCAAAGCACTTAGGTCTGAGGTGAGATGGCGGGATGACGCAACTCAACCCATCGACGAACACGTTCAGCATCTGCAATTCGGCTGAATTTACCTGCTGAATCAAGAAAAACCATCACCAGTTTTCGACCAGCAATTTTGGCTTGCATCACCAAGCATTGGCCTGCCTCAGAGATATAACCTGTTTTTTGTAGATCTATATCCCATTGTGGGTTGGTCACAAGCCTGTTGGTAGACTTGTACTTTAAAGTATGTTTACCAACCTCCACAGCAGTTCCGCCGGAAGTAGTCAATTCACGCAACATGGGATCATTCGCAGCGTATGCTACTAACGTTGCCAAGTCCTTTGCACTTGACTGATTTTTACTAGAGAGTCCTGTGGGCTCAGCATAGTTCGTATCATTCATGCCGAGTTGACTTGCTTTCAAATTCATTTGCTGAATAAATGCATGCAGTCCTTGAGGATAAGTTCGGCCCAGTGCATGCGCTGCACGGTTTTCACTAGACATGAGTGCAAGATGCAGTAACTCACCACGGGTCAAAGTGGTACCAGGACGTAAACGTGAACTGCTTCCTTTTTCAGTGTCCACGTCTTCATGGGTGATAGTAATAGGTTCATCCATAATTAAATTGGATTCACGTATGACCAATCCAGTCATCAATTTGGTAATGGAAGCAATCGGCAAAATGGCATTGTCATTTTTACTGAGCAACACCTCTTGAGTATCCTGATCGATCACATAGGCAACGCTAGATTTGAGAGAGAGTTCATCATTCAAATCATGCAGACCAGCGATTTGTCCAAAAGATGGTTTCTTAGGAACAACGTAGCGTGAACGAGGTGAAAATGATTTTTTTCTGCTGCTGACAATCTTTCCAGCAGTTTTCTTGGATTTAACACCTTCAACTTTCGCCAAAGTTGCTGTTGAAAAACTTGCCATGCTCAAAGCAATGACACAAGCGATCAGAGGATGAAGTAAATTTTTCAAAAGTTTGCCTTTGTCTGTGGTTGACAATATGCCTTTGAGTTTATAGCCAATTGAAAAAACTGGCAATATCAAGTACTTGCATGTGATTTCTAAAGAACACTTTGTTAATTAATAATTCGAAATAGTTATTTTCAATTAACCTTGTGCAGCAACTCGCTCAGCCTTACTTTGAAGTTTGTTCAACGCACTGAGATAAGCTTTTGCACTAGCAACAACAATATCTGGGTCAGATCCAACGCCATTGACGATGCGACCATTATTTTGCAATCGGACAGTCACCTCACCTTGACTTTCCGTCGAACCACTGATGGCATTGACTGAATACAAGACCATTTCTGCACCGCTTTGCACATGTTTTTCAATGGCTTTAAGTGAAGCATCTACTGGGCCGTTACCGCCTGATTCGCAAGAAACCTCTTTTCCACTGTCTGTGAAAACAATGGCAGCATGGGGTTGTTCTCCGGTTTCACTGTGCTGAGAAAGCTTGACAAATGTAAAGACATCACCGTCGTGAGAGACGCTTTCTTCGCTAACAAGCGCGAGGATATCTTCGTCGAAAATTTCACTTTTACGATCTGCCAATTCTTTAAAGCGGGCAAAAGCAGCATTAGTTTCGGCCTCACTTTCAAGCTCGACACCCAAATCTTGCAACCGCTGCTTAAATGCATTTCGTCCGCTTAATTTACCAAGCACAATCTTATTTGCGCTCCATCCCACGTCTTCAGCACGCATGATTTCGTAGGTGTCGCGAGCTTTCAGCACGCCATCTTGGTGGATGCCTGAGGCATGCGCGAAAGCATTTGCCCCGACCACCGCTTTGTTAGGTTGAACCACAAAACCGGTAGTCTGACTCACCATGCGACTGGCCGCCAAAATATGCTGAGTTTCTATGCCTAAGGTCAAACCAAAATAGTCTTTGCGTGTTTTCACAGCCATGACAATTTCTTCCAAAGAGCAATTACCCGCACGTTCACCCAGTCCGTTGATGGTGCACTCCACTTGACGGGCACCACCAATTTGTACACCGGCCAACGAATTGGCAACCGCCATGCCCAAATCATTATGACAATGAACAGACCAGATGGCTTTGTCAGAATTTGGAATTCGCTCACGCAAAGTTTTGATGAAGTTGCCATACAACTCAGGCACGGCATAGCCTACGGTGTCCGGTACATTGATAGTTGTTGCTCCTTCGGTAATTACAGCTTCAAGGACTCGACATAAAAAATCCATATCGCTGCGATAACCGTCTTCAGGGCTGAATTCAACATCTTCAACCAAGTTACGTGCAAAACGAACAGACTGCTTGGCCTGCTCAAACACCTGGTCAGGCGTCATGCGCAACTTCTTTTCCATGTGTAATTCTGAAGTAGCAATGAATGTATGTATTCGCGAACGCTTTGCCCCTTTGAGTGCTTCAGCCGCCCTTGAAATATCTCTGTCATTGGCACGCGACAACGAACAGACAATAGATTCAGTAATGGCGTTAGCAATTGCTTTGACCGCCTGAAAATCCCCCTCTGAACTTGCTGCAAAACCAGCTTCAATCACATCAACACGCAACCGCTCCAACTGTCGAGCTATGCGTAACTTTTCATCGCGAGTCATAGAGGCACCGGGAGATTGTTCGCCATCTCTCAAAGTGGTGTCAAAAATAATCAAATGGTCACTCATCAATCAACTCCTGTGTTGTGAACTGCCACGAGTCCCGCAAAACGCCAAAACAAAAGGCCCGATGCGAGGAGCATACGGGCCTTGAAGATAATCGCGCAAGCGTTACTGTGTCGGCCCGAAGAAGCCTAGTAGCAATAGGTTGTGCAAATTGATCATGGTTGAAATGTAGCATAAAGAATATGGATTCAAAAAATACAACTCCTTAATGCAAGCCTTTCTCGTCCGGTTCGTCCGTTGAGGTACTGATCACACTGGTTGGCAAACCTTTGGTTCGACGCCATGTATAGACCGCATAGCCACTTAATGCATACCCCAAAAACAAAGCAAACAAAACAACAGGGGGATGAATATTGATGACTGCAATCACAAGCGCAATAGAAACGATGACTGCAAAAGGCACACTTTTTCGCATCTGGAAATCTTTGAAACTGTAAAAGGGAACATTGCTAACCATTGTCAGCCCTGCATATAGACAAAATGCAAAACATACCCAGGCCATGTCAGACTTGTTTACTTCAAGTACGGTAATTACCCAAACAAATCCCATGACAAAAGCTGCTGCCGCTGGAGAGGGTAGTCCTTGAAAAAAACGCTTGTCAACAACTGAGGTATTGACATTGAATCTTGCTAATCTGAGAGCGGCACAAGCGCAATACACAAATGCCGCAAACCAACCCCAGCGGCCCAAGTCTTTTAATACCCATACATATGTAATTAACGCAGGTGCAGCACCAAAAGAAACCATGTCAGCAAGCGAATCCATTTGCGCGCCGAATGCGGATTGCGTGTTGGTCATTCGAGCAACCCTACCATCTAAGCTGTCAAGAACCATGGAAGTAAATACAGCGATAGCAGCAGCTTCAAATTGATTATTGATGGCCATCACAATCGCATAAAACCCACCAAACAAAGCTGCAAGCGTGAATAAATTAGGCAGCACATAAATGCCCTTACGCAAACGACTTGGGACTTCTTCGTTGTTGTCGGTAGGTTCTTGCAAACTCATGGGCTCAAAGGGTCGCCAAAACAGTACAGGTAGCCGAAACCACGTCGCCAGGAGCAACGCGCACAACAGCTGTAAGAGGTAAATAAACGTCGACACGAGAACCGAAACGAATAAATCCGTAACGCTGGCCTTTTTCAAGCGTGTCGCCCGGATGAACATAACAAAGGATACGCCGCGCAATCAGACCTGCGACTTGGACCAGTGTGACCACCTGATTTTCACCACTGACGTTTGTATCGATGATGACGGCGTTGCGCTCATTTTCCGTTGAGGCTTTATCCAAATCGGCATTGACAAACAGTCCAGGAAAATAATGCACTGCCCGCACTCGCCCATTGACGCTGGCTCGGTTGCTGTGAACATTGAAAACATTCATGAACACACTGACCAGCAATGCATCACGATCGGCATAGGGGTCACGCACTTTTTCAATTTTGACGATGCGCCCATCTGCAGGAGAAAGTACTGCATGAGGCTCATCTGGCACAGCCCTGGGTGGATCACGAAAAAACTGTATGACAAAGGCCAGCACCATATAAGCTGGAATTGCCACCTTCCAGCCCCATAACAGCGTCAAAATCAAAGATGCAGCAGTTGCCAATCCTATGAATGGCCAGCCTTCACGCGCCAACAAGGGGTGCGGGTAGTTCATCAGTTACGACTCTGGTCAACCAGTTTATTCTTGGCAATCCAAGGCATCATGGCGCGAAGCTGTGAACCCACTTTTTCAATTGAATGGTCAGCGGTCAATCGGCGGCGTGCCGTCATGCTGGGGTAACCGGTGCGGCCTTCGAGAATAAACATCTTGGCGTATTCGCCTGTTTGAATACGCTTGAGGGCATGGCGCATGGCTTCACGCGATTGTTCATTGATGACTTCAGGTCCCGTGACATATTCACCATACTCTGCATTGTTAGAGATCGAGTAATTCATGTTGGCAATGCCGCCTTCATAAATCAAATCAACAATAAGTTTAAGTTCATGCAGACATTCAAAGTATGCCATTTCAGGCGCGTAACCAGCTTCGACCAAGGTTTCATAGCCCATCTTGATCAACTCGACCGCACCGCCGCACAACACAGTTTGCTCACCAAATAAATCCGTCTCAGTTTCTTCACGGAAATTGGTTTCAATGATGCCTGCCTTGCCGCCGCCGTTAGCCATGGCGTAACTTAGTGCGAGATCACGCGCTTTGCCTGATTTGTCCTGATGAATCGCCACCAAGTGGGGCACCCCGCCACCTTGAGTGTAGGTTGAGCGAACAGTATGGCCCGGGGCCTTTGGCGCTACCATCCATACGTCCAAGTCAGCACGTGGTATGACTTGGTTGTAATGAACATTAAAGCCGTGGGCAAATGCCAACGATGCGCCTTGCTTCATGTGTGGAGCAACATTATTGTTGTAGACCTCTGAGATTTGTTCGTCAGGTAACAAAATCATGACGACATCAGCTAATTTGACTGCGTCATTGACTTCCATGACGTTCAAGCCTGCTTTGCCAACCTTGTCCCAAGAAGCACCACCTTTGCGCAAACCGACCACCACTTTGACACCACTGTCATTCAAGTTTTGGGCATGGGCATGGCCTTGAGAGCCATAGCCAATGATGGCAACAGTTTTACCTTTGATCAGGCTTAAATCACAGTCTTTATCGTAATAAACTTTCATGGCTCTCTCCTTATATGTTGTTTCAATTCAAACCCGTAATACGCGTTCACCACGGCCAATGCCGCTGGCGCCGGTGCGCACTGTTTCCAAAATGGCGCTGCGTTCGATGGCTTCTATGAAAGCATCGTTTTTAGATACATCGCCAGTCAATTCAATGGTGTAACTTTTATCGGTCACATCTATGATGCGACCTCTGAAAATATCTGCCATACGCTTCATTTCCTCACGCTCCTTACCGACAGCGCGTACTTTGACCATCATCAATTCACGCTCGGTGTATGCGCCCTCTGTCAGGTCTACCACCTTGACCACTTCAATCAGCCTGTTCAAGTGTTTGGTGATTTGCTCAATCACATCATCCGAGCCCGATGTCTGCAAAGTCATTCGCGAAAGGCTGGGGTCTTCTGTTGGCGCCACAGTCAAGGATTCAATGTTGTAACCACGCGCTGAAAACAAGCCTACTACGCGGGACAGCGCTCCGGGTTCGTTTTCTAACAATACTGCAATGATGTGTTTCATAGGTAGGGATTCCTCTTTTCGCCGCCCTCCCCAACTGACGGTAACCAGTCGGCTCGGCGGACAATAGATTCGTCAAAAAGAATTTAAAAAAAATCTGGCATCAAAGGTCTTCGCTGCCAAGCAACATCTCGGTGATGCCTTTACCGGCCTGGACCATAGGAAAAACGTTTTCGGTTTGGTCTGTTCGGAAATCCATAAAGACAGTTCTGTCTTTCAGTTTTCTGGCCTCACGCAAAGCCGGCTCTACATCTTGAGGGCGTTCGATCAACATGCCCACATGGCCATAGGCTTCAGCAAGCTTCACAAAATCAGGCAATGCATCCATGTAGCTGTGGCTATATCGCCCAGAATACTCAATTTCTTGCCACTGCCGCACCATGCCAAGGTAACGATTGTTCAGTGAAAGTATTTTGATCGGCGTGTTGTATTGCAAACAAGTTGAAAGCTCTTGGATACACATTTGTACAGAGCCCTCACCTGTTACACAGTAAACCTCACTGTCAGGCTTTGCAAGCTTGATACCCATGGCATAGGGAATACCTACACCCATGGTACCCAGGCCGCCAGAGTTGATCCATCGGCGTGGCTGATCAAAGCGGTAGTATTGCGCAGCCCACATCTGGTGTTGGCCCACGTCAGAAGTGACATAGGCGTCTGCATCTTTGGTCATGTTCCACAAGGTTTCAATCACATGCTGAGGCTTGATGACCTCAGTGTTGTGGCGGTCATATTTCAAGCAATCGCGAGCACGCCAAGCTTCAATGGTTTCCCACCAGGCCGCCAGCGATTGAGGATCCGGTTTGGCAGGAGTTTCATTCAACATACCGATCATTTCGGTCAGCACGTCCTTGACATCTCCGACTATGGGGATGTCAACTTTGACACGCTTAGAGATGCTGGAAGGGTCGATATCAATATGAATAATCTTGCGTTCGTTTTGTGCAAAGTGCTTGGGGTTACCGATGACTCGGTCATCAAAACGTGCACCTACAGCCAATAAAACGTCGCAATTTTGCATGGCATTGTTTGCTTCAACCGTGCCATGCATTCCCAGCATGCCCAAAAATTTGCGATCACTGGCTGGGTAAGCACCCAACCCCATCAATGTGTTGGTGCAGGGAAAACCCAGCATATCGACCAACTGACGCAGTTCAGTTGAAGCCTCGCTCAATAAGACGCCGCCACCGGTGTAAATGAATGGGCGCTTAGCAGTCAATAACAGTTGGAGTGCTTTGCGTATTTGGCCTGTATGGCCTTTACGGACGGGGTTGTAAGAGCGCATTTCCACCGTTGCTGGGTAGCCAGAATAGGTGGTTTTCTTGAACGACACGTCTTTGGGGATATCGACCACCACTGGACCGGGACGACCGCTGCGAGCGATATGAAAAGCTTTTTTCAATATATCGACCATGTCTCGCACATCCTTGACCAGGAAATTGTGTTTGACGATGGGACGTGTGATGCCGACAGTGTCACATTCTTGAAAGGCATCCAAACCGATCGCATGCGTAGGAACCTGACCAGTAATGATGACCATAGGAATACTGTCCATGTACGCAGTGGCAATGCCGGTAATGGCGTTAGTCACTCCCGGACCAGAGGTCACCAAAGCGACGCCTACATCGCCTGTTGCACGCGCATAACCATCAGCAGCATGGACCGCAGCTTGCTCATGGCGAACCAGCACATGCTGAATACTTTCTTGTTTGTAAAGCGCATCATAAATATGAAGAACAGCGCCGCCAGGATAGCCCCAGACGTATTTGACATTTTCTGCTTGAAGCGCTTTGACCAGAATATCTGATCCATTGATTTCAATCGCAGCGTGGCTTTGTTGATTGACAACCGCCGCCGATTGCAACTCAGCTTTTGATATTTCCATGGGGTATAACCTTTGTGAATTTCGTAGACGAAAAACCCAGGGTGCCTTTTTGTAACCTCTTTTGAAGGCACATCAAAACTTTGGATACCAAGCCATAAGTGTTTAACACCAAGCTCAGACCCTTTTCTTGGGACAGCCTTGGATTATGACATTTTTTCTAATGGTTATTGCTTATGACTTCAACAACGGCCTGAAATGACATAATCAAAGGAATAAAAATGCTTTCCCATCTTCACCTGCGCGAACTCTAGACTTAACCACTTGGCCTCCGATAAAGAACTATCAGATTTTCTTGTCAGCGTTGAAAAACGTGCATTCAAGCGATCTCTCTACCATGTGCGCAATGAAGATGCCGCCTTAGATATCGTTCAAGACAGCATGATGAAACTTGTAGAGCACTACGCTGATAAGCCTGCGCAAGAACTACCCATGCTTTTTCAGAGAATTTTGTCCAACACCACTTTAGACTGGTTTCGAAGACAAAAAACACGCAATGCCTTGTTTTCCAATTACAACGACTTTGGGGATTCAGATGAATCAGAAAGTTTTGATTTTTTAGAAGTCACTTCGCTTGACGAAGTCACCCAATTCACAGAAAGCGCACAAGAATTGTTTTCTCGCACCGAAACAGTGCATGAAATCGAGCTCGAAATCCAAAATCTCCCCGGCCGTCAACGAGAAGCCTTCTTGCTGCGTTATTGGGAGGAGTTGGATGTAGCTGAGACTGCTGCAGCTATGGGTTGTTCTGAAGGCAGTGTTAAAACTCACTGCTCAAGAGCTATTCAGGCTTTACACAAAGCCCTGATTGCCAAAGGATTTAAACCATGAAATCGACAACATATTTACAAAGCCAAGAAGATCAATTCGGTAAATTTATCGCATCTCGTTTGGAGTTGGGCAATCAACAACTTCCCTACGAATTTTCGGAACGTTTGCGTGCGGCTCGCACGCGGGCATTGGCTTCACGCCGCCTGCCTCTGCCAGTTTTTCAGTCAGCAGTCGACCCTCAGCTACAAGCCGACGGCTCAGTCAGAATGCCTTTTGAAAACAAGGGTAAAGAAATCTACAACATGTTCGTTTCTTTCATTCCATTGGTTTGTCTTGTCGCTGGATTGATGCTGCTATATGAATTTCATAACGATCAATCAGCCTTGGAGTTGGCTGAAATTGACTCAGCACTTCTCATCGATGACTTACCACCCCAAGCCTATTCTGATCCAGCCTTCATTGATTTTCTAAAAATCAAATCCACTCAAAAAGATTAATGCCACCTCAAACCATGGGCAAATTGATCAGCATATTTTCATTTTCGCTTCTCGTTTGGTGTGCTTGCCTGAGCTTTGTTTTTGCTCAAACACAAAGCGCTAACCTCGAAACAACTGCTGCTCAAACGACAAAACAGCCACATTCAATGCATGAGGCCTTTCCCAAATGGACGGAACTTAGCGCCTCGCAAAAAGAAATTCTTCTACCGTTGCAAAATTTGTGGCCATCGCTTGAAGAAAACCGTAAACGCAAATGGCTGGCAATCGCTAAAAATTTTCCTACTTTAAGTGCGCAGTCTCAAGCCACCGCCCAAGAACGTATGCGCGAATGGGCAGCACTTTCACCTACGCAACGCTACCAGGCTCGCTTGCACTTCACCCAATCACAGCAACTCAGTAATGACGAAAAATTGGCCAAATGGGAAGAATACCAATCCCTCAATGACGAAGAAAAAAACAAGCTGAATCAAATAAAACCTGTATTACCCAAAGGCGCAGCAATCGTTCCTCGTCTGATTGCCCCAGGGAAACTGACAACCACGCCTGTTGTCAAAAAAGAGGGGCAAGATAAACCCCCTCGTATAGAAACGGCTGAGGTAGACCCCCAAACTTTACTGCCCATCAAAAAACGAGTGATATCTGACAAGCAATGATTCCTCTGATTGATCAAACCAGCAAAGATGCAGGTTTGATTACCGCTCCATCCTTGCTGAGAAGACTGAGTTGCTGGATCTATGAAGGCATATTGCTTTTTGCCGTTATTTTCATCTCGGGTTATTTATTCAGCACCTTGACTCAGACCCGCCATGCATTAGAAAACAGAACAGGCCAGCAGATTTTCATCTTTCTTGTGTTGGCTCTTTATTTCTCTTGGTTTTGGCACAAAGGTCAGACACTGGCCATGAAAACTTGGCACATCCGCGTCGCAGATGCAGATGGTCAACCGCTTGAAAAAAGCCGCGCTTTTCTCAGATATTTATTGAGTTGGGTATGGTTTTTACCGCCTTTATTGCTGATGCAATGGTTAAATGCACCGCTGTCAATCACATTGTTAGCTTGCCCTGTTTGGATCGTTTGTTGGTCATGGTTAAGTTATTTCCACAAAGATCGTCAGTTCTGGCACGATCATTGGGCCGGCACCAGGTTGATGGATGTCAGACCCGTCAAAATAGACACCGTATAAATATTCCATTTCATTAATTACACTTTGCCCATGAAACCTGCTTTTTCACTCTGTGTTTACTGTGGCTCTCGTACCGGCGCCTCGCCTTCCTTCGCGCAAGCTGCTACTGCCGTTGGTCAATGGATTGGTGCGCACCAAGGGCAACTGGTTTACGGTGGTGGTAGCAATGGATTGATGGGAACAGTTGCAAGGGCAACGAAGTCAGCCGGCGGCAAAGTCATAGGTGTGATTCCGCATGCGCTTGCAGAAAAAGAATCTGCCAATGATGATTGCGATGAATTGCACTTGGTGGACAACATGCATCAACGTAAATTTATGATGGCTGAACATGCCGATGCCTTTTTAGCTTTGCCTGGTGGCATAGGCACTTTTGAAGAACTTTTTGAAGTCTGGACTTGGCGACAACTGGGTTTTCACAATAAACCCATTGGATTGCTTAATGTTGATGGTTATTACGATGGCCTGCTTGAGTTCATGCAAAACACTGTAGCCAAAGGGTTTGTGTCAGATTGGCAGATGGATTTTGTCTTTCAATCAGACAGCATAAAAAGTTTACTTCCGATGCTGGTTGAATCAGCTGGCTTGGCCAAGTCAGACGGTTTCAACGGTATTTGAGTGACGCCAAGCACAGAAAAACAAGTCAAACTTGCTTTAACCATCAGTAAACCGTGTTGTTAGACAGCAGATTCGTCTGTCTCGCCAGTTCTGATACGAATGACGCGCTCAACGGCAGTGACAAATATTTTTCCGTCACCAATTTTGCCAGTGCGTGCTGCAACCACGATGGCGTCGACACAACGATCAACATCGACACTGTTGACCACAACTTCCACTTTGACTTTTGGTAAAAAATCCACCACGTATTCAGCACCCCTGTACAACTCGGTATGGCCTTTTTGACGGCCAAAACCTTTGACCTCAGTTACGGTAAGACCTGTGACCCCGCACTCGGCCAAAGCCTCGCGCACTTCTTCAAGCTTAAAGGGTTTGATGATGGCTGTGATTTGTTTCATTTGAAATTCCCCGTTGAGACCGACAACAAGCCTGTTCAGGCACGAAAAAGACTGGTTATAGGATAACGCCAATCCTTGCCGAAGCCACGGTGGGTAATACGAACCCCTATAGGAGCTTGTCGGCGTTTGTATTCATTGATGCGAATCAAACGAATCACTTGATCGACATCCTCGCGTCTGAAGCCGGCGGCTTCAATTTGCGTTGGACTTTGGTCTTGCTCCATGTAGCGTTCAACAATGGCGTCCAGCACGTCGTAAGCAGGCAGGCTGTCTTGATCGGTCTGGTCCTCACGCAATTCGGCACTCGGCGCCCGGGTGATGATGCGCTCGGGAATCGGGGTCGTACAAGTACCGAATGGGTCGTGCAAATTGCGCCAGTTTGACAATTGGTAGACCAGTGTTTTGGACACATCTTTAATAACCGCAAAGCCACCAGCCATGTCGCCATACAAGGTGCAATAGCCAGTAGCCATTTCGCTTTTATTGCCGGTGGTGAGTACGATAGCGCCGTGTTTGTTGGACATGGCCATGAGCAATGTCCCGCGGATGCGTGCTTGGATATTTTCTTCGGTCGTGTCGACTGGTTTACCCTGAAAATCAGCCGCCAGCGTCTGTAAAAAATCATTGAACATCGGAACAATGGAC
>Ga0209829_10001604_pt1 | contig 18138 bp, 23 predicted proteins | sample C_140205_EF_Meta_FD_187311 | JGI IMG/M metagenome (GOLD analysis project Ga0209829, IMG submission 187311) | Freshwater microbial communities from Lake Croche, Canada to study carbon cycling - C_140205_EF_MetaG (SPAdes) (version 2) | ecosystem: Environmental > Aquatic > Freshwater > Lake...
TAATTTTGATTGGAGTTGTTTTACGTCATCTCCTTTTGACCCAACTTTTAGTAGCATAATGATTTAGTTTTATTTATATAAATATTTTTTTATTGGAAATAAAAAAGGGTAGTTTAACTACCCCTTCATTATTTAATTTGTAGTTTATTAAAATCCGTTATTCCTAGTTCACCACCAATTGAATTGTACACACCAATTCGATATGCTGATGATGGTAATATTGTTGTGTACAATGTTAGAATATTGTCTCCTACATTAATGTGTATTTCTTCTTTAGAGATTACTCTATTAGAGATATCAAACATTTTAATTGAAACTACGCCAGATTCTTCTGATTTAACATTCATTGCAACATCAGATGTTACAAATGGGGTTGCCAATTTAATACCAACAGGTGTGGTCATAGTTAAATTAGCTGATGATCTTGGTATAAGGTTATCTTTACTACACCCTACCAATAAGACAGATACGAATAATATTAAGAATACTTTTTTCATTTTTATTTAGTTTAATTGTTTATTATAATTGTTTTACCTATTTGAACTTTATTATTTTCTAACAACAAATACAGAGTTTTAACGGATAATGATTTGGTATAAAGTTTTAATGTATTTTCTCCTACTTTACCTGTAAATCGTTCTCTTGAAACTACTTGATTATCTATTTTATTTATTAGAGTCAATGTGTAGACACCTTCGGTTTGTAATTTAAAATGTATGTCTTGTCCATCTATTACATTACTTTGACTAACACTAAAAATATCTGTTGAGGATATGATAGGTTTTGGGACATCCATTTTCTTACAAGACGCCAATACTAACAATATGAATAATAATTTTTTCATTAGTTTATTTTAATGTTTAGTTGTAATCCACTTTTATTGACTGCGTCAGTTGATCCAACAGATATTAGACCTAATGTATTTGTTATCGGTTTGATTGGGGTGAATGTGATTTTATATTCTGTGGTATTATCCAATGTTGTGGTACCATCACTAACTAACGAGCCAACATTCACATAGTCACCTTTATTAGTTCCATAATTGGTTGGATTTCCTTTTGTTGTATAATCTACCTTCTCAAATTTTAAGACCGTATTATCATAGTTTAATTGGAATTGAGTACCAACAACCTCTTGTTGTAATGGATCTAAATTAATGTATGCATATACCTTACCATCATTTAATTCGGTTATAATTGATGATTGTATTTGATTGGATATACTTGTTGATTTTGTGGTTTGTAGAAGTGAGTGAGACATATTAACATCACCTTTCCATGATATGGCAACATTTAAAGTATCAGTAGATTTTCCCGTATTCATATCAAAAGAATAACTACTACCTAAATAAGTTGGATATGAATTCCAGTTTGATTTACTAATTGAGTTGTATGTGGTTAATGGAATTAACTTTAATGTCTTGTTTAGATTAAATGTGTCGACAATTGATTTAACACCCGTTAGATTTTGTAATAATGCAAAACAATCACTTTCATCAAATGTGCCATCACCATTTACATCGGCATTTAGATATTGTATACCATTGATAAATTCGACTCCTGTTTGGTTTCCCATAATACCTTGATTCGAATACTCTTTGAATGCCAAATATACATCCGACACTGTTACAATTGTATTATATAAGGTTGATAGGTTGTTTGTGGTTGTTAATGATACAGATTGTTGTTTATACACCATTGCCGACGCAAATGTTACATCACAAGCAATTCCATAATAACCACCACCATTTCTGATATATTGACTATTCGTTGATGTACCATCGGTTACTTTAGTGAGTGGGTCTGAAATACTATAATTAGCCCAAGTACCATCATTACTAATAAATGTTACAGCTCCGTCATAAACATCTAATAACTTTACATATGTTACATCAGAAGGGGTGGTATTACCAAACTTCCTAACATCTATATGTAAAAAACTTCCATTATTAAAATCAACATAAGTCCATTCTACGCCTCCACCAACTATTGTTCCTTTATATCCATTGGCAATCTTAGTACTATCCAAATTATTTGTTATATTAATTGAACCCTTTGTATCTAATACAGATGTGCCAATTGAAAACTTTGTCGCGTCTATAGTGGTATTAAAATTAAAGTTAACGACCGCTTTTTTAGTTGGAGTTGGGGGTGGTGATGAATACACTTCATTCGATTGAATGGAGTATGTAGTTTGGGATGGTCTTTTCCAAGCCGCATACATACCCCATCCTCCGCCTGACTGTTGCATTCTTGCCATAAATGTGTATGTCTGTCCTGCAACTAAATTAATACTACCATAATGATACCCGCCAAATCCATGCGGTCCGTAGTATGATGTGACCACATTTCCATTTAATGAAAAATCAACACCATCATCACCATCAATACCAAACGAATATGCACCTGTTTCTTTTGGTATGAAATAACCTGTTACTTTAATTCCAAAATATGAACCACCATTTGGGACATTCGCAATAAAGTTATTACTAATATACAATGCATTTTGTGCGGTTGTTGTTCCACTTCGATAAATGACAGCACCTTTAGTAACATCAAACATATTCACAAAATCCGTAGAAGAATTGGCATATCCCCTCCCACCTAAAGAATTATATGTATTATAAACAATATAATTTAGGTTTCCAGATGTTGTCTGCCCATATGTTAATGAACATAGAAATAATAATAATAATATTACAAAGGTATTCTTCATTATTGTACGATTAGATTAACTTTAGTTCCATTTGCGTCAACAGCGTCAGATAATATGAAGTAAAATAATCCAGCAGTATTTGTTAAAGTGGTTTTTGGTGTGAATATTAATTTATATGGAGTTCCCACTTTAATTCTTGCTGTTTTTAATTGGTCAATAGAACCAAATGTTAATCTACCATTATCGTGTGTTGAGAAGTTTGTGATTGCACTACCTGAATCAAACGCCACATTATCTAATGTTAATTTTGTGTTGTCATAATTCATAATCACTTCCAATCCTGCCAAATCAGGTCTTGTTAATGTTGTGGTTAATATCACCTTACCATTTTCTAATTTAGATGATACACTTAAAGCAACATTTTCCAAGACAGGTGGTGTATATGACATTGTTCTGATTGGTAAATCTTTTAAGTAAGTGTTTGTACTCATTCCTTGTGAAACATTTCCAGATGCCACCCTACTTGCAATTTCTGTTGGAGAAGATGAATGTGAATAATCCAAATCACCACCCCAAGCATATACCATATCAACACTTTGAATAGGTGCGGTTACGGTTACCTTATTTTTATTGGTACCATCTAACCAACTTTGATTTAACAATGCACTTTCAAAACGAAATGAAGTTGCGGTTGATGTTGGAATATATGATTTAGAACTCATATCAATACCCATTACATAAGAGAATAGATAATACGCGTCTGTTTCGTTAAATGCACCTGTGTTGGTACCATCATCTTTAGATACATTACCAATTCGTTGTTCTCTAACAGGATAAGTGAAGTAGTTAGGTGTACCATCTAATCCAACACTTGAAACACCTAAGAATGCTTTGTAAGCGTCCGCAACTGTTATAATGTTATCCATCCAACTTTTTTGAGATGGAGGTGCCAAAATTACTCCAAATGCATCACCTACTTTAACTTCGGTTGTGAATACTGCCTCACCATTTGAATCCAATGTTTTAGTTGCAATTGGTCCTGCGGTCAAATTCATATTTAACCCATCTGTTAGTAACGGAATCAATTGTACACTATGGTCTGAAATTGCATATCCTGACGGATATAATACTCGTACCTTGAATTGAGAAGTTGCACCTACCACAGTACCCAATGATACTTTACCAGTTGTGGTTGTAATTGGGGAAATACGGGTAGATGTATTATCGATTGAATACGATATATCTAATTTATGAATATCGGTATAACTCGCCAAATCTTTAAGGATGTATTTTTGAGTTGCAATATCACCATCAATAGATGCATCGGTTCGTTGGATAGTTAATTGACCAACATTCCAATTTGGAGTTGACGCATAATTCCACGGGGATAATTGATATTGTGAATACAAACTTGTTGGGTCTGCCAATGAACTTGCAGTAAATCCATAGTTATTCCAACTTGTGTAGTAAGTTTGTACTGAAGTCCCTTGTGAAAAGGTGGTTGATACATATGTCAATGCTTGATTGTTATATTGGTATCTAATCCAAAAATAACGAGGAGTGGTTGAACCACGATTGACTGTGTATTTGACTTGTATAGTATCGCCTACTTTGTAAGACGATTTAGTCACTATTGATTGATTAACGGATAGTTGTGCATTTACCGAAAATACAGATAATAGTACTATTACAATAAAAGATAATATTTTTTTCATTTTGTTTTTTTTTATTTTTATTCATTTTTATTTATAACATTACTCTGGAGCCTACTAAAAAGCTATTTAATAATGGTATTCCTTTTTGTGTTGAACCACTGAACTTATAATTGAAACTAAACCCAAATCTTTTGCTTATTTTATAGTCAAATGATACTCCCAACATAAAGCCCATATTCTTATTAATAGTTGTGGTGTTTGTAACCGTATTCCAAGCTATTGGTGAGAACATTGAGAATACCTGTGGAGATATAACTAATTTCCTACTATATGGATATGGTTTTGTCCAAAATGACACTATAGAGGAAGACATATTGTAGTTATATTTGGTACCATCCTTTAGGAATAGATTAATAACCCCCAAATTGTATCCATATGTCCCATATTTTGGATTTGGCTTAATATATGTATATCCAACCAAGTTCATAAGATTACCTTGTAAATAAGCCTCTGCTGTTGAGTATGAGTGTATTGCGTTTAATCCTCCATCCTTGAATGCCATTTTAGTATAACCACCACCCAATATAAACTGAGTAAGATTACTGTATATCATAGATGTTGCGCTCCAACTTTCGTCTCCTGCCATAGAGGATCTACTAACACCAATTGTTATGGATTCAACAAACTTACCCACAGAGCTTTCAGAAGATGTAAGGTCAGACGCCAACATCATTGGATTTAATGCTCGTTGTTGTTCTTTCTTCTTTTTCTCTTCTTCTTTTTTTTTCTTTTCTTCTTCTTTCTTTTTCTCTTCTGATTTCTTTTCTTCTTTTTTCTGTTCCGATTTGGATTCAGATTTCTTTTCTTCAGATTTTGATTCGGACTTACTTTCTGACTTAGATTCAGATTTACTTTCTGCCGGATTAGATTCACTTTTATTTTCAGAAGGGGTGGCACTTTCAGATTTAGCTTCAGGTTTACTTTCAGTAGGAGCAGGTGCCGCACTTGCTTCTGGTTTACTTTCGGTAGGTACTGGCGCAGATGCGGGAGCACTTTGTGTTGGCGGAGGAGGTGGTGGAGGTGCTATTGGCGTCGGAACTGATACAACAGCACTACTTGCCGCTGATGATGCTGAACTACTTGCCGCCGAAGCTGCTGATGAAGCGGCAGATGCAGCAGCTGAAGCCGCCGCCGATGCTGCAGTATTTGCAACGGTTTGAGATACGGTATTTGTTATCACATTTGTTATAACAGTGGCAGTTGGACAGGTCATTGCCTCATATGTTACTTTGGTAGTTATTAACCAAGATTGTAATACCCCACTTTGTACTTCTATTGGTGTGAACACCCTAACCTGATTGTAGAACGAAACTACAGCATTTCCATTAACATAAGTTGTTACCGCAAGTTTTGTTTCACCAGTGCATCTATCCACAAAAGTTTGGGTATAGGTTTGCCCATCTACTCGTTGAGTAAAAAATAATATAAACGATATTAATATGATTAATACCCCTTTATACATTAATTGAATAATTTAGTTATTAGGGATCCACAAGTTTTTTTCAACGCATTACTTAATGAAGTTTGGTTGAACTTACCCCCTTCATCAACAATGAGAGTTGACATTGAAACTTCAGCAGAACTTTCTTCCACAATGGCTTCTTTTATTTTTTTCCCATTATTATATAAGGTACCTTTCATTCTAATAACAACTTCTTCTTGATCACTATGAAAAACAGAGATATTCTTTTTGGTTTTTAGAACATCCAAATAAACAATCTCTACCTTGAGTTTATTCGGAGCGTCAGCAGATAGGTTATATTCTTTTTCTTGAAGATATTCCTCAAGAATATTTTTAACACCAAATTCTAATTTTCTGCTTCCAGCAAGTTTACCAATCTTGACATTATTGGTCACACTTTCGATCCAAACTTGTTTGTTTTCGTTGTATAAGATATTTCCGGGATGGTTCTTGAATACTCCGTCAGTTTTAAGACGAATAGATGTTTCCCATTGAGATAGTAGATCATCCTTTCCTGCCATAATCATGACCACAGCCATTATTTGGACTAGAAATAGGAAGACAATGCCCGCAAGGGCGAAAGATAATAAAGCAGATAAGAATTTATCCTTTAAATTAAGAGCAATTGATTTTACTTTTTGCATATGGTTTTTTATACTTAAGGAATAAGCCAAAAACCAATACTAAAAAATGGTAATAGATAGAGTTGCTTCGTGGCATATTTTGTTTATTATTTATAGAATCCCCGTTGTTGTCGCAATGGGGATTTGCTGTTTATATTGATATGTATTAAAATTTTGATTTCTGAGTACCAAAAACTACCACATATTAATGGTAGTTTTTAGTTTTTAAACACTCCCTTTTTTATCATTCGTCCCAATATTCGGGAACATGCGATATCTAAAGCTTTCTTTGTTGATATACTAATTGTTGATTGATTAAATTTGACAGGATCAACAGTTGCGTCAGATAATAACGTTAGTTCTCTTGTTGTCTTTGCCTCACCTAATCCTGACGCTGCAATGATTTCTCCTGTTTCCGCGTCAGTGAATCTAACTTGTAATCCAAGACGAGTTACCATAAGATTTTTGACCCCATCTTTAAGATTGACGGTTTCATCCTCAGATACGGAATAATCGTAACATTCGATTTCAACAAAATAATGAGCCAATCTGATTTTTCCTCGTCCATCTAATTTGTCTTGAGAAATACCTGACTGTGATGCCTGAAACTGACGAACCATACGATTCTTTATTTCTGTCTTGTCTTCAGTAAAACTAAACCGATTAAGATTCTCGAGATATTCTAAGGTAATGTTTGCAACACCGAGTCCGACTCTTTTTTCTTTGAGTTCAGGATATTGGTCGTACATCTCATCACTAATTCCGCATTTCAAAATTTGAACAGGAATTTGTTCTCCATTGTAGTTAAGATATTGTGAAATATCTGTTTTGGTTTCAAACGACGCTTTATATTGCTCGGTTTCTGTTTTTCCAATGGTTTGTGCCGAAGATTTGGAAATAAAAATAAACAACAATAGAATATAAACTATCGATATTCCAATAAATCTAATTAAGTCTTTTTTCGATTCTTCCATAATTATTCAGTTACGTTTTCTTTTAGTAGTCCACAAGTCTGACATTCATCATGTCCGTCATGGTCGGAATCTCCCCATATGTGTTCACATTGTCTATGAGCGTGATATTCAAATTCCAATTCTTCCATTTTATGTTCGTGTGCTTGTTCCACCTTATTGATTTCAAACTTTTGAACATTCTCCACTTTAGATAATTCTCTTGCTGCGACGGCGCCTTGAATAAATGCGTCAGGAATTAATGGTGTTGGTGGTTCATTGGTTACTTTCATATCATTAGTATTTGAAAGTGTGGCACCATCCTCTTCATCCATTTTTTGAACTAACATCTTATCTTTATCTTGATCGCTAAACCAGTAATCAATGATTTTACCATAACTACCAATAAACGCACCTAGTAACAATAAAAGAAGTTCTTTCCACTCTCCAGTCGCTTCAATTTTCAGTCCAATAGATAAAAAAATTCCCCCGATAATTAATATAAAACTACCAAGAACTAAGGCGGTTATGTACCACCTTCTTTTCATTACCGAATTTAGAAGGTCTCTAAATCCTGTGTTTGGTTGTTGTGTTTGTTCTCCCATAACATATTACCATAAAGCTGGTTTAGTTTTAAATTCGTCGCCTTCTTTTTTTGGTTTTTTTGCTTCTTCTTTCTTATTAGAAGAACTATCTTTAATGACTGTCGTTTTCTCAATGACAGTAGGCGCCGCTTGCTGTTGTGTATTATTAATGATTATTGATGGAGGTGCTGCAACCGCTGCTGGCGCTGATTCTTTACCACCACCTAATAGAGATGCAGCCCATATAGCTCCAGCGGTTACTAGAGTACTGAGAGCTCCAATAATGGTCTTTTTTAATCCAGACCATGTCCCATCATTTGTGTTTTCTACTTCTTCTGACATATTAGTTAGTTTTTTTAAGTTTAGTTATCGTTTAAATCGATTCTAAATATAAATATTCGTAAAATTGATAGTCAATAACTATTTACAAAAATAAAATATGTGGTAAGCGGGATTAATTAAAAATTTTATTATGCCATTATATGAAGAAACGGATTTAATTCGTTTTTTTTTATGTGATATTTATTAAAAAAGTCTATATTATGGATAGGTTAAGAGAATTAATTAAAGAAGCATTAGAAGAGCACTTAGACAAATCTTTAATCTTGAAAGAGAATGTTAAAGTGTCTGACGCATTAAAGTACCATATTGATAATGGTATGAATCTTATGAACAATGTCTTTCGTGTTTATTCTGAATCGTATTTTGATTTGGTAAATGAAGTCAGAAAGTTATGGGAACAAGGAAAAATTGATCTAAATGAAGACGATAAAGCAATTATTGAATCTGATTTAGGTAAAAAGGCGAAAATTAATGGCAAAATGATTTATTTGGATGCACCATTTATCTATGAAACTGAAACCGAAGAAGATATTTTGGAAGAAGCAAAACATCGTGGAAAAAATGTTAATTTGGGTAAACCATTTAGAACTCCTGGTGGACCAAAAAAGTTTGCAGTATATGTTAAAAAGCCAGATGGTGGAATTAAGAAGGTAACCTTTGGAGATCCAAATCTAAAAGTTAGAAATGCAAATAAAAAAGCGGCAAAATCATTTAGAGCTCGTCAGAGATGTTCTGAGAAGACAGATAGGACAATGGCAGGATATTGGAGTTGTAATGTTGGACGATATGCCAAACAATTAGGTCTTTCATCATCAAATCCGTGGTAATATGGAATATCCTTTCAAACAAAAAGAAAGAGATGGAAAATTATATCGGACATTCTCTCCCGATGTGGATTCTGATGAATTAAAATGGCATCAGGATTTAAAAGATAGAAAAGTTAGAGTTATGGAAAGTGGTGGATGGGGATTTCAAATGGATAATTCTTTGCCAAACAAATTATCAGATGGCGACGAATTAATTATACCAAAACTTGCTTGGCATAGAACAATAAAAGGAGACAGAGAACTAAAAATAGAAATTGAGGAATTATAATAATGAAATTACCATTTAGTTTAGAAGTAATTAATAAGGTTTTGGACACCAAGACCTTTACCATTGAGGATCCTTTTAGACTTAATGATGATGGGATTACTCTATTTAAAGAAATCAAAGCTAAAATGCATGTAACAGGAACTGTAAATAAAATTAGTTTTGGAGAACCTACTGATTTTATTACATATGACCTAACTATTCTAAGTTTTACTCCTGATAATAGATCATTGGATTCATTGGTGTCCACTCTTATCCACGCAAAATCATCATTTAATTATCATTTATCTGTAAAAACAGAAGAGTTATTAAAAAGATTTTTAGTATATTTGGGGATTAATTCACCAGTGTTAATTGATAACATAATTTATAATCCGCCAAAAGATATGAATGAAAATTTAATCATTGAAGGTAAGTACGATAGTCTTACAAGACAGATCGTTAAAGACATTATTACTGTCTATAAGAACAAAAAAAAGGGTAAAGTCACCCTTCCGAAGTATCTTAGAAATAATGAAGAGTTTTATCAAACTATGGCGTTTGATGAAGTATTTTCGGTTAACCTAATATTAGGGATAGATGGTGATGTTGAAAATTTTGATGTAGATGGTGAATATTATCACGATGAAAACATTGATATTAAAATTCTTACAAATCCTGATGCCGACAATTCTATTCTATGGGATTTAGCCGGAGAACTGAATGAAGTTGTTAGACACGAGTTGGAACATATAAAACAATATGAGGCGGGATATAAATTTCCAAAAGCGCCAAAAAATCCTGAAAAATATTATTCTCAGTCACATGAATTAGAGGCACAAAGAGCTGGGTTTAAACGACAGTCTAAAATACAAAAAACTGATTTTGAAACTTTGGTTAGAGATTGGTTTAAGATAAATCCACACAAACACAGATTAAATCCCAAACAAATAGAAAAAGTAATTCAAAGAATTATTACGGAAGTCTAATTTTTAAGATTAGTTAAGATTCTTTTTGTTACTTGTGATAAAGTATTTTTGGATACAATGACAACTCCAGATGCAATTAAGTGTTGAGCGATTCTAATTGCCGATTCTTTTAGATTAACCGAATTATTAGCAATTAAATAAAAATCATAGATGACAGGAATAAGAAAACTATAGGTAACTAATTCCAAAAGACTTCCAACCGTCACATTAATTGAAGTAAGGAATCCTGCTAACGCCGATTCTAAATCTTTTCCTTTAGATAAAATTTTCTTAAAAGTATTATAAAGACCCTCTTCTTTAATTTTATCAATAACTTTTGACACTTCTTTTCTGTTATTGTAGAATATTATAGAAGCAACTCCAACAAGAATTAATGCTTTTTGTTCAGCTGTTACATCAAAGTTACCTTTTTCAATATAGTTGCTTAATGGTGCAACTAATCCACCAACAGAACAACCCCAAGTTAAGAGCATCATAACATTAAGTCCGTATTCTTTTTTTGTATCCTCCACAATATCGGATGTGAATGAATATAATTTTTTCATGTCGTCTGACATATTGGACTTATCTTGCTCCATTAAAATGAGCTTTAGCTGTGATTCGTTAATTAAAAATTCCATATCAAATATAAATATACCATATATGTATATTTATTACTATGAGTCGTCCAGTAAGAGAATTAAATCCTGAACTATCAAAGGGTGATAGAATAATGTGTATTTACATGCACCATGAAACTTCCGTTCCTATGGGAACTATAGGCACTGTTACAGGCATTCAAAAAGATCCATTTGATGATGGTGATGGTGATATTATGAATGTTCGTTGGGACAACGGAAGTACTTTAGGGTTACTTAGCTCTACTGACAGATGGATTAAAGACTTCCCCAAAAAAATTGAAGAAAATACAACATCAAAAGAATACAATTACTTTTCCAAAAATTCACAAGTATTTGATAATTTTGACTGGAAATTCTTGAAAAAATATCTTCATGCGGTTAGAGACACAGGAATTGTAAATATGTTACAGGCAACCCCATTATTATATTGTGGCAAAAAACATCTTGACAGATATTATGGTGAAGGAATGGAAGATAATGACACATTTCAAGACCTATTGGATATGGCGGATGAAGCCAAAGATAAGATGATTCAAGGAACCATAAAGTATATGCAATCCAATGGTATTGAAATTGATGTCCCTAATGTTGAGAGAGGACTTAGAAATATGGGTCCAAAAATCTTGGAACTTTATATGTCCTTTCCCAAATAAAATATATTAATTAGACAACGGAAAATGTATTTTTGGGTGGAATTGATAATTCTCCAATGTAAAAGTAATCTCTGGGTCAAATGTGTCAATTATTTGATCTAATTCCAATAGATGAGATTGAATTAACCCTGAATGGATTTTTAATGTTGGTAGTTCAAATGGTATTCTAGTTTTTCGTGGTATATCATATGAATCACATAGACTATGGTCGTGTAGTAAATAGTGTTCAAAATCTCTATCATCCCTTTGTCCAATACCAAAATCAAATACATCAAATTTTGGATGTCTAACCGCAATTGCAATCCTCTCTTCTATTGTTAAATCTCTGCCAATCTGTTCTTTTACCCCCTCAATCTGGTTCTTATAAATGTGAGTATCACCTAAATTACCAATTAATTCATCTGGAACCATATTAACCATCTTGGCAATTATTGTTAGAAGTAATCCATAAGACGCAATATTAAACGGAAGTCCCAATGCCGTATCGACCGATCTTTGGTTCCACATTAATGAAATTGATCTGGTTGGAATATTTTTTTCATCCATTAAATCAATCCCATTGATTTTTCCGTGAGAGTTTCCCCCATCTTCTTCCCAAGTTTTATTACCACCAGAATAGATTTTATATCGTTCAGAAAAACTTAACTCTCTTGTATAAACTTGAAATCCATAATGGCAAGGTGGGAGAACTTGGTGTGGTAAATCTGATGCGTTCCACGCATTTACAACCATACGCCTAGAATCAGGACTATGTTTTAACTGTTTAATCAATTCACTTATCTGGTCAATTCCGTCATTCCAATTACGCCACTGAAATCCGTAAATTTTTCCTAAATCACCCCACTCTTTAGCAAACTCTTTATCGGTTTTAATTTTGTTGATATAATCTTCCTTCGACATAGTAAATTGTTTGCTATATTCAGGAATTTGACTACAATAATGTTTATATGCGTCTGCATCCCAGATATGGCAATCATTGTCAACAAGGTATTTGATGTGTGTATCTCCTTTTAAGAACCAAATAAGTTCGGTTATGATACCTTTGAAATACATTTTTTTCGTGGTAAGCAATGGGAATCCATCAGACATTTTATGTCTTATTTGTCTACCAAATACTGATAATGTTCCGGTTTCTGTTCTGTCTGATTTTTTAACTCCGTTATCCAGAATATCTTTCAATAGTGATTGGTAATCTAAATCTAATTTGTTCATATTTTACTTGTAATGATGTGGGTGTTTTTTACTGTTTTTGTAATATAAATTAAACATTAAGTATGATATGCCCCACACTAATGGTAGAGCAACAATTACTAACAATGCGTCCATGACTTCATTTGTTTATAATCTATGGTTTAGATTATTCGTCCCAGTCTTTTCCCATTAAATCCCAAGATGAATTATATTTTGATGAATTACGCCAATCTTCCATTAAAGATTCAAAATCTTTTTTTAGTCCTTCGTATTTTGCCTTTTCTTCATTTTTCCCCAAATAATATGCCTTCCTGATACACTCAAGGACAGACTTTTTATCTAAGAATGAATGGTGAATAATGGTCTCATTATAAATAGATTCGAATAATTCATTAATTGGTGTCATCTGTTCATATGTATTAATTTATTTATTGATTAGCATATTGGTATTTGCAATTGGGAATCTGGCAACAGGAACTCTTTTTTCATCTGATTCAAGTTGCATGACCTCATAAAAAGATTCCATAACCTTTACGGTTGGAACATCATTGAAGACCATTACAATAGGTGAAGATTCTGCCGCTCCCTGATAAATTTTTACTGTTTTTGTTGCGGTGTTGAATACTAGTGTCTGTAAACTCATAATGTAATTTTTAATTTAATTTATAAAAAGATTCGAATAAACCACGTAAGTGATTTAAATTTTAATACTTCAGGATTTTCGTTTAATATTCTTAATAATGTTAATTCATCTAATCGAATACCATACTCGTCATCCAAGTCGGTTTTTTCAATATGAAAAAGTGATTGAGGGATTGTTTCTCCCACAAATTCATCAAATTGTTCTTGTGTTTCGATTTTCATATTTTCACAAATATAATCAATTATTGTGAAATTAAAAATACTGCGTTCTGTTCTCCAGCATATAATCCAAGAATATTAAAATCATAGAACTCAAATGCCTCTTCATAGGTCATTTCATCTCTCTCTTGGAGAATCTCAATAATCTTATCCCTTGAGTATAGAACACGAGGACCATTTCCAAATTCCTCTACTATACCAATAATCGCGCCATCTAAACCATCAAGTATAACTGCGCCTTCCGCTAAAAAATCTAAGTCGTTTCTATCCATGTTTTCTGTATAATTAAAAAGATAATCCCTTATATTATGGATGTCAAATAAAACCAACAAATAAGACTATTTATAAAGAAAAAAACTAATATGAAAGTATGGGCATTAAATCAAATTTCTCCAGATGAGAAAGATGATATTTTATCAAAACATAGATCATTGTATAATGGTTATCAAACCATGCAACCAAAGGTTGAAAATACATTACCATTATATGAATATGATCCAGCACAGGATAAGATTGGTGTTGTCATGAGCAATAAAGGTGTTGTTAAACCATATACCAATTTCGGAATTAACAAAGATGAGGTTAAAGAAGTCTGTGACGAATGTGGAGCCATGATGATGGAAGGCGAATGTTCTGAATGTGGATGGAAAGGTGAAATTGGAGAAGCAAAAGGAGTTTGTTCTGAATGTGGTTCACAAATGAATGAAGGCGAATGTACCGAATGTGGTCATCTTGACGATATCTACCATGTGTCAGATCTAAATCCAAATGCGGAATTTGACTACACTAAAGGTAGTAAAAACAAAGATAACACATTTGAAAAAATGCATAAGAACTTATATAAAGAAAGCGCCGATGATTATTTCGACAACTTCGAAGATCCTGATAATGAAGATGATGGATTCGAAGATCTAAACGCATCTGAAGTAACTGATGAGATTGAAGAACAAGGTGGAAATGTCGGAGATATGGATGTGGATGATGTTGAATCGGCTTACGATTTTGATTCTGAGGGCCCCGGTCTTGGTTCAGCATATCCTGTTAACGAATATGACGATGAAGAATATGATGAAAAATATGAACCAATGAAATCAGCATGGGCAGACGAACTTGATGAAGTTGATGTTTCAGGTTCACAAGGAATATACGGTGATATGGATCCAGCATTTGATTTTGATAGTAACGGACCTGGAATTGCAGGACCATATCAACATTCAAGTTGGGGTGGAGGTTCGGAAAACAAAGATCCAGGACAAAACGAATTTAATTTGGATTTAGACGAGTTCGATCCAAGAGACAAATCATGGGAAGAGATTAAAGCTCACACAAATGATGATTCTGATTGGGATGATGTGGATGAAGACTTAAAAGAATCTTTCCTTACTCAGAAAAAGAAGATTTCGGAAATGTTTAATAGATTTAACAAATATAATTAACAAAGAACCCCTCTAAAAAAGGGGTTTTTTTATAAGATATTTTTTATTAAATCATATATGTAAGAGTTCTGAATCTCAGACCAATTCATTTTTATTTCTTTATCATTTTTTCTAAAGGTGATTATGTCGTTCTTTAACGGGTGTAGATCAATGATAATCTTTTTTATTTCATTACAACAAAAGACGGATTGGAAAGTTTCAAGATTATCTGTTACGCCATCAATATCATAATATGATTCAGGTGGAATATGGATATTATATTGTGTGATTTTATCCGAAATATCTTCCTCATTTTTTAAAAGAAAATTAGATGAATATTTTATCAAACAAATATGAGAAAAATCTGATTCATTCATAATTTCTTCCAAATTTCCCTCCAAATAAATTAAATGATTTTTTTGAGAATTTCTTCCAATAGATTGCCTTGGTAATAGAGAAATATTCAAAGGTAACTCTCCTTCATATTCGATTAGATCATAAATTCTCTCTGTCTCATCACTAATAATTGATAATTGATTTTGATAACAATTAGTTAATTTATCTCCCAATGTATTAATATCTTCATCGATAGTTAAATTATTTAATAGTGTGATTTTACTAATTGTTTTTTCAAGATTATAGAAATGAGAAAAATGATAACCATTATCTATAATCGAGAAATCACTGGATAATCGATTTCCTCTATTAAAGTAAGTGTTAAATAAGTTGATGGGTCTTAATATGAAATTTGAAAATAAAAAACAACAAGTTCCCATATGAGGCGTGGTATCGATTAATTTTGATGTCCATATAAAATTTTTCTGTCTTAAAACAACAGGTTCAAAAACTAAATAACTTGAAATAGAATTAAGATCTTTAATGGTTGGAAGTTCATCAATATCAGATATCAAAAATAAATCCTCAACATAAAAATCTAATGATAGACATAATTCAACCAACTTATGTAAATGAAAAAATTTCATTTCATTTTTAAAGATGGTTTTAGGATCTATACTAAAGACATCTCTAGGATATTCGTATTTTTTGAAAGCAACTCCCGCATCATCTATATTAAAATCTAAAAGAGGTAGATGAATAATCTTATCTTCCCATTTTTTAAATTTTTCCTTATTATTAAGGTATGTTAATTGTTTTTCATTTCCTTGAAAGTCGAGGTTACTTTCCATGATAATAAAGTAATCAACATATTGATCTAACTCATTTAACCTTAATGCCAACATTTCCATTTCATCGTAGAAAAAGAATGCGTCGATAATCTTGTTTTTTTTAATTTGGTGTATCATTTCTATTGAAATAACAATATGCTTTAATTATAATTAGTATATAAATCTTTATAAAAATGTCAGAATATAACCCTTTTTTAGCGGAGCAAAGAAATTCTGTGAACCATATGAATTATTATTATTTCAAAAATGCGTTCACACCTGAAGAAATTATTAAAATCATCGAACTTGGTGAGAAATATCCTAAAAAAATTGCGACAACCGTTGGACAAGATCATGAAGATGTTGCATCGGATTACAGGCTAAGTGAAATTGCTTGGATGGATAATAATGAGGAGACAGATTGGATTTACCAAAAAGTCTATAATTATGGGATAACAGCAAATAAAGAAATGTGGAATTTCGATATTTGGGGAAATCAAGATCCATTACAATATACCAAATATTATGGTAATGGTGGAAATTATAACTGGCATGCAGATCTTGGCCCATCAATTTCAAACAGAAAATTATCTTGTGTCCTTCAATTATCTTCACCTGAAGAGTATGACGGAGGAGATTTACAGATGAATTTAGGAGGAGAAATCTCAAATGTTACAAAAGATCTTGGAACACTTTGTTTTTTCCCATCATTCGTATTACATAGAGTAACACCAGTTAGTTCAGGAGTTAGAAAATCTTTGGTACTTTGGTTGTCAGGAGCAAATTTTAGATAATGGAAAGAAAAATAGTTACAGTAAATGATTTTCTAGAGATAGGAAGAAAAAATGATTATTTTATATGGCATTTCTTGCAAAAGAAACAAATGAAAAATACTCTCTCATTATGGTCATATTTTGATGAGAAGAAAATTGAGACAAATCCAATTAAAATTCTATTAGATGAGATCCCTGTTCCGTATTATGAATCTTATACTGAAGATAGTATTGATTTTTTATCGGGAATTGGAATCCCTAGTTCAAAGTTATGGAAACCGGCAACTCTAATAAATCAATATGTTCCGATGGAATATTTTTATAGTCCAGTTATTATTGGATTTAAAAAATATAATAATGTTTATTCGACAATGGAGACTTGTTATTGTATTGAAGGATTTACTGAAATAATCGGGAGATTAGATCCAAAACTTTTCGAAAATCTTTATTAAAAAAAAATCTGTCAATTGACAGATTTTTTTGTTTTAACGCTCAGTGTTAAAGAAGAATAATTGGAATAACCTTCCATCATAAAGGTCTTTACCGAAATAGTCCATAGAGACATGATAGTTGTCCGCCCGATAAGTAACAAATCGATTAAACATATTCCCGTACCTGTCAATCATATCCCATTTGGTATAATCTTGCATATCGTGGCCTGGAGGTGCTGCGGCAATATAATCAGGATCTTCATTTCGATAGTCAAAATTGTGCCATCCTGTTGCTTTATGTTTAAAGATACCTGTACCAGCGCTTAATGGAGCATCTGGCGTTAAATAGATAAGTGCCGCCCAGTCAGTTTGTGAATCCGCATGAATCCATGACCTGTCTGCTGCTGTCGTGTATTGAAAACACCCAGTATAGGCATCTCCCCACCAAGTAATTTCGCCCGCAAATGGACGATAAATTTGTCTTAAAGTTTCCTTCATTTCTTCAGTTAAAAATGTGTCTGTCCTTAGTCCAGGGTAATTTCCTCTGACCTTAAAGTCTTGTTTAAGAGCAAATTCTCTAACTTCCATCGGATTTTCGTAGAAATTGTCGATTGTTAATGAATTGATTCTCATGTTT
>Ga0209829_10001605_pt1 | contig 18136 bp, 15 predicted proteins | sample C_140205_EF_Meta_FD_187311 | JGI IMG/M metagenome (GOLD analysis project Ga0209829, IMG submission 187311) | Freshwater microbial communities from Lake Croche, Canada to study carbon cycling - C_140205_EF_MetaG (SPAdes) (version 2) | ecosystem: Environmental > Aquatic > Freshwater > Lake...
TGCCCATTCACGCAATTATATTTGGAGGACGCCGTCGTTCGTGCATACCACTGGCATCAAAAGCGCGTGACATTTATCAGGGGATTTTTTACGGAGCCACGCTATCAAGCGAAGAAACAAGCGCAAATTCAGAGGCGAAACTGGGAAATATTCGTTTCGACCCAATGTCGATGCGCCCGTTCATCGGTTACAATGTTTGCGAATATTTTCAGCACTGGATAGATTTCATGAAGAAGTTGAATGTGCCTCCGCAATTTTATCTTGTAAATTGGTTTAGAAAAGATGAGGATGATAAATTTATATGGAATGGGTTTTCTGAAAATTCTAAAATATTAAAGTGGATATTTTTGCAGCAACAACAGCACACTGAATCCGATGATGAACAAAGCAGCACATTTGGAAAACACCCGTCACTTGCCGATTTGTATTTGAATGAAACTAACGATGATGATAATCGCAAATGGAAGCAACTATTTTCTTGCAAGCCGGAAGAGATTACAGATTTTAAAATGCGAGTCACTGATTTTTTTAATGAACTTGAAAAAAATAGTCCTGTGGGCGTTCCTGACGAACTAAAAAAACAACTCGATAAACTTTGTTAAAATAGTATTTTGTAATTTAAAAAAGTGTTATACGATTATATAATTATAAAATTAATTATATAAACATAAAAATAATAATATATACATCGTTACACGCCACAATTGTAATAAAGTAAAAAATGAATAAACTTGATTTAAATAAAATACTTGATAGAGAGAACATTTATAATGAAATAAAAGATATACTGCAACATATTCAAAAAAATGATTCACACGACCAGATAAAAAAGGGATTTTATATATACGGAAATCCGGGGTCCGGTAAAACAGCATTTGTAACTTCCATGTTGAATGATATTGGTTATGATGTTATTAAATATGATGCTGGCGACATTCGAAATAAATCAATTATTGAAACTATTGCAAAACACAACATGTCAAATCGCAACATCATGTCCATGTTTGATAAAAAGGTAAAACGAATTGTCATTGTAATGGATGAGATTGACGGAATGAATAATGGAGATAAAGGCGGAATTACATCTCTTATTAAATTGGTTAGACCTAAAAAAACAAAAAAACAAAAATTAGAAGAATCAACAATAAATCCAATCATTTGCATTGGAAACTATCATGCAGATAAAAAAATTAAAGAATTAATGAAGGTTTGTCACACGTTTGAACTTAAAACTCCAACAAAAAATCAAATGTCGCAAATTGTTACTAGTTTAATGCCGACGCTTGAATCCAAATTGAATGACAATATTTTAGATTTTATACAAGGCGATTTAAGGAAATTAACGACGGTTTATAATATTTACAGTCAGGATGTAGAGAGAAATGAGAAAAATATTGAATCCAAAGATGAATCCGAATATAATGTGGTGTCTGGGGATTCAGGACATATTTTGAATTGCGATGTAATTAAAATGATTTTTCAACCCAAGACATATAACGAAGATAGCAAACAGCTTACACAAAAATTGTTTAGCTGCAATTATCCAATTGAACAGCACGGAACGCTCTTGAATGAAACTGATAGGACAATTGTTGGGTTGCTTTGGCACGAAAATGTAATTGATACAATTTCCAAATACAAAAAAATGGATTCAATTCGATTTTACAAAATGGTTCTTAATAATATATGTTTTGCAGATTATGTTGACAGAATAACTTTTCAAAAACAAATATGGCAATTCAATGAAATGAGCTCACTTATTAAAACATTTTATAATAATAAACTGTATCATGAACACGAACCTTTTAAAAAGAAAACAAAATGCGCCCCACCTGAAATTCGTTTTACAAAAGTTCTAACAAAGTATAGCACAGAGTATAACAACTCATTGTTCATACAAAATTTATGCCAGCAACTTGCCATGGACCAAAAAGATATGTTTTCATATTTTCTGTCATTGAGAGACAAATATAAATACAGCGAAGATGAAATACACGAAATGCTGGATAATTATGACATTGGAAAATTGGACATATCCCGAATATTTAGATACTTGGACAAATACATGGGACTAGAATCTTCAACCATTTCCATTAAACCAGTTGGTGATGACAACTTTGCAACTGATGCTGATGTCAATAACATTGATGATGAATTATGAAGACGGAAGCGGACACAAGCACAGCTTAATCTCTCCCAAACTCGCCACATAATATTTAACCACCAGCGGCAAATCATTCTCAAGGTACATTTCAATCTGATTGCACAAGTTCGTGCATTTAATAAAATATCCAAGATTTTTCAGAGAGAATTCTCCCTGAATAATTTTATTTGAATCCTGTTTATGAATAAATTTCATACTGTCATCGGACTCAACGCGCCGAACTTCTGCAGTGGCAAACTGTCCTGAGCATCGAAAAATCAGTTCATTTCCTACAGATTTTATTTCAATCTTTTCCGAAATACAAGACAAGTCTCTGATTATTTTTTGAAAATCGGAAGAAGGCAAATTAATAACAGACGAAAAAACCACATTTGGTTCAACAAGCTCTTCGGGGTCGGGTTCAATCAAGCGCAGTTTTTGAGTTTTACATTGTTTAATATCTCCATTTTCAAACTTTAGCCCGAGATACGATACGACACCGTCATTGTAATCCTTATTTTCAATGTAAATTGTCAACGTGTCATCATTATCAATTGAATTAATAAGTTTGAAAAGATGAAACATGTTTACACCAATAATGATTTTATCTTTATGACATTCATACATTTCAAAATTCTCAGCAGCAAGATACAAGTGCGCCAACATGGTGTGCGATTTATCCATGTTGATAATTCTGATACCATCCTTTTGAAACGTAATATTCGTTTCAAGAAGAATATCCTTTAAAGCCGTCATTAGCGTTCGAAACGGCGCGATTTGAACAGTTTTTATTGTTAAAACATTCTCAGACGACATTGATGCAATTCTATAAATACAAATAAATTAATCTTCAATATAAATAGTTAATTCGTATAATCTTTAAATACTTAATAATGTTATTATCAATTATTTAATTCATTTTAATTTTATGATGTTGTGGTTAGAAAGAAATAGATTTAAAACATATTTCATATTAATTATATTTCATAATAAATTAATATAATGTATATATATTACACTTATTTATTAATTTATTATGAAAAATAAAAATAAAAATAAAAATAAAAATAAAACCAATTCACATAAATCAAAATTAAGCGTTCAAAAAATAAAGAATGGTTCAAGGTATGAATTGAATGGTTGGATTTGTGTGTCAATTTCGGGGTCCGCTTACAATCGCGGTTATGCGCACGGACAATTGGTCAAGGGTGAGTTGGCGGAAGTGCACAATATGTTGAAATACAGTTTGTATGAAGACTTTGGAAGACCAATGGATGTATTCATTGAAATGTCAAATGATTTTTTTAAACCAAAAATAAAAGATAATTATCCAGAAATTTATGAAGAAATGGAAGGAATTGCGCGTGGGTCTCACCAGTCCATCGATTTTATTGTACTATGGAACTGTTTTGTAAGTTTAGACTACTTGTATGCATCATTGAGTCAAGTATTGAAATCGCGAAATGATGCCGAGTTGAGTAAAAAGTATGAAAAGTTGCTAGGAGGAGTCATAGGGGGAGAAGATGGAAGTGAAGGAGGTGGAAGAAATAGTTGGAAAGGGGCTCAAGACCGGTGTTCTGCGTTTATTGCAGTTGGCTCATATACAACAGACGGTAAAATAGTGTGCGCACACAACACGTTTGATAATTTTTTATCAGGGCAATATTTCAATATAATAATAAGCATTATACCGTCAAACGGACACCGCATGCTGTTTCAAGGCGGACCCGGATTTGTATTTAGCGGAACTGATTTTTTCACATGCAGTAGTGGCATTTTTGGAACGGAGACAACATTGGGCGGATTCAACGCATATGAAAATAAGGACCCAATATGCTGCAGAGTAAGGAGTGCAATGCAATACGGAAACACGCTAGATGACTATGTAAAATATTTGACGACAAATAATTCGGGTGACTATGCGTCAACCTGGTATTTCGGAGACACAAACACCAATGAAATATTGAGAATAGAACTTGGACTAAAATATACACCGGTTGTTAGAACAAAAAATGGTTATTTTATTGGATTCAATGCGGCATATGACCCACGAATAAGAAATTTGGAAAGTACAAATAGCGGGTTTGATGACATTCGACGACACCAAGGAGCAAGGCGCGTTCGTTTAGAACAATTAATGCGCAAACATCGAGGCAAGATTGATATTGATTTGGCAAAACAAATTATTTCGGACCACTATGATATTTACTTGAATAAAACGAATTTGTGTTCGCGAACGGTTTGTTCTCATTATGAGCTGGATGACCGCGCGTTCATGTCTCAGGCAGACCGACCGAAACCCTTTGCGCCGCGCGGAGCATTGGACGGCAAAGTGATAAGCAGCGACCTTGCGCGCGAAATGAAATTTACAGGAATTTGGGGGTCGTCGTGTGGAACGCCGTTTTATAAAGATGCATTTTGTGAACGCAATATGCAGTGGGAAATGTTGAAACCACATTTACACGACAGACCGTCGCAGCCGTGGACTACTTTTGCTTTGACAACAAGGTCAACAAGGTCAACAAGGTCAACAAGGTCAACAAGGTCAAAACACTCAAAAAAAACAAAAAGTACAAACACAAGAAAAATAAAGCAAAGTACAACAGTTAAGCTAAATAAAATCAGATAATTTCAAATCAAGATTCTTTTTACCCGTGTATCCGATAATTATAGCGCCGAAATCTATCATATTTATAATCTTTTGTACATCTTTTGCATGAATTGTTTCAAGGTTTTTATCAAACTCCGTTTCAGAATAAATTTTACAGGCCATTTTTGTCTTTTGTTCTTCTTCTTTGCTTTCCCGACCGCGACTTCGATATCGCTCCTGCATTTGATTCAATAAATATTGCGATTCATAAAACTCCGCTATTTCCATCGGATTTTTAATGTGGTTGTACCTATAAAGCAGTAAAAGTTTTTTTGCATTATTTAATATTTTCTGGTCAACATATTTTGTTTTTTTCTCTCGAAGATATGCTATAATATATTCAAGTATTTTAACTAGATTTGAATCTGTGCAAGAGCCTGTTATTTCAACAACAGTGCCATAGTAATAAGTTGCATATTGAACAGATATCGAGTATACTAATTTATGGTCAATCCTAAGAATATTATACAGTTCTTTTTCTACAACGTTGCACGTTATAAGCAAGTGCTGAAGAAGTTCGTTATTAATGTGAATGTCTAATGGAAAAAAAATATTGAAATCAACCCCACCACTAGCATTGGCTCCATCTGTTTTATTTTGTACAAAAAATAGTTTGGGTTGATAAGAAAATGGATTTTTTGAAGGAATATTCGAATCACTTTCAACAACAGATACAGATGATGATGACGCTGTTAATTTTTTTTTGAATACACTCAAAACATGCGCTGGGTTGAAATCTCCAGATACAAAAAAATAAGTATTCGATGGCGTATAATTCTTTGTAAGATAGTCAACTAAATCCCGCAATGAAATGTTTTCAACATTTTTTTTTTGCAACAAATAATTATTTGATTGTTGAAGTCCAGGAAGTGTATAAAGTGCATCTAATGAAACTTGATTAAAACCATAATCTGACGAGTTTATTCTTACATTCATTTCATTCACAACTATTTTTTTTTCAGCAGTTAGACTTTTTTGTAATATTCTTGGATGTGTTGTAACATCAATAATGTATTCAAGCATTTCGGGTAGCTCATGTGATGTTCCATCAATAAAGTATTTCATTTGGGTCATGGTGGTGAACCCATTAAAAAATACAGGTTTTGACATCCAATAAAGTTCGCATGATTTTTGTTTACACTTTTTCCATGATTCCAATAAGACGTGTTCTAACAAGTGATTTATTCCAAGGTCTGATTTCGTCTCATTGCAATAACCATTCGCAATAATGCTACTAACATATACAGTTTTACTTTTTGATTTCATAAATAGTATTGTATATCCATTTACTCGATGTATTACTGGTTTTGACATTATTATATTATATTTTTATTATTATTTATTACTAATTATATTATTATTATTATTAGTAGTTATTAAAATTATAATGAATTATTAAAATTAAATAAATAGACTTTAGGAATTTTAGATTTGACTGTTTAAATTGTTCAGATTTTTTATGACTTGACTATTGGTTAATTTACCAATTTATACCGGATTTTATAGTGGATTTAAATGAAAATTTTATATTTTTTATATGTTTTATATAATATATATAATATATAATATAAAACATATAATTTTTTCATTATAAATCATGTCATTTAGTTTCCCATCATCATCATCATCATCGTCGTATGACAGTGACTACCCGTCGTCGTCGTCGTCGTCATCAGGACCCTCGTCTTCTTATTTTTCTAAATTCACATCACCTTTTGGGTCATCCGATGTATCTAGCAGCAAAGATTTTTTAGAATCAAATACATTAATCGCGAAAACCGCATTTTTATTGCTAGTAATCATTCTATTTTTTATTCTTTTGCGAATTAGCATCGCACTTCTCTCCTGGTTACTAGCCCCCAGTCAAAATATGACGCTGCTCAACGGAATGGCAGATGCAACACTTCCAATTATAATTAGTCAGGACCCGACATCTACGAGTTCCATGCCAATTATTCGTTCCACAAATCAAATATTTGGAATGGAGTTCACATGGTCAATATGGATGTTTATTAAACCGGTACAGCCGTCGACTACGAGTGGGATGCAACATGTATTTAGCAAAGGTGCAGGTGCAACGGGATCGTGTACCAATAATCTATTTTCTAATAATGCTCCTGGATTGTATTTATCTGATACAAATACGCTTCAGATATTGATGGATACTGTAAAACAACCTGCATGTTTTCCTGGAGGTGATGGAATTTCAATTCCAAATATGCCAATCAACAAGTGGTTTAATGTTGTCATTCGTCTTACAAACGACACGCTGGACGTATACATTAATGGTCGTTTAACTAAACGACTTGTTATGACAAGTGTTCCCAATCAAAATTATGATGATGTGTACATTTGCAACGGCGGAGGATTTAATGGATATGTTTCAGACTTGAAGTATTTTAATTCATCGATTGGAACAACTCAAATAAATGCGCTGGTTTCAAATGGACCAAACACAAGCATCAACTCATCCAACTTGAAAAATAATATTCCACCTTACTTGTCAATAGATTGGTATGACGAGAACCAGTCCACTTCCTCATAATAATGTTGATGTAATAATATTCAATAGTGTAATAATAATAATAAAATTATAAAATAAAATATAGGCATATGTATATTTTATTTTATAAATTCTGAATTTTAAATTTTACGTAATAATACAATAACATAATAAATACAATGTCAACTCCGAATTCAAATGCCAATGACTGTAAAACAAGTTGTTGCGTGTTCAATTATTTCACAAAAACTGTATATAATCCAAATCCGCCACGACTTTGGTCACGTTTTGGCTATGTGTGTCCGTGTTCTCCAGGGCCATCATGTTCAACCAACTATGATAAACTGAACGAGAGACGCAAGGCAGAAATATTGAAATACAAGGCAAATAGTAGTTGCATTACGAAAAAACAACAGTATGCAAATGCCGCAAGTAATCGTTGGTTAACAGAAAGAAAAAGAAGCTGGGCTACACAAACAGTCTCTTACACAAATCCAAATACCAGTACTTTAGAGCGAGTTGGAGATGTTCTCGTTTGCAATAATAATAATGTGAACTGTTCGCTTACTAGTGATTGTGGTGTTCCGGGTAAAATTCAATTACTTTGTGACAATCCATCAGTTCCGCTGTATAATTACAAGGTTACAAGGACATATAAATCGGGCGGAACAAAATGGACGCAATATGGACCTCCTCCAAAAGTTGCTTTTTAAGAGGACCTCTTAAGAGAACCTACGGTTCTCCTATGACCTTTACCCTTTTTATTTAATACGTAATAGCGAATAATAAGAAATAAATAATATTTATTATTATTTATAATATTAAATATGGGAAATAATATGTCTTTAGGTTACGATGAAGACGAACAAGAACAACAAGAACAACAAGAACATGTGGATGAACAAGAACAACAAGAACAACAAGAACAACAAGAACATGTGGATGAACAAGAACATTTAAATAAAAATTACAAGATTAAAAAATCAAATATCAAAAATAAAGAATGTGCAAATGCAAATGCATCAGTATCAGAATCTGTATCAGAATCTGTATCAGAATCGATACAAGCACAGGAAACTGCATCAAAAATAAAAAAACGAAAACAAACCGTTCGAAATTTGAAAGCATCAAAAAAAGCAGGAAAAACGAAAAGTAATAAACGCATTTTAAGAGAATATCAATCTCGCTATAATGAAAAATGTAATGTGGAACGGGAACGGGAACGGGGGCGTGAGACGAGTTCGACAAGTTCTATGCTCTTAAATTCGGATTAATGCATATGTCCATTGTCGGAAAGATATCACCCGACATACACTGGTCATTTTCGCCCACCTTTATGCAGCTCCTAAATCCCCGGTCTTCGCCAATGTAACAGTACCCGGATTTAGAACGACCACCACTTTGCGTAACGCTTGTCGCATCATCGGGTGATGGCAAGGGTGCCATCTTTTTCAAATTCGCAAGACCGGTAGACAATACATTGTTTTCAGATGTTTCCACCGTTTCTGGATTGAGTGGCGGAGGATTCAGCGCCGTAGCTTGCGCTTGTTGTTGATTTTGTGCTCTCATTTTTTCTTGTGGTGTCAAGTTGAGCCCTTTTTCTAAAATGTTGACACTTCCAGTGACTGCACCCGATGCTACATCTGCACCACCCTTTAAACCCGCGGCGCCAACACTTGCAGTTGTTTTCACAGTTTCTCCGGTAGAATATCCAATCCACGCCAATACTGATTCAACCCATCCGGTAAATTGTCCTAAATTAAACAGATTAAATATTAAAACCCAAATTATCAATACAATTAATATTCCAGATATTATTGACCAAATGCTGTATCCAGATTCTGCGCCACCTGAATCTACTACCGAATCGGGCAAATCTGAATCTGAACCCGCGACGGCACCCGTAATTGCAGATGTAAAAGAATTTAATGAATTAGTTAATGGCGCTGTTATTGATTCTGCTGCTGTAGACGACGATTCTGCCGGTAAACTCATTGTTGTTATTATTATTATTTATTATTATTATTTAATATTATTAAAAAATAAACTGTTATATAATTTACAATTTATTTTTTAATTGTACATTAAAATATTATTTATTTATCTACAATCAATTTTCAATCAGTTTCATTAATTTATATGTTACCCACGTTGTAAATGCAAAGAGCGTCCCCCCCCACAATGTGTCTGAAACTGCTGTTTTCCACGAATATTTTGTAAACATGGTAAGATTTGTCATGTCAAATACTCCGTACAGAAATACTCCTAGTATAAATGCATCAAGAGGACTCTTATTTTGCAATATAATAAAGTAATTGAAAGCGCCTATAACGCACACATATGATAAAATCGCACCATACACATTTGCTTTTAAAGGCGCATTTTGAATGAGTTCAACATTTGTCTTAAATATCGACATTCCAATGTTGTACAAGTATAATCCATCTACAACCAATAATACTGCAGATGAAACAAAAAAAAGGATTAGTTTTTTATTAAAACTCATTTATATATTTATTGTTATATTTATATATTTTTTACTATTTTTTATTCTTGTTTTGAAATGAATTGTGTGAAACTATTAAGTTTTTCAATTTTATCAATTGTTTTTTCCAGGTCGCTTCGCTTTACATTTTGCATCAAGTAGTCTGTTGCCGGAGCAATTTCATTTTTTTTTATTTGTTTATAAACCGAGTTTATTTTTTGAACTACTAAATCCACCATTCCCTTTGCGGCGGGAAGAATGATTTCCTTTTCGGTGGTATATGACTCGGTTAATAATGAAATTGCAAAATATAACAGGTATCGTCGCTTTGCTTTTGCGCCCGGTGTGAAACGCATGCAATATAAATGCAACAAACTCGTAAGAATTTTTATAACAATTGGTTTTTTTGGCAAAATGAACGTTTCACATTTTGCACCTTTTAATATAATTTCCCATAGAATCCACACAGGGTCCATTTGATATTTATCTTCCACCGGAACTGACGCGCGCCTAGAACATTTGCATGCTTCTTTTTTTTTATTTTTACACGCGGAATTAAATTCTAAAATCCACTCCAACCAGTAACACGCCAACAAATTATTTTTAGAGTCGCCTGATATGTGATATGCGAATTCATTGAGTGCGATAAAAAGTTCTTTAGGGTCTTCTTTTTCAAATACCGCATTCACATATTCAACATTTGGCGCTTTTAATTTAGTTGAAAGCGTTGTTATGTCATATTCATCTTTGCGTAAGTCAACACGCTGGAAGCTGTGTTTTTTATTAGACAGACACAACACGCAAATAATTTCTGCAAATAAGTTTCTGATTTTTTGATTGTTTCTTAGTGCAAGTTCATTTCCAACATATCCACCGGACATAATTTGTTTGAATACATCATAGCGCATTTCAATGTAGAGCGGCAATTTCGTGTTTGCTAAATGAATGTGTTTTCCAACCATTGTTAAAATAATATCCCACAGTTCTAAATATTGACCCGCGCAAATAAATTCTGAACTCCAGTTACAAGCCGGTTCAATTTTACCATCTATTATACATTTAATCAACTCACTTCTTACATCGGATTTTTTATACTTTGAAAATGTGGTTCCTTTGAATTCGGCTATTAGTCTCATATCATTTATTTCAGCATCCATTTTTGACATGTTATTATGTTATTATTATTATTAATTTTATATTTAATTGTATATTTAATTGAATATTTAATTGTATTTATAAAATAATAATATATAACATATTTAACATAATCGTAAATTAATAATTTATTTATTTTAATAATACTATATTATAAATATTATAATTATAACATAGCATCGTAGCAACAATGGACAATAATATGAATACGCTTGTAGAAAATAAAAAAGTTATCGATAATATTGCAGATAAAATTTACAGTATGCCGTGTTGGGCGGCGCTTGTGTTATTTTTAGCAATTATAATTATTACCATATGGGGTATAAGTTTTTTTTACAATGGAAATATAATAACAAATCAAGAGGGGTTCACGCAAGAAGCCAATTTCATTTTAAAACAAAATGATGAAGTATTTGAAGACCCATTTTATGTTGGCATATATAATGATTTGTTTTATAAAAAAATATACAACACATATGAAGTGGGAGTTATTATAAATGAAATACACCCCACATCAAAAGATGTAATTATTGAAATCGGTTCAAAAACTGGAAACTATGTTTCTTCAATGAAAAGCAGCGGATATAACATTGTTGGGTTGGACAAATCTAAAGCCATGGTGGAGTACGCATCAGAAAAATATCCCGACTGTAACTTCATTCACGGGGACCCCCTTGATTTCATGAACTTTTCATCTGAATATGCAACTGCAATTTTGCTATTGGATTTTTCCATTTATTATATTTCAGACAGGCGCACGCTGTTTTACAACTGCTACCACTGGCTGAAACCCGGCGGCTACCTGGTTCTTCATCTTGTTAACCGCCACATGTTTGACCCAGTTGCGCCAGCGGCAAAACCATTTACAATTGTGTCTCCGCAATCCGTTGCACCGGTGCGCATCACAACATCGGATGTTGTTTTCAACAATTTTAATTACAAGAGCAAATTCGAAATTGAAGGAAACAGTGAAACCGCTGGAACGAATGATACTGCCAAAATAATTGAAACCATGAAGGATAAACGGGGCAAAGTTCGTAAGAATATTCGGTCGATGAAAATGACAGGTCAAAAAATAATTATTGGTGAAGCGAAAGATTCTGGATTTATGATGTTGGGTCAGTACGACCTTATTAAAAGTCAGCGCGAATACCAGTACTTGTACATTCTTTATAAACCAAGCAACTGAAAAGCATTGGCGCTTTATTTTTTTATACTTGTAGTTCGACGACGCCTAGTTTGTTGCCTGTTACCACTGGTACTAGTTTCTATACTGGAAACAGAAGCAGCAGAAGAAGAAGAAGAAGAAGAAGAAGGATTCGTTTCCATATCCGAAGTTAAGGTTAACGCAGTTCCCGTTGCAACACATATTATTATATTTTTCATTTCGCTTAAGGTAACTTCTATTCCCGATATCATTTTTACTCCTGGATACATTATTAATGCACTATTTATTAATTCTTGGATGGACTCATTATACACATCATCTACTTTCTTATTTATTGCATCATTTTTTCCGCCAAATAATGATGATAAATTTCCCACAATGCTTCTAAATAATGATACTCCGTGAACTTTTGTGCCTCTTGCAATTCCTGAAGGTTCATATTTTTTTACATCATACGTCATAAGAGTTGAAAGTATTATATTATTGGAATTAATTGTGTTGTTCGATGCACCACCATTACCTTTGAATATTTCCATTTATTATATTATTATATTATTTCGATTATTCCTATTCTATATACATTGGTAACATAATAATAATATAATAATAATAATATAATATAATATTAAAATTGAATTTTATAATAACCCAATCCGACTATTATAAATTGCATGTTGCGTAATGCTTCATCCTAAAACCGATATTCGCTCCATGTTCAATAAAACCCCGGGACAAAATTATCCATGTGAGGAGGTGCCTATCCCCATAGTTACAGCAGCAGCGGCCGTTGCTGCCATTGTTGTCACCGCCGAAAAAAATAAAAAGGCAATAAAAAAAGATGAAATCGATGTCCTTTGTGATGCATATTATAAAGCATATTCAGGTGAAAAAATCAAAGGAATTATAAATCACGATGCGGAATCAGTGAAAAAAACGTTGAAGGAAATTGTTGAAAGTTGTAAAGTAAAACCAAAAAAACTGTATCGATATTTTCATCATGTAAAGGTTAGTTCTAAAGATTCCGATACTATTTTTCCAATTGAATGCCTACTTTTACGTCCATTTCAATTCATTACATTCGAACACCAGTTCATATCTTATAAAGAAGCCATGAGCATTTGCACTGAAAAAGGATTAACGCCTCCACTTGAAATGCGAAGAAATGCGTGGATATATGACTATTTCATCGGAAAACAAAATAAATTATACATTAGTGAAACCGAGTCTCAGCAACTTTTAATAGATTTTAATAAAGAATTCGCATTTTATAACAGAAATGCGGCACAGTCATTATTGATGAAAGGGTACATTGTTGAAAGGATGTTTGGGTCTAAATATTATTACACGACGCAAGAATTTATTGATTTTGAAATAAAAACATCAGATAAAGTCATGAAACTATTTTATCATCATGAAGAATCGTTGGTGGAGGATGAAGAAAAATATACACAAGATAAAGCCATTGATGCTCACATTGAAAATTATACAATGAAACAGCATGAAACAAAAGAATTCAAGTTTGAACCAGAACAGGTGGAAGCAATAAAAAGGGGATGTCGTTTGAATAATATGCAACTGTTGAATATTACTGGTCCTCCGGGAACCGGAAAATCCACAATTGTAGACTGCATCATGAATTATAAATTGCGAGCTGGAGAAGGAGGAGGAGAAGAGAAAGAATGCATTATTGCAGTCATGGCCCCCACCGGTCTGGCTCAAAAAAATCTGAAAAATAGTTGCAAGTGTGACTCAAAATTCAGCAGAAATATCATGTTCTCAACTTTACACAGAGCCCTTAAATTTATATTCAAAGATAACAAGAATAAATTTAAACCGACAATAATAATTGTTGATGAGTCATCGATGGTTGACTTGTTCTTGTTTAATACGCTTTTGTGCGCATGCGAACGCTTTCATTGTTCGCTTATTTTAATTGGAGACGTAAAACAACTTCCTCCGATTAGCGCAGGAACTCCTTTTGAATCCATTATAAATTCCAAGATTTTTGACACAACAATTCTAACAAATATAAAGCGACAGAATGGAAATTTGAAAACAATTATTGAGAAATTGAACCACCAAAATGGTGTTCACTATGATGATTTTGATAACATTTGTTCCACTTTTATTGAAGCAAAAACTCCTGAAGATTTCGAGCGAGTTATTACCGAAATATATAAAAAAGAGATGATGCAAAATGTTGGAATTCACACCATGTGCGTTCAAAGAGAAAAAACTGCCGGAGTATTCGCCCTGAATCCAATTATTCAAAAACTTAAAAATCCAAATGGTGAGGAATTATTTGTCAAACGTTATGAAGGTGCGCACACGCATATTTTTCACGAGGGCGATTTAGTCATAAGAACTGAAAATGATTATAAAGATGAGGATAATGTTCGAGTGAATGGTGATGTTGGCACAATTCATCAAACTAAAACAAAAGTAAAAATGTTTGGAAAAGATATTTATGATTACAAGTATACAATCAAATATGAAACTGGGAAAGAAGAAGATGGTCTTACATCTGGAGATGTTCAAGACGCATTCATGCCGTTTTACGCAAGCAGTGTGCATAAAATGCAAGGACTGCAAGAAACAGTCATTGTGTTTATTGTTTCTCCTGCGCACAACTATTGTTTAACAAATGAAAATTCCAAAAAATTAGTTTACACGGCAATATCAAGGTGTAGGGAGAAATTTTATGTGGTTGGAGATAAATCATTATTTTTAAAAGCGCAAAAATCAAAAGTTGAATTCACTTATCCTACGTTTTTCATGACTGAATTTAATGAATATGAATAAAATAATAAACCCAATAATAATAATAAACATAAACTTATAATTATTCGTATAATAATATTATTTTTTTTTACTTGATATAATAACAAATACAATACAATAATAATAAAATAATACAATGACTTCTTCAACACTTAAAATGGTGTGCAATAAAGACCAAGTATCTCTTTGCAAAGATGTGATAAATGTCGCTGATAAAACATATAAAATTGTTTTTGATGTACGCAATGATGGATTTCCAATTTCTACAATGGTTGGATTCAAAATGTACACACTTCTCTATGAGTTGAATCGCGATATTATTCACTCATTCAAAGTTATTAAGGAAAATGACAAAAGCATTGAAATGGTTTTTTTATTCAAATCCATCGGTAAAGAATTTGGCATTGCTCCAAAATTTATGCACACAATAACGAGAGCAGATTATATTCCATCTCCGCATAGTTGTTGTGTTTTTAATAGCGTCGACGTCTCTAATGAAAATGATAACAACAATATTTCAATTCCAAAAAAATATGAACGGTTACACACAAATAACTCCGTTTTAACCATTAAATTCATTTCAAATAATGAATTGCATTTTGATTTTACATTTAGTTTAAAAGAAAATGATAATAATAATTGCGATGGTAACCAAAATGAAAAAAATGAACCTCCAATTTATATGGAAAATTCAGTTGCATTAATGATAAAAAAAATGTTTTGTAGATTAAAAGTATTTACAGAAAGAATGACATAATTAAATATAGTTTGTATATTATATTTAATCTTTTATTGATTTTATTTAATTTTTTATTTGATGTTTAAAAATATTAAAACAAACGTAGTCAATGCATTTCGAATATTAAAATCATATTCATGTGCATTTTTCATTTTGACTACAGAAACTGTCCAATACAAACTGGGATATACAGAATACAATAACTACATTAAACAACTTGCTTTGAAATTGTCCAGAGAGAATGTTTTTTATATTAAATTTTTTCAAGCAGCATGCACAATAAAGTCTCCCCTGTTAACAGATGAAATTACATCATTTCTCACAACGTTTACCGATAATGTGCCATATTCTTCATATGAAATTGACCATGATTCTCTTCAATCGGTAATGAATGAATTTTCGGTTTCAATAAAAAAACCATTTGTTCCAATAAAATCGGGAACGATTTCGCTTATTTTTGAAGGCACTATGCACGATAAATCAGTTATTATTAAATGTAAGCGAATTGGAATTGATAATAAAATTCATAATGCGATTTTTCATATGAACCATTTGATTTCAACTTCAAAATTTATTCCACACATTAAAAATTTGAATGTGCATGAAATTTATAGTGAAAATAAACAAAGCGTACTTGACCAGCTTTCATTTGAAAATGAAGTTTCAAATATTGAAATGTTTTACTCAAAATGGAACAAACCGGGACTTGATTATATAAAAATACCGAGAGTGTATTCCGATATTACAAGGAAAGTTCCGAGTGTAATTGTAATGGAACGCATATTTGGAAAAACAATCATCCAAATTGATACAGATGATAAAGATAAATATGCTCTTCTGTTGGCAAAATTTAATTTTAAAAGTGTATTTTATGATGGAATTTATCATGGAGATTTTCATCCTGGAAATGTATTTTTTTTAAAAGAAAATAAAATAGTTGGTTCTCACGATGATGATGACGATGATGACGATGATGACGACGATGACGATGATGCGCCATACACGTACAAACTTGGAATTATAGATTTTGGAATTATCGGAATTTTGACGAGAGAATTACAAAATGTAATATACAATTTGTTTCATAATTTATATGAAAAAAATCATGTTGGTGTTGCGCACTGCATGATAGATAATTTAATTGAACCGAAAAATATTTTAACACCTGAATCTAAAAAAGATTTGGTTGAAATTATTTCATCTTATTCGGAAATCCATTTTGGAAAAGAAAATCATAAATTTTTAGATGCTGAAGATATGATAACAATAAACAAGTTACTATACAAGTATGGTGTTCAGTTTTCGAAAGAATTTTGCAAGGTGGAATTATCTTTTGCAATATCGGATAGTGTGTGCAAATTATTATCAAACAAAACGACTTACATTGACCAGCTTTTAAATATATTTTCAAACCCTTCTTGAATCTTCACTTTTTAATTTGAAAATTTATAAAAATATTATTTATTTTTATATGTTTTATGTTTTCGTTTTAATGATGTATTTGAATTGTATCTTTTATACAGAGTTTTTTTTCTTTTTTTGTTTTTGTTATCTTTTATACCACCAACAACAACATTATTACCAATATTTAAACTTGGTATATTGTTATCTTGTGGTGTAAGTGGCAGCTGGGGTGTCTTCTTATTCTTAGGAGCATCTGTGGAGATATTGTTATCTTTTTCAGGTTCCGCAGAAGTAGGTGGTAAGACAACTTGTGTGTTGGCGGCATCTTGTTCGGCAACAGCAGCAGCAGATTGTTCGGTCACAACAGCTTTTTCAGAAAGAGCAGCAGCGGCAGCAGCAGCAGATTGTTCGGCAAGAGCAGCAGCGGCAGCAGCGGCAGTATCAGCAGCGGCAGTATCAGCAGCGGCAGCGGCAGCAGCGGCAGTATCAGCAACTTGTTGTTGTTCTTGTGGAGGTTGTTGTAATTCTTTATTAGCAGTTGCATCAACAGTAGATTGTTCGACAAGAGCAGCAGCAGCGGCAGCGGCAGCAGCGGCAGCGGCAGCAGCGGCAGTATCAGCAACTTGTTGTTGTTCTTGTGGAGGTTGTTGTAATTCTTTATTAGATTGTTCGACAAGAGCAGCAGCAGTGGCAGTATCAGCAGCGGCAGCGGCAGCAGCGGCAGTATCAGCAACTTGTTGTTGTTCTTGTGGAGGTTGTTGTAATTCTTTATTAGCAGTTGCATCAACAGTAGATTGTTCGACAAGAGCAGCAGCAGCGGCAGTATCAGCAGCGGCAATATCAGTAGTTTCAGTTGCATCAGGAGAAGCATCAGGAAAAGGAGCATTAGCAATTTCAAGTTGTTGTGGATTTTGATTTTTATTAATTTTTTTATTTAATATATCATATCTTTTCATTACGTCTGTTAGCTCTCGGCCAACTTCTTCAAGTCTTACCTGCTGAGCTTTTTCGGCAGCAGCTTTTTCGGCAGCGGCGGCATCAGCAGCAGCTTTTTCGGCAGCAGCTTTTTCGGCAGCAGCTTTTTCGGCAGCAGCTTTTTCGGCAGCAG
>Ga0209829_10001606_pt1 | contig 18127 bp, 10 predicted proteins | sample C_140205_EF_Meta_FD_187311 | JGI IMG/M metagenome (GOLD analysis project Ga0209829, IMG submission 187311) | Freshwater microbial communities from Lake Croche, Canada to study carbon cycling - C_140205_EF_MetaG (SPAdes) (version 2) | ecosystem: Environmental > Aquatic > Freshwater > Lake...
ATCACTTCGCTTCCACCCACTGCACGGCGTCGATCACGACGTAGCCGTCGGTGCCGACGTTGGCGATTTCGACGTAGCCGGCTTTGCCTTTCGCGAAACGGAACGTGCCGACGGGCTGAAGGAGGCCGTCGATGGCGGGCTTCTTTTTCTGGTCGAGCACGAGCTTCGTGTCGCCGTCGGCATGGTGCACAATCACGGGGACATTGGACGCGCGATTCACATTCTGCGGATACGCGATGGCGACCGTGTAACGACCATCCTTGGGGAGGTCGGGCGTGAAACGGGCGGTCTGTTCGCCTTTGTTCGTGTTGCCGTCGTGAAGGTAGCCGTGGCCGACGTAGGTGGCGCTTGCATTGCTGTGCGCATTGAAGCCCTTCAACTGCGCCGCTTCGTCGTCAACGACTACACCGGGAGGATTCACCTGTTTGGCGGTCGTGCGCGGCGGCAATGGGTCGCTGGCGAAATCAAGCATCTGTCCGTCTTTGAGGAGACGGGCTTCGAGTTTTTTCGGATCGATGTTTTGAATCGTCACGCGCTCTTCCATCGCGTGGACGGCCGCGGTGGCGGCGCTCTGCCCAAGCACCATAAAGACCGGTTCCATGCGGATGCTGCCAAAAGCGATGTGTGAAGAACTGAGACAGGCGGGCGCGAGGAGATTGGTGCATTCGGAGGCGCGCGGTCGCAGACTGCGGTAGCTGATCGGGTAGGGGACCACGCGCACTTGGACGTCGCCTTCGTTCCGCACGAATCCTTCTGCGGTCACGAAGCGTTGGATGTTGTGCGAGTCCATATTGTAGGCGCCCATGCCGACGCTGTCGTTCGCCACAATCTCACGCGTGCAGTTCTTTTCGGTCATCACGTATTCGCTGATCATGCGGCGGGCTTCACGCACGTAGAGTTGGCGCGGCCAGTTGTCGTTATCGGTGAACTCATCCTTTGCGAGGCCGAGCCGTTGGAATTCAGCCCGGATTTTTTCGGGTACGCGCGGACTGTTCGCGTAGGTCCAGATGAGGCCCTTTTGCCAATCGACGTGCGCCTGCACGATCTTAGCGCGCGTGGCGTAGTCGGCTTCAGGGTAGTCCCAGTTTTGCCCGATGAAGTCGGTGCTGATCGCGAAATTATTGTTCGTGTCGGTCTTGCGGTTGGGCATCCACACGGGATTCCACGAGATGCGGTGGTCGCCGGCCTCGACGTTGCGGAGGGCGAGCTCGAACCACGCTGAATCGTAGTGGGCGGGCTTTTGCCACGCGCGGCGATTCTCCGGCACATCAGTCGTGGTCATGCGGAAATTATAAGCCTGCACTTTGCGATCTCCGGAGAACTCCTCGCCGGGGCCGGCAGGATTGATCCCCGGCAACAAGCCGCTCTGCGGGTCGCCGGGCTTCACGTAAGGATCGACCTTTTTCGTAAACTGGTGGCTGACGGTGTGGGCGACCTGCACGCCATTGATCTTCTCGCCGTAAACGGAATTCGCTTCGCGGCCGACGTGGTAGCTCACGCCAGCCTTGGCGAGCAAATCGCCTTCGTAAGTCGCATCGATAAACATCGGGGCGGCGAACGCTCGGCCGCTTTCCATCACGATCCGCACGATGCGCGCGCCTTCTTTGATGACGCCTTTGCCCGGCGCGAGATCGAGGCGCTCGCCGCGGATCACGGTGATTTTCGCACCCGCTTCGCGCAGCAGGTCGTCGTAAATCTTAGTCGCGACGTGCGGCTCGAAGGTCCACATCGTCTTCTCGTCGGCGCCCGTGGTCTTGTTACGGCGGTCGAAGTAATCTTGCGGCGTCTGGCGCGTCCAGGCGGAGGGATTTTGGTAGTGTTGCCAAATACGTCCGTAAAATTCCCGGGCGATACCGCCGATGGCGCGCTTGTTTCCAATATCAGTGGCACCGAGTCCGCCGGTGGTGAGGCCGCCGAGGAATTGGGTGGGCTCGATCAGCACGGCGGTCTTGCCCATGCGCGCGGTCTGGAGCGCCGCAGCGACGCCAGAGGAGGTACCGCCGTAAATCACGACATCGGCGGTGGTGGGAATGGTTGCGGCGCGGGCGCCGAGCGACAGGGAAACGAAGGCGAGGGCGAGGAGCGGGGAGATGAAACGCATGACGGGGAAAAGTTGGAGGGGGAGCACGCGGGGGCAAGCGCCGGGTCATTTTGACCGCACGGTAACCGGAGCGGAAGAGCTTACTTCGCGGCTCCGACCAACGGCTGCGTCCACGCACATTCGACCTCGCCGGCGACCCCGGGGTTGTTTTTCACCTTCGAAGAAACGATTTTCGCCCGCACGTAGAGTTCATCGCCTTGCAAAGTGTAGGTGGCCTTGACGCCCGATACCTCGGCGAGAATGGCGCCCACATCCCGGCTATAACGACGGTGAGGCAGCGTCTTCCGCAGAGTCTTTTCATCGGCCGGTGCGGAAATGAGTTGGCTCCTCGGATCGTAGCCGCGACGCGTGCCGATGAATTGCGTCGTGTAGGTCACGCCGGGCTCGGGCTGGATTTCGAGCGAAAGCGTTTTTTCCGCGCGCGTGACGTCGGCGAGCACGACCCCTGAGCTGGAGTAGAAATCCCCTGCTTCCATCGCGAGGACCATTGATTCGGGCGTGAGCTGGCGGGCACGGACCATGACCCAGCCGCGGAACGGATTGCTTTTCCCGAGCATCAACTGGTGGTAGTGGTGCGAATCATCGACGCCGATGCCATACATCACGTCGAGTTTCAGTTCGGCGAGGCGCCGGGTGAGGATCGCATCCCACATCGCATCGGTGCTGAGGCGGGTGGCATCGCCTTCATTATGAACCGAGGGATGGCCATTGTAGACCTCGAAGAATTTTTCGCCGTGCACCTGCATCAGTTCTTCGGCAGTCACACCCCAGACAAAATTAGGGTGGTTCAGATGGAGAAACATGGGCTGGCCCGTCGCAGCGCGCTGGGCGAGCACGGCATCGACGGAGCGTTGCATGATTTCGACCGCGTTGTCGGCGACGACCGGCGCCACGCGGGAAACAGGATTCGTCAGATTCATGTGCACCGGCCCGCCCAGCTCGGGCTCGGTCGCGGTTTTCGGACGCTTCCAACTTGAAGTGACCTCCATGCTCGGAATCAGGAGAAACCGGCCGGACTCCTCGACGAGGCTGCGATATTCGGCGAGCGGCTTTAGACGCACAGATTTCTTGCCGTCAGCATCGCGCTGTTGGACCCACGCGGACCCGAAACGGGCGAGATAACTCTCCAGCACGCCGCCGCCGCCTTTTTGGACAACTTCGCCGTTCACGACCGTGGGTGTTTTCAGTTCCAGCCAGCGGGTCCCTTCTGCGAGGATGTTGTGATCTGACATCGCGAGGAAGTGATAGCCCGCGCGCTTAAAGCTATCGGCGATCATCTCGGGGTAATCGTCACCATCGCTCCACAGCGAGTGCGTGTGAAGGTTGCCCTTGAACCATCGTGGCGAGGAATCCAGGACCGGCGGTGCAGCGTAGACGGCGGTAGCTGAACAGGCACACGCTGCGACCAGTGCCGAAAGGAGAAAGCCGAGAGAAACGCGTGGCGCCATAGGGAAAATGAAAAGGCCGGTCAAAGACCGGCCCTGCTACCTTAGAACGAACCCTTGATACCCGCGCTCCACAGCGAGCCGCCGTAGTCGTCGCGTGCGCGGAATTTCGCATAGGCGGGAGTATTCGGGCCGTAGGTCTTTTGGTCTTCGGTGGCGCCATTGAGATTTCGCATGGCAAAGAAAAGGCCGAGATTGCGACGCAGATAATACTCGCCGGTGAGGTCGATGTAGAGGCGCTTAGGCCGGTAATTGTAGGTGCCGGGCTCGATGCTCGCGCCGGTCACCAGGGCGCGGCGTTGGATGCCACGATAGTTTTCATTGAGTCGGATATTCCACTTTTGCCGCGAGATGCTGAAGCCCCAATTGCAGGTAAAGGGATTCATGTCCTGGAAATTGTCGGTCCCTCTTGCGCGCTGGGAGCTGACGTTGGCGAAAAATTGCACGCCGCGCGCAAAATTTGGGAGAAACGTGAGCGCCTGCTTGTAGTCGATTTCAAAGCCCTTCATTCGAACCCCGATCGGCGAATTGAACTGGGTCACCACTTGGTATTGGCCGTAGGATTCTTCATCGAGTCCGTACGCTTCGAGGAAACCCGGGGTCACGCGCGAGGTGACGTTGACGAAGAAGTTTTCGAAGTCGCGGACGAAGTAGTTGAACGACAACTGGCCGACGGTGCCGAAGTAGTATTCGAGGCGGGCCATATAGGTTTTCGCCTGCCACGCTTTGATGGAGACGTTATTTACCGTGATCCGATCATTGGGATTGAAGACCTCGATGTTGGGAACGGTGAGACCACCGGCGTATTGGTTGAAATCCGGACGGCCCACGGTCTCGTAGTAGGCGGCCCGTCCGATGAGGTTATCCGTGATATTGTAGCCGGCGTTAATACTCGGAAAGAGCCGCAGGTATTCCTTCTTCGCCTGATAGCCGCGGTCCTTGAGCGTGAGCTGCGTGTAGGGCAGGCCCGCATTGGTCGGGACGATCAAGAGCGGGGTCCCGTTGGCAGCTTTGAGGGCATTGCCGGCCGCGTCGCGCTGGAAGGCCAAGGTCGGATCAGTGCGCGGCCCCTGCGCGTCGATGTTCGTCTGCTCAGCGCGGACGCCACCCGTGAGTTTCAGGCGGTTCTGAAAGAACGCCGCGTCCGTGCGGAAATAAAGGGAAGAAATGATCTCTTGCGCGCGCTTCGAGGCGTTGGTGTTGGACGTGTATTCGGTATTGGCGTTGCGCGTCCAATAAGCGGGATTCTTGACGTAGTTTTCCCACACCTTGCCGTTGTCCACCTGTTGTTGCTTCGGCAGCCCGAAATCAGGGATGCGTTCCGAATAAACCGTGTCCAGAAACGGCAACGGGCTGTCGTCGTTGACCAAGCCGGCCTGCGTGGTCGGCGTGGTGCTGGCCCGGCCATCCGCGCCCACATAGGTGTAGGTTTCAGTGCCGACGCCACGCAGGTCGCGAACCTTAGTCTTGATATCAGCACCTAGCTTCGCCGTCACCGGGATATCGCGAATCCGAAAATCACGGCGGATATTGCCATAGGCCTGGCGGGTGGTGTCGTAGGTGCGCTGGCGGACGCTGTTCGCGTTGACGATCGAGTAATTGTCGAGCTGAGACGGATCAACCCAACGGCCGTTCGGATCGAGCGCCGTGATTTTTCCCGGCCGCAGATAGAAGATGTCGTCGAAGAGGATTTGGACGTTGTTGCGCTGGATCGTCACGCCGTTGAAGAAGCCCTTGTCGATATCCTGATAGTCGATGCGTGAAGTGCCGTAACTCGCACCCATGTCCGTCTTCCACACCGGACCATCATGGAGCCAGCGGAGCGAAGGAGTGATCGTGCGGCCGGGGCGAATGCGGCCGTTATTGGCGATGGCGAACTGGCCCGCGTTGACATTCGTCGTTGCGTTGAAAGTGCTGACTTGGCCCCACGTATGGTCCGGCCCCCAATTGAGCGGCAGCACCCGGTTAATCGTAAACGTCTGCGTGCGAGTGGCAAAATGCTCGCGCAGCATGCCGTAGGAGAAGCCAAACGAGAGGCGGTCGTAGCGCGCGGGTTTCCAATCGACCGTCGTCGCGAAAGAGTGGCGCGTGGTGTTCTTGCCACTGTCGCGCCAGGAGAAGACGCCAAGGTAGGGATTGTCGGGCGTCGTAGCCGGAAGGCCGGTCGTCACGTTGGCCGCGACGTTGGAGGTGGCCGCCGCACCACGCCACTGCGGAGCCACGTTGGACTGCGGCGTGTACTGGAGCGAGTAGCCGCCCGAGACGGTGAAGCCGAAGGTCTTCGAAACCGGCACGACGGCCGACACATCGAAGCCGGGGTGGATCTTGTAGTCCATCTGGCCCCAGCCGGGGCCGGGTGTTCTGCGGCCGAAGGCGCGTTCCGCATCCTTCATCAGCCAAGAGACACTGTAGTTGTAGGACGGTTTGTTCCGCTCAAAGGCGCTGCGTGGAACCATGTTGACCGAGCCCGACAAGGCCGAGCCAGCGACATCGGGCGTAGGCGAGCGGTTGATTTCAATGCGGGAGACGTTGTTGATCGACACTTGATCGAGTTCGACCTGTCGGCCGGTGCCCGCGCCGGCGGCGCTGGCCATATCAAAACCGCCCATGGAAATCGGCACGTTGCCGGCTGGCGCTCCGTTGATGGAGAAGCGGCGCGCATCGCCACCCGTGTAATCGCTCGTAATGCCGGGGAGAAACTTCATGAACTCGCCCACGCTGCCGTCGGCGATCGTGCCGAACTCATCTGTAGAAACCACGTTGGTGATGTTACGCGCGAAGCGCTGCTCGTTGATTGCGAGCGCGGCGCCGTCCATCTCCTTCGATGAAGCAACCGTGAACGCATCGAGTTTCACCACGTCACCCGAAGTATTCGCCGGCCCCTTGGTGGCGGCCACTCCTGAGATTGTAATGTCACGCTGGACGGTCTGTCCGGGCGAAACCGCGACAATTTCGGTGTGGGAACCGAGGCCAGTGTAGAAAATGGTCAGCGTCACGGTGCCGGCTGGAACGCCATCGAGCCGAAATTGGCCGGTGGCTCCGGAAAAAGTCTCCAACTTCGAGCCATCGACGGTGATGCGGGCCTTCTCGAGATACTCACCGCGGCGGGAGTCGAACACGCGGCCCTCAATCGTGCCGGTCGAGACGGCTTGAGCGCCGAGCAACGTTGCAAAAAGGAACAGGGCGGCGGCCGCCAAGCAGCGGCGGGTGATCAGGAGGGTCGGAGGGAGGGTCTTCATGATGCTGAGTCGCACGCGCGGAGCTGGGCAGTGTGAGTGCGACCGCCTGACGAGATAAACATTCAGTTACCAACGCGAGGCAATTTCCGGGCCCCGCGCGGCACCCCCGGGCGATGACAGCCACGCTGCTTGAAAAAAGTCGCAGCGTGTTCGACTCTCCCCGCTCCAACCGCACTCTCCCCGCATCCGTCATGTCCACCGCCACGCTCTCACCGGAAATCGAAGCCGAGGCTGACCGCCTCCTGCGCTCGCTCATGCATATCGAGTGCGACCCGCGCGGGCGGAAATGGAATCTCGAAACCTGCCGCGAGATCGCCCCGCTTACCCTCGAGATCAACCGGCTGAAAAAAGAGAAAGACGCCGTCATCCTCACGCACTCCTATGTCGAGCCGGAGATCATTTACGGCGTAGGCGATTTCAAGGGCGATTCCTACCACCTTAGTCTCATGGCGAAACAGGCCAAGGCGAAGATCATCGTCTTTGCCGGCGTCGTGTTCATGGCCGAAACCGCAAAAATCCTCTCGCCCGCCGCGACCGTCGTCGTGCCGGACCGCGGGTCGGGCTGCTCGCTCGCCGATTCCATCGATGGCGACGGCGTGCGGAAACTCAAAGCGCTCTATCCCGATGCAACGGTCGTGTGCTACATTAACAGCACGGCTGACGTAAAGGCCGAGAGCGACGTGTGCGTGACCTCGGGCAACGTCTACGACATCGTCCAAAAACTTCCCGCCCGCCGCATCCTCTTCGTGCCCGACCGGCTCATGGCGGAAAATGTCCGCACCGAACTGAAGGCCCGCGGCGTGGACAAGGAGATCATCTCGTCCGACGGCACCTGCCTGGTGCACGACCAATTCACCCCCGCGCAGATCGCCGAGGCCCGCGCGCAATTCCCCGGCCTCAAGGTCGTGGCCCACCCCGAATGCACCGAGGAGGTGGCTGCACTCGCCGATTACGTCGGTAGTACCGGTGGCATGATGAAATACGTGAAGACGACCCCCGCACCGTATTTTCTGATGCTCACCGAGTGCGGCCTAGTCGGGCGGATCGAAGTGGAAGCGCCCGAGAAGAACTTCATCGGCGGCTGCCGGCTCTGCCCCTACATGAAACTCAACTCGCTCGAAAAAGTGCGCGACGCCCTCCTCGCGCCGCGTCCCGACCAGATCGTGACGCTCGACGAAGGCCTCCGCCTCCGCGCCGCCCGCTGCATCGAACGCATGTTCGAACTCACCCCCACCGACTAAACACCGCCACCCGACTTGTAACCCACTAAGTTACAAGTCCTGGCAGCGGCCACCGCACGGCGGAATCGATTTCTCATTATTCATGATCACTCCCCGCACCGACCACTTGATCGACCTCGCGCTCGACGAAGATGCCGGGCTCGGCGACGTCACCAGCCGCGCCATCTTTCCGCCGCAACACACCTCCCGCGCCTTCATCGAAGCGAAACAAGACCTGGTCGTGTGCGGACTCGACGTAGCAGCGCGGGTATTTGCGCGCGTCGATCCGGCGCTGAAAGTCACGTTGATCGCACGCGACGGCGAGCGCGTGAAAAAAGGCGGCGCGGTTCTGCGCATCGTCGGACCCACGGCGGCGCTGCTGACGGCGGAACGCACCGCGCTGAACTTCATCCAACGTCTTTCCGGCGTCGCCACGCTCTCGCGGAAATTCGCCGCTGCCGTCGACGGAACCGGCACGCGGATCGTCGATACGCGCAAAACCACGCCGGGTTGGCGGGCACTCGAAAAATACGCCGTGCGCTGCGGTGGCTGCGTCAACCACCGCTCGTCGCTCGGCGAACACGTTCTGATCAAAGACAACCATATCGCCGCCGCCGGTTCGTTGACCAAGGCCGTGAAGCTCTGCCGGGCCGCGGCTCCGCACAGCGCGAAAATCGAAGTCGAAGCCACCACTCTCGCGGAAGTCAAAGAGGCGGTGCGCGCCGGCGCAGAGGTGATTCTCCTCGACAATATGTCGCCTGCACTCGTGCGCAGTGCGGTGGCGATGATCGCGGGCGCGGCCGTGATCGAAGTTTCCGGCGGCGTGCGCTATGAGACTCTGCGTGACTACGCCTTGCCCGGCGTGGACGTGATCAGCGTCGGCGCACTCACGCACTCGGCGCCGGCGGCGGATTTGAGCCTCACCCTTTTGCCCGCTCGCTCACGCGCCACGAAATGAAAATCATCCGCACCGACTGCCTCGTGATCGGCGCCGGGCTCGCCGGCTCGGCCTACGCGCTCCACGCCGCGCGCGCCGGCCTGAGCGTCGAACTGCTCTCGCTCGCCGAGCCGCTCGTCGCCAATAGCGACTGGGCGCAGGGCGGCATCATTTACGACACCACGCCCGATCCGGCCTCGCTCGCCCGCGACATCATGGAGGCCAGCGATGGCACCGCCAATCCCGCGGCCATCGACCAACTCGTGCGCGAAGGTCCGGCCGCCGTGAAGGAACTCCTCCTCGATGAATTGCAGGTAGGCTTCGACCGCGATGCCTCCGGGTCACTCGACTACACCCGCGAAGGCGGCCACAGCGAACGGCGCATCATCCACGCGAAAGACACGACCGGTCACTCGATCCTCGCAGCGGTCGCCCACCGCGTCGACGGCACGACCCGCATCACCCGCCGCGTGGGTTGGGTCGCCATCGATCTCCTCACGCTTTCGCACAATTCGGAAAACCTCGCCGACAAATACGAACCGCTCACCTGCTTCGGTGCTTACGTGCTCGATCCTAGCACTGGCGAAACCGTCGCGATCGTCGCCAAAAAAACCGTGCTCGCGAGCGGCGGACTCGGCCAAATTTTTCTCCATTCCACCAACCAACCCGGCAGCGTCGGGCATGGCGTAGCCATGGCGTATCGCGTCGGCGCCCGCCTGATCGACCTCGAATACGTCCAATTTCACCCGACCGTCTTCGCCAAGAAAAATGCCCCTCGCTTCCTCGTGACCGAAGCCTTGCGCGGCGAAGGCGGGGTGCTCGTAAACGCTCGCGGCGAGCGCTTCATGGACTCCGTGCACCCCCGCGGATCGCTCGCCCCGCGCGATGTCGTCGCCCGCGCCATCAAACAGGAACTCGCCGCGAGCGGTGAACCCTGCGCGTTGCTCGACCTCTCGGCCATGAAGCCGGAATTCATCCGCGAACGTTTTCCGAGCATCTACGAACGTTGCCTCAGCCACGGCGTCGACATCACGCGCGAACCGATTCCTGTCGTGCCGGCGGCCCACTACGCCTGCGGCGGCGTGCATACCGATCTCGAGGGCAAAACCAATATCCGCCACCTCGCCGCCATCGGCGAAACCGCCTGCACCGGGCTCCATGGCGCCAACCGCCTGGCGAGCACCTCGCTGCTGGAATGTCTCACCGGGGCAAAATTCGCGGCGCGCGCCGATGCCGCCGAGATCCACACCGCCGGCGCCGAGTTTCGTCTACCCGACCCGCGTCCTTGGGAGAGCCCGACGCGCGAAGCCGATCCCGTGCTCGTGCGGCAGGACATGCAGCAAATTCAAAACACGATGTGGAACTATGCCGGTGTCGTGCGCTCGCCCAAACGTCTGCGCCGCGCCCGCCGCATCCTGCTGGAGCTGCGCGAGGAAATTCTGAGTTTCTACCGCGGTTGCCGCCTCACGCGCGAAGGCATTGAGCTGCGTAATGCGATCCAGACCGCCCTCCTCGTCGTCCACGCTGCTTCGCTCAATCCACGGAGCAAGGGCTGCCACTACGTCGTCGAGGAGGACTGAGCCGTGCTCCGCGCGGGCGCGTCTACGTGCTCGCCGCCGTGCGGGCGCGGGCCTTCTCCAAAATACTCAGAAGCGCCGCGAAATCCTCGTCGCGCGTATGGCTCTCGATGATGAAATCAAATTTATGGGCCTCGGTTAACTCGCGCTCGGCCGTTCTCATCCGGCCCGCGATTTCCGCCTCGTTATCCTGCGCCCGCCCGATCATCCGGGCGACCAACCGCTCATGATCGACGATAATAAATATCGTCGTCATACGCCGACCGAGCAGCGGGTTTTCTTTGGCCGCGCGACGAAAGCTCTCGACGCCCTGCACATCCACACTGAGCACGAGGCTTTGGCCGCGAGCCAAAGGTTCCAACACGCTTGATTTGAGGGTGCCGTAGCGACGTTGGCCATGCACCCATGCCCATTCCAGAAAATCGTTGGCCGCGAGACCGGCGTCGAACTGTTCGGCTGTCAGGAAATGGTAATGGACGCCGTTGATCTCACCCGGCCGTGGGGCGCGCGTCGTGGTCGTAACGACGCGTTCGAATTCCGGAACCTCGCCCACTAGACGATCACACAGCGTGCTCTTGCCCGAACCGGCCGGGCCGGCGATGACAAGGAGGACGGGCTCATTCCGGTGAGGCATCGCAGTAAAAATTTAGGTATCAGTAGGTGAACGCCACCGCCGCCAGCACCACGCCATAGGCGGCCAGCGCTCCACCGACCCCCCGCGCCCGACCCGGCCGCGCAAATAGCCACGTCAGGAAATCACGCATCCGCCATGGCTGTGCGCCGAACCAAATCGCCAACGCCAGCGACGCGTAAACCAGCGAGACGAGCAACAGGCGCTGCGGTTTGTCGTATTCCATGTAGGCCGCGTCGAGCAACGGCATCGCCGCCATCAACACGAGCACGCAACCGCCGCGCACCGCGAGAAAATCGGGCACGCACTTGAACGACAGCACCGCGATCGCCGCAAAGGCGACGAAGAGGAGCTTTCGATATTCACCGAAATCCGCCGGCGACAAATGCCAGATTCCATGGAGAAACCACGCCGCGCCCGCGCCAAACAGCAGGTAGGTAGCCGTAGGCGAACGCGGAAAAGCCTTCAGCACCGCCGCGTAGCCGGAATGGCCGAGCACGAGAGGCAAACCGAGCACTAACAGGAGCAAACCGGGCAGGAGGGTGGCAAGGGTGAGGGACATGGTTTGGAAATCTTTCTCGTTCTCCTAATCGTTCTCGTTCTCGTTTTTCTCGGTGCGACCCGTTCCGCCCGCCTCGTAAGGAGCCTGGGCTTCCTCTTGCACGAGCCCCGAAAACCGGGCGATCAATCCAGCAAGCAAAGAAACCACTCCGAGTAGAATTTCCTTCCCCGCCACCGCGACGGCTTCTGCCAGCTTTTGGCGCACGACCAAAACATCCAAACACGCGGCGCACTCCGACGCGGATCCACGGGCAATATCCAGATAACGGCAGCGATCCGGGTGCGAGCGCTTGCCGTTCCCTTCGGCTATATTGAGCACGATACTCGTCGAAGCACGGTCGAGCTGATCTTTCACCGCCAGTTTGCCTGACAGCAGCTCGATCACAGGTTCGACCCAGGAGGCGAATCGCAACGCTTCCTGATAGGCGCGGAGTTTTTCGTGGTCGAATTGGGCAGGCATGCGGAGAAGGCAAACAAGAGAGAACGAGAACGATTAAGAGAACGAGAACGATTAAGAGAACGAGAACGATTAAGAGAACGAGAACGATTGAGAGAAAGATTACGCGCGGTCCGGAACCCCGCTCAGCACCAACTCGCCATACAGCGTGCTCACACTCGCTCGCTCGATTTTCAGCGGCACCAGGGTGCCGATCAACCGCGGATCGGCATCGAAGATACACACGCGGTTGCCCCCCGTGCGCCCGGTAAATCGCGCCCCGGTCTTATCACGTCCCTCCACGAGCACTTCCTCCACCGTCCCGACCAGCGCGGCGCTGCGACGGAGCGAGTTGGCCTTTAGGATTTCGAGGAGCGTTGAGTTCCGCGCCTCCTTCACTTCGTCCGGGATTTGGTCGGCGAGCTCGGCCGCCGGGGTGCCCGTGCGGATCGAGTATTTGAACACGTAGGCCATGTCGTAGTTGCCGGCCTCGAAGAGTTCGCGTGTCTGCTGAAAATCTTCGTCGGTCTCGCCGGGAAAACCCACAATCACATCGGTGGAAAAATACATGTCGCTGCGCACCGCCCGCAACGCGTCGACGATTTCCTTGTAGCGTTCGCGCGTGTAGGGCCGATTCATCGCGCGGAGGATGCGGTTGCTGCCACTCTGCATCGGCAGGTGCACATAGCCGCAGAGTTTTGGCAGCCGGCCGTAGGCGGCTACGAGGTCATCCTTAAAACCGCGCGGATGCGGCGACGTGAACCGGATCCGTTCGATGCCTTCGATGGCGGACACTTTCTCCACCAACTGCACGAACGGCGAAATCCCGTCCGTGTGCGTGTAGTCGCGGCGGCCGTAGCTCGTCACGATCTGCCCGAGCAGTGTGACTTCCCGCACCCCCCGCGCTGCGAGCGTGCGGCACTCGGCCACGATTTCCTCCATCGGACGGGAACGTTCGTCACCGCGCGTTTTCGGGACGATGCAGAACGCGCAATCCATGTTGCAGCCCTGTTGAATCGAAACAAAGGCCGTGATCTGCCGCTCGACTGCCCCGTTGGCGTCGGGCTCCGGTGCGAGGTGGTCTTTGATCGTATTCTGCGAACCGGCCTCCTCGCCGATGTCGACGATCGTCTCGCCGATCGGCGTGCCCGCGTCGCGGGCCGCGCGCAGGTTATCCAAATACCCCGGCACTTGATGAAATTTCTGGGTGCCCACGATCAAGTCGACGTCCGGCAACTGGTCCAACAACGAGGCGCCGCGGTTCTGCGCCATGCAACCGAGGATCCCGAGGATGAAGTCCGGGTTTTTCTTCTTCCGCGCGGACAGGTTCTCCGCCTTCCCGATGGCCTTTTGTTCGGCGGAATCACGCACGGAACACGTGTTGAGCAACAGCACGTCGCAGTCGTTTTCATCCGCCACGATGCGGTAACCGCGGGCACGCAGCATCGCCGAGACCGCGTCGCTGTCGCGCTCGTTCATCTGGCACCCGTAGGTCTTGATGTGGACCCGATTCATTCGTGGGAGGGATGTGGATAGAGGAGACCACCGGAGGGTCAACGCGGGAAACCGATGGCGCGAAATGCACTTGAGCTTGGTTGGCTCTGCCGGCTCTTTCATCCTGCCACCGAGTCTAGGAACGAATTCTTTCCCCATGACCTCCTTCCGCTTCCGTTTGCTTGCCGCGTGCGCCGCGTTCATCGCCCTGGGTCTGCTGGCCCTTCGCTTCCGTCCTGACCCATTGGCCTCCGCGACAGCGGTGACACCCCCCGCTCTCGGCGCCGTCGCTTCCCCCGCCGCCGCCACTGACCCGGCGGTATGCCTCACGCCGGGGGCGACCCCCAACCAATCCTTCGCCGACGCTGTGGCGGCGAAAACCGCCCGCGCTACCGCGCTCGCCGCCACCGCCGCTTTTGAAGATTGGCTGACGGATTTTCGCCGCGCCGACCCCGCTGATCAACCCGCCCTCGCCGCCGCCGGCGTCCCCCTCGCGACGACCCGCCGCACCGCACTGAAGTATCTTATCGAAACCGATCCCGAGCGCGCCCTGGCCGTCGCCCTCTCCCCCGGGCTGCGCGCCGAGCTCCCCGCCGCTGTCCAAGCGCAACTCGAGCACCGCCTCGATGCGCGCGGCGATTTGGAGGTCGCCATTGCGTGTCTCGGCACCGAGACGCGCACCCTCCGCACCGCGTTGATCGACGGCACACGCTACCAAGCCTATGTGTTCGGCCGCCGGGAAACCCAAGGCTCGAAGAACGCTCTGCCGCTCCACGGTATCGCCGTCGACTCGTCGCTCGCGCTTGAGGTCACTCCCTATCGAGTCCTGGACGATTCTGAAAAATCCGCCCTGCGCCTCCCCGTCGAGCAGGCCGCAGTGATCGTCGGCACCGTGGTTACCCCGCTCACCTCCCACGCCGACCTCACAGTTCTGACCGATCGCCTGGTCGCCGCCGAATCCTCCCCCGGTCCCGTGCTCACGGTTACCGCCGCTGATTCGGGGGATCCAGCCGTGCGCCAACCCGGCACCGCCGCAGTGAATTCTCCCGCCAGCTGGATCAACGGCGAGAAACGCGTCCTCTGGCTCAAACTCGAATTCTCCGACGACCCCGGTGCCCCCGCCCTCGACGCCGACCTCGCGACGTCCGCAGCGGCCGTCAGCGATTTCTACGCGGCCACCTCTCACGGTAAAACCACGATGACGTTCGTTACTCCGCCGGGCCTCGTCCGCCTGACCCGCGACAAGGCCTACTACAACGCCTCGCTTTCGACGACGAGTGATCTCCGCGACGACGCCAAAGCGGCGGCAAAAGCCTACGATGTCGCCAACGGTGGCACCGGGGCCTATGACCCCGACAAATTCGATCGCTGGATTATGGTCTTCAAAAAAGTTCCGGCCTACACCTTCGGCGGCCTTGGCGCGCTCGGCGCCGCCCCCGTATGGCTCAACGGCGGCGCCGGCGCCAGCGTCACCGGCCACGAACTCGGTCACAACCAAAGCCTCGATCACTCGCACGCCTGGTTGCCCAGCGGCACCTCGCCCATCGGCCCCGGCACCCACGTCGAATACGGCGATGTCTTCGACCGCATGGGCAGCTCCAGCAGCAGCGCGAATAATTTCTTCAACGTCGCCCAGAAATTCAAACTCGGCTACCTCGACACCGCGAGTGTCACCACGGTCACCGCCGCCGGCACCTACCGCCTGACCCGCCATGACCACAAGGATGCAGCCGGCGTCCGCGCCCTCCGCGTCGGCGCCAGCAACGTCGAATACGACTATTGGATCGAGCACCGCCGCCTCGGTCCCACCGCCCTCACCACCCAGCAGCTCGACCGCGTCCAGAACGGCGTGATTCTCCACTGGGGCCCGCAGAAACTCCCCAATTTCGTCACCGGCGTCGGCAGCTACCTCCTCGACATGACCCCCGGCACCGCCGGCGGCACCAACGACGCCCCGCTCCGCATCGGCGAGTCCTTCACCGATCCCAACGCCGGCATCACGATCAAGCCTCTCGCCGTCGGCGGCACCGCGCCCAACGAATACATCGACGTGCAGGTCTCCTTCGGCGCCGCCGACGGTAACCGTAACCCCGTCCTCATCGCCGACGCCCCCGTCGGCAGCCTGAACGCCCGCACCAACCTCACCGTCTCCGCCAGCGCCACCGATCCCGATGGCGATCCCGTTTACTACCGTTGGGATTTCGGTGACGGAAAATTCCAACCCAACCTCAACACCGTCACCACGCGTTTCGCCAAGGGCGGCTCCTATCCGGTCACCGTCTCCGCCCACGACGGCAAAGGCGGCATCGCGGTGAAGACCTTCTCCCTCAACGTCGCGGATCCGCTCGTCACTTGGACCAAACGCACCAGTCCGCTCACGACCAATAACCTCTACGATGTCACCTTTGCCGCCGGAAAATTCGTCGTCGTCGGTGACAACGGCGCCATCGTCACGTCTCCCGACGGCACCACGTGGACGCGCGCCACGACCCCGTCCAACGCCCATTTTTACCGCGGCGTCGCGCATAACGGCTCGCGCTTCGCCACGGTTGGGCTCGGCGCTTCCGGCGCGACCATTCCCGCCACGGCTGCGTTCTCCAATGACGGCGCGACCTGGGTTGCCGTCACCCTGCCCACCGGGGTCGGCACGCTGAACAGCCTTGCCTATGGCGCGGGGCGGTTTGTGGCGGTCGGTGGCGCCGGTCGCATCTATACGTCAGTCGATGGCGCTGCGTGGACCGAGACCCCGTCGCCCGTCACGACTAATCTCCGCGCCATCACCTACGCTAACAATGTGTTTGTCGCCGTCGGCGACAGCGGGCGCGCCGTCACTTCAAGTGACGGCCTCGTTTGGGCCAACCGGAGCCTGCCCGATACCAACAGCTACGCCGGCATCACGTTTCACAACGGGGCCTGGTACGCGAGCTCCGGCTCCGTGGTCTACACCTCGCCCGACGCCAGCAGTTGGCGCCGCGTCACTACGAAATCGATCATCAATCTTTTCACCAATAAAACCCTTTCGACCAGCGGTGTTCTCCTGGGTGCCTACGGCGAAGGCCGTCTCCAGTTTTCCGAGGACGGCCAGACGTGGGCCGGCGTGCAGCTCGATTCCACCACCGGGGCCAGCATTCGCAGCCTGGCCGAGGGCGGCGGAGCCCTCGTGGCGGTCGGCAGCACGGCTGCCCTCTACTCGACCACCGTGCCCACCCTGATTTCCCCGCCGCTCGCCGCGCCCTCCCTGCGCCTCGAAGGCGACTCGCTCAAGCTCTCCGTCGGTCGCAAGAATCTCATCGCCGCCGGCGGCACCGGCTACACCAAACTCGAACTCTACGCCAACGGCACCAAGGTCAGCGAAATCTCCGGCCAAAGCGGCGTTTTCGCGTGGACCCCGTCCGCCATCGGCAACTACGCCCTCACCATTCGCGGCATCGACGCCACCGGCGCCAGCGCCATGTCTGCCTCGTATCCCGCGCAAGCCGCCCTCTCCAACTGGAACTGGCGCAACCCGTCCCCCTTCGGCTCAGACCTCAACGGCGCCGTCCGCGTCGACGGCAAATGGTGGATCGTCGGCAATACCGGCAACTTCGTCACCCTCGACGACGCCGGTAATTTCACGCCTGTCGATTTCGCCACGACCCAAAATCTCACCGGCATCGGCTACGCCAACGGCCGCTTCGTCGTCACCGCCCCCTACACCGACGCCGGTTCCCGCGAACCCATCGGCGATCCGTGGACCTCGACCGACGGCTTCGCGTGGACCGCCCTCTATACCTCGACCATCGAAGCCGTCAGCCTCAACCAGGTGTTCAACTTGGGCGGCCAATGGATCGCTCCGGGCGGCGGTACCGTGCTCACGTCGGCCGACGGGCTCTCTTGGACGCGGCAAATTTCGCCCGTGACCAACGCCCTCCTCGGCGCAGCCTACGGCAACAACCTCCACGTCGTTGTCGGCACCGGCGGGAAAATCATCTCCTCGCCCAACGGCGTCACGTGGACCGAACGCACCAGCAGCGTAGCCACCGACCTCCGCAAGGTCGCCTTCAACAACGGCACCTTCGTCGCCGCCGGCCTGAGCGGCGTGATTCTGTCGTCGACGGACGGCATCACTTGGACCAAACGCACCTCCGGCGTCACCCTCAACCTCTCCGGCGCCGGTGTCATCAAAGGTTCCTTCGTCGTCGCCGGCGACGCCGGCACCGTGCTCACCTCGACCGATGCGGTTACTTGGACGCAAGCCACCATCGAGAACCGCACGACCGGTTTCTTGTTCGCCACCGGCGCCGACAACGAAGGACTCCTCCTCGGCCGCGCCGGCGAAGTCTACACCGCCACCTCCGCAACCAATTACAAACGCGTCAGCGCCGGTACGAGTGACAACCGCACCGCCGTCATCTTCGCCGGCGGCAAATTCGTCGCCGTCGGTCAGGCCATCGACCCCCTCGCCCGCAGCGCCGTGCTCGCCCCTGTCATGGTCTCTACCGACGGC
>Ga0209829_10001608_pt1 | contig 18118 bp, 42 predicted proteins | sample C_140205_EF_Meta_FD_187311 | JGI IMG/M metagenome (GOLD analysis project Ga0209829, IMG submission 187311) | Freshwater microbial communities from Lake Croche, Canada to study carbon cycling - C_140205_EF_MetaG (SPAdes) (version 2) | ecosystem: Environmental > Aquatic > Freshwater > Lake...
GTCCAATCGTGTTTTGGGCGATCCCTAAATACTTTTTTATCATCATCCCACTCTCGTTGATATTGACGTAAACATTCTATTCCTTCTTCACATCTATTATCAAACCAAGTACGATTTAATGCAAGTCTTGTTGCTTGAATACCGTCTTGTAATGACAGATTTGGAACAATTTTTAACTGTTTTATGTCAATTTTTGTCGAAATTTGCTCGATTATGCTCTTACCACCACTTGCTAATGTTTTTGCCCTAGCATCATGTGGCAGCCAATGTATGCCATAAGTCAGTCCTAATTCTTCCTGTTTCTGTTTAATTAAGCCTGTGTAATATGGAATTGCCTGACCGTTAGAACTGTGATGATCAAGCACTCTAATCTCACCATGCACGACTTGAAACCACCAAATACTGGTGCTATCGTTAAAGCCCAAATCCCATGCAGTATGACATGGGAACATTGGGTCATATTCAATGTCTGTAATTCTTCCTAAGTCTGTAATTCTACGCATCTCCTGCCCATAAAATGCCCCAAATATGGCAGCTTCAAATGAGCATAAGAACTCTTGTTCATACTGATTTGCTGACATTGAAGCTTGTGCATCAAGTAATTCACTTGCAGGCAATAGATTAGACTGGTCTGCTCTTAAGGTCTTAACATACCAATTAGAATTCTTTTGTGCTTCGTTATAAATACTATAAAAAGCATTATGACCTTTAGGAGTACCGATAAATGTAGCCCACCCCTGACGATCAGTAAGCAATGGCCTAACAATCTCACCCCATAATCTAGGTTTCATATCGGCATATTCATCTAGGACTACACCATCAAGGTATAAACCTCGTAAAGAATCAGGATTGTCAGCACCAAATAATCGGATTTTCGCACCATTAACTAATTCAATCCACAATTCAGATTGATTAGCCTTAACAATAGCAGGCGCAGCAAACTTTAAAAGGTAATCCCATGCAATGTTTTTAGCCTGTGCGTAAAAAGGTGCTATATAAGCGTACCTTGCATCTTCTTTGTTTTCTGTGACTGCCCTACGAATAATGTCACAAATCGTTGCTACGGTCTTTCCTGCACGTCTATGGCATACCAATACTGCCCAGCGTTCCTTACGTTTATGAAAGTCTTTAAAAGCATCCCTAGCCTTGTATGGATACTCATATGTTTTGGTTATTACAGTCAATCTAAAAACTTATGCTCGTGAATAACTTTGATTGGGGCATCTTCAGCACTTGTATGTTCTGTCCTGGCTAATTTAGGCACATGGTACTCAGCTACTTGCATGAAGCAATCAAAAGCAACTTTAGGGCCATGTTTCTCACTCATAGCAATGTCATCAAGCCATTGTTGTAATTTGTGTGAGTTACCATCCACGAACTTAGCAATCGCCTCTCTAGCTAATGCTGTTGATTTATTAGGTACTCCAGGTGGTCTACCCTTAGGATTATTAGTTTGTTGTTTATTTGCCATATCTTTTCCAAGTAGTTAGTTAAGATATATTAATTATAGCTTATTTTAGCTCTTTGTCTAACTCTTTAACTTTGTTAGCAATCATTTTACGTCTTGCTATTCTGTCAGCTTGGTTCTTTTCTAATATAGATTCTTTATGTGGGCGCAATAAAGCATCTTCTTTCTTATATTTTCTGTCCATGTGTTTCATTTGTATTTCTCCATTGCTTTTTCTATGTGATGTCTAGGTTTAGCAGTCTTAGCAGATTCTTTAAAGTCTTTAGCAGTTGGTGCATTCTTACTACCAACTTTGTTCATATGCTCGCCTGAACCGTTTTTAATTCGTTCTTGTTTAGCATGAATATTTGCATACAATCCATTTTTAGCCACAATGCCACCTTGCTCTAGCTGCTTTACCACGTTCACCAGTCCATCCACTTGACCTAGCACAGAAACTATCATGTCTTGAACCTGAAGCTTGTGGTGCTTGTAAATGGCTGCCGTTCTTTGCGTTGTATGCTTTTCTACCTGCCTCAGTCATGCCAGCACCTTCTTCTACTGATTGATAATGACGACCTTTGCCTTTAGTTGTTTTGGCAATAGGCTTATCGTGCTTATTCATAGCTGCACGAATGTCATCTCTGCGACTCATTAATACTCTGCCATTTCTTGCTTTTTGGATTCTTTTTTCGTTTCGCCCATTTCTTCGCTAGAATTCATATGCTTTTTGTAGGCAGCTTCAATCGTATTTTTGCGATCTTTAGCTTTATCTTGCACACTTAATGCAATTGCTAATGCTTGCTTTTTAGGCTTGCCAGCAGCTTCTTCAGTCTTAATGTTCTCACCAACGGCTTTTTTGCTTGCAGATTTAATTAGTGGCATGATTAACCCTTAAATTTAAGTAGGTAAATTGTAGTATCAATTTCTTGGGCAATATTGTCAATTAATTGCACAATCTCAGATTCTGTTGGCAAATCAGGTCTAGCCGTCTTTACAAACTCTTTTAATGATTCTAAATACATTAAAGGTGTGCCTTTAGGCTGATGATATTTGTCAGGAAATGTTGTTATTTGTTCGTAGCATCCAAAATATGCTTCAGCTAATTGGTCTGTAAGATCAATGATGTTTTCGTAAAACTTACCCAATGTCTTATGTTGCGCGTATGACCGAGTTGCCCAATGCATAAAATGGGTATTAGTCCCTGAATGTAACAGGGTAGCAAGAAACAATGCCATATTCTTTTCCATGCTTTATTTTATCAGAGTTTCATAATATTGATAAGTCTTTCTGCGCCACCAATATCATTAATCCTAGCGACTGCTGAACCTTTCCATTCTTCCATAAATTTAAGTTGGGCTTCTGTAAACTTCTTTTTTTCGCCTGATTTAATTTCAACTAACGTAGTATTACCGTTAAATCCTACAAGAATATCTGGAAATCCTCGACCAATTCCACTTGAATCAAAAACACTTGCACCAAGTTCTCTAAACTTTTTAACTATTTCTTGATGGTTTAAATCAACTCGTTTAGCGTATGTCATTGTAAATTAATATAATTGTGTTATAAATTAGTAAACTTCAAAAGGACTTGTATGCCATCACCAATAGTGACCGATGAATACTTTATACAATTATGGCACGAATACAAGTCACCTTCCAAATTAGCTAAAGTAATTGATACAGATGTAACAAATGTATATAAAAGACGTAGAACTTTAGAAAAAAAATATAACATCACATTAGATGCAATACAACCTTCAATTAAATATGAATTTAGGCCTGAACAAGAAAAAGCAAAATTACAGGCAAAATTAGATGAAACAAGAGCAAATGTAAGACGTGGCATCAATATTGAAAATGGTAGAGTGTTGGTTTTTAGTGATGCCCATTTTTACCCTGACACAGAAACAACGGCCTATCTTGCTTTATTAGAAGCAATCAAAGAATACAAACCTGAAATTATTATTGCCAATGGTGACATATTTGATGGTTCTTTAATAAGCCGTCACCCAAGAATTATGTTTAATGATGCACCTAGCGTACTAGAAGAACTAGAAGCCGTAACTTATTACATGGGTGAAATAGAAAAAGTATCTAAGTTTAAAAAAAATCTTATTCATACGTTTGGCAATCACGATGCACGTTTTGAATCGTTTTTATCTGCTCAAGTACCTCAATATCAAAATATTAAAGGATTTAGTCTTAAAGATCACTTACCTGCCTGGCAGCCATGTTGGTCATTTTGGCTTAATGATGAAACCATCGTCAAACACAGATTAAAAGGTGGAGCTTATGCTGGTTATAACAATGTTAAAGCAGCTTTGGGAGCTAATATTGTTACTGGCCATACTCATGTCTTAGCAGTCCAACCATTAACAGGTTATCAAAAGACATTCTATGGTGTTCAAACAGGTACATTAGCACATCCTAAAGGTAATCAGTTTATAGATTACTGTGAGGATTCTCCTGTGGACTGGAGATCAGGGTTTGCTATGCTGACATTCCATAAAGGCAGATTACTTATGCCTGAGTTGTTTCAGGTTCATGATGAAAACGACCATACAATAGAATTTAGGGGTAAGGTTTATAGTGTATGACACCATCTGCCAAAATTTGTGAAATTATTTATTGTATGGTGTGTCAGTTACCACCATTAGATAAATGGAAACTTCCAAATACGGCACAAATTGAATTTATCTGTTTAGATGAATTATATGTAGATGATGCAAAAACTATACCAGCGTATGCAACTTATATGTTTAATGAAGAAACAGAGTTGCATGAAATTTGCATAAATAAATCAAAAAACTATACATATGATGCTTTACTTGGCAGTATTTTGCATGAAATTATACATATGAAACGCTTTAAAACTAAACATTGGGCAGAACATGATCGAGTGTTTAAATCTTATGCTAATCGTATATGTAAAATATATGGCTTACCTAAAATTGGATTTTAACCTTGCAAATTAGTTATACCACTACCTAATTTACAAGTTTAATAAATCCATTGTCTGTAATAATAAGGTTTGCTCGTCAATGCCGTAGCGAGTTTCAAATCCTTTTCTCCCAAGTCCGTGAACACCACTATTTCCCCTGTGATGCTCTGGGCAAAGTCCAATGACTTCTGCGTTTGATCTCTTACCACCAAATCGTCTGATATGGTGTATTTCACATGGTGTTTCACCGTATCCAAGATGCCTACAGAGGCTGCATCCCAATCTTGCAATTTTTCCATATAATTCTTTTTCTGCTTTTTTCAACGTGTTAATTTTTCTATTTGTCTGTTAGTGGCTTGTTCTGTGCGCCAAACCTCAACTTTCATTTTAGCAGTTTCAATAGTAAGTTTTAATGATGTGTATTTACGTTTAGCTTCTTCTAAGTCATAACAATACTGCATATAATCTTCAGAAGCCAATGCATCCATTTCTTTACCAGCAATTGATGGATTAGTACTTTGTTTCATTTTTAATGCTTTTAACGCTGATTTATAAGATTCTAACCAGGCTAATCTAGCATCTGCATAAGCATAGTCATCAATCAAGTCAACAATGTGTTGAATCTCGTCATTAGGATTTATCATTTATACGTTCTCCAATCCATTTCATTACAGGAACTGCCATAGAATTACCTAATGCTTTGTAACGTGGGCCATCTGGGCAATTGTCTTTAATGTTTGTGTAGTTGTCAGGAAATCCCTGTAATCGTTCACATTCAATAGGTGTTAATCGTCTAACAGCCATATTGTTTGCAATTGCATGAGTAGTTCTAATATCACCTAAATCAAATGTATTAATCGTATTGGCTTTACCATCATCTACCCATGTTTCATAATCATCTACTGATTGCGCCCTACGGCTTTTACGAAAAGCCTGCACTAATGGCACGTTACCACCACCAGTTCCCCAACGGCTAGTTACAGTTTGACAAGTTTCACCCATTTCATTAATTCTACTATCTGCAGGATGAGTTTCGTATGCAATTAATTTCATCATTGTTGGATTGCAATCGTCTGAACTAATGCCTTTGTAATCTCTAGCAGTTAAAGGCCCAATATTTTCTGTGCATATCATTTTAAACCCATCGGCTCTGCTATAGTCATTGCTTGTTGTTTGGAGGCAGTTAGCAAGGCTTGGTATAAAAGGGGTGGTAATTTCTTTCCCCGTTTTTCTGCTCTTCGCAGTATCCCTTCGCAGGCTTTCGGACTCAAAAAGAACTTCTGCTGCACTTCGCCAATCTCCAAGACATCCGACAACAAACACTCTTCTGCGTCTTTGTGCGACTCCGAAATATTGAGCGTCCAACACTCGGTATGCGAACCCATACCCGAGTTCAGCCAACGCCCGGAGGAAGGAACCAAAATCCCGTCCTCCATTTGAACTGAGGACACCTGGCACGTTTTCCCAAACGCACCACTTGGGTCTAAACTTGTCAAGAATTCCAACATAGGTGAGCATAAGGTTTCCTCGTGGGTCTTCAAGTCCTTTTCTGAGTCCAGCGACTGAGAATGATTGACAGGGTGTTCCACCAACAAGTAAATCCAATCTATTTGATCCAAAATCCCACTCCTTATATTTTGTCATATTGCCTAAGTTTGGCACATGAGGATAATGATGTTTTAAAACTTCACTAGGAAATTTTTCTATCTCTGAAAAACCTAAAGGATTCCAACCCATATGATGCCAGGCTACAGTAGCAGCTTCTATCCCACTACAAACAGAAAGATAGTTCATTTGGCAACTAAACCTAGTCCAATGTTACCAATAAAATAACCAACAAAAGATATACCTAAAGCTACATTACCTTTAAGTATTTGTTCAATTGCAACGTATAGATAAACTACACCTATTGCCCATATTAAATAAGATGACATTCTATTTTCCCTTTAGAATTTTCCATTGTTTAAGAATTTCTGCTTCTAACTCTTTTCTTGCAACTATACCACGATGTTTTTCTACTAACGCTAAATATTTTCTTCTTTGTTGTAAAGGTGTTGCAAGTGTTGAAGTTGCTTCACAGATTTTGCGCCATTCTTCACTTTTTAAATCCATAAAAAAAAGAACATTAAACTAGCCAATAGAATAATAATTATATCCATAGTTCTTTCAAAGTCTTTAAGTTCTTTACTATTCATAAAACCCCTAAATATATATATAAAATATACGTTCTCTTTTGGTGAAGACACCTAGCCATCCTAGTGTGCCTTCAAAACCTTCTCTTTCGGAGCCAGTTCACCCGACAGTCTTTCGTAGAATAGGCACTATCTTCGCCACCTATTTGTGCAGTATTACATCTACTTTCCCACAGTCTGCTTGTATCGTAACCGCTGCCGTTACCCGACCAGTTTACGACCTATAATCTTTAATTTTATTACCTTTATTTTTGTTACACCAACTACATAAAGGTTGTAAATTATTTATATCTAATGCTAATTCAGGGTAAAACTTTCTTGGTTTTACATGATCAATATTAATGTTTTTAGTTGAACCACATTTTAAACATTTTATTCCATATTTAACTTTAGCAATTTTTTTTAATTCTTTCCATTCTTTAGACATTAAAAAATTTTTTGGCTCTAAAGCAAATAATTTTGATAATTCATTATCAGTTAATTTTTCTACTTTATTTCTATAAGCTATTTTTATAGGTGTCATTTTAACTCAGGCCAGACTAAGTGCCAACTATTCGGAAACATTTCTTTTCTAGTTACCAATCCATGACTTTGTTTTTCTAATGTCGCAGCTAAAAACAACAACTGACCATGTGGTATTCCCCTAGTTCGCCATTGTGTAACGGCTGGTGGAGCAACACTACACATTCTTGCTACCTCTTTAGTTCCACCCAAAAGTGAAATAATCTGATCATCGGTAAAATTCATTAATTAACTTTCGTTGTTGTTTTTTTATTTATTTTACAACAGTTTTAAAATTTATTGCAACAAAACTTAATTTGATGTATGATTTAATCATAGTTAACTTAAAGGGAGAATACTATGATTGATACAAGTGATATTGATGATGAAATGCAAGAAATGCGACTTATGCAAGAAGAACGTCAAATGCGTTTATTGGAAGCTTTAGAGCATATGGAACTCGGCACTATGACTGAAGAAGATAAACAAGTCATTTGGTTTGAGACAGGTATGCCACGTTCTGCATTTGTACAGTATATGGGACATTAACATGAACAATTATTTAGAACTTCGGAAAATTAATGTCAATGAAAATACTGAAAAAAAAGGTAGATTTACTTACCTATCTTGGGCATGGGCAGTTGACCAGTTACTACAACTCGATCCATCTGCAACATGGAGATACGATCAGCCAATGGCATTTGGTGACACATTAATGGTATTCTGTACTGTTACAGCATTTGGTAAAGATATGACTGCCCAATTACCTGTAATGAACAATCAGAACAAGGCTATGCCTAATCCTGATGCATTTGCAGTTAATACGGCTATGCAGCGTTGTTTAGCAAAAGCAATTGCTCTACATGGTCTTGGATTATACATTTATGCAGGTGAAGATTTGCCTAATGCCGATGAAACAACAATTGAAAGTGCAACAGCACAACAAATAACCTCTATAAACGCTTTGATTGAGCAAACACAAGCAGATGAGGCTAAGTTACTAACGTATTTTAAAAAGCCGTCTATCACGCTTTTATCAAGAACTGAGGCTATTCAAGCCATATCCATGTTAGAAAAAAAGTTAGGAACAGAAAATGTCAGTAAATAAAGTTATTTTGGTTGGATTTGTTGGCCGTGAACCTGAAACTCGTGCGTTTGCCGATGGATCAGGAGTTACTAATTTTAGTTTAGCAACGTCTGAGAAGTACAAAGATAAGACTGGTGAATGGAAAGAGATTACCGAATGGCATAGAATTGGGTGTTTTGGTAAGTTATCCGAGATTGCTGCTAAGTTGGTATCCAAAGGTAGCCAGGTGTACATTGAGGGCAAAATTTCCACAAGAAAATGGAAAGATGCTAACGGTGTGGAAAAGAGTAGTACAGAAGTGAAGTGTGATGTATTGCAGTTGCTGGGTAGTAAAAGCCCACCCATTGATCATGGCAGCATAAGCAGTAAGCCAAGTGAATCTTTGGGTGATATGTTAGATGACGTACCGTTTTGAGGTTATTATGGATCATATGATTAAAGAATATGCCAAGAATAATTCTGACACATTTACACAGTCTTTTGGTGTGGATGAAGAACGTACTGTATATCAGTTCGACCAAGTGAGTTTAAATCGCTTTGTCAATCAGATAATACAACGTGTATCAGAATTTCAGAAGCCTATTATCTATTCGTAATTAAGTTATAACTTTGTTAAATTTGATTCAATAATGAATCAATAGAGTAGTGTTCACTTTAAAAGGGATGAAATGAACTGTAAAACTTGCAAATATTGGTATAGCCCTAAAGGATTTGATTCTATGGGCATTTGTCGCAGATTTCCACAGTCACAAACTAAAGCACCTGATGACTGGTGTGGTGAGCATACAGAACCAGTTGTATTTATTAAAAAGGTGCAGAAATGATACTAACATGGGCTGAACGCTGCGAAAAGTTTGACGATGGCGAGATTATTACCGAAAGATTGATTCAAGAAGTCATGCAAGAAGAAATTGATGAACTGCGAGAATTACAAGCCCTAGTCAAGTCGTTCTTTGAGGACTACTTAAACTACGAAGAGGAATCGGATAGTGGTCGGGTGTTTTGCCCTATTCATCTAAGTTGTACTCGTGCCATGATGATTGAACCGTTAGCTAAGTTGTTAATGCGTATGAAAGAACTGTCAGGAGTAAGTGAACGTGCATAAAAGTGTAGTTATAAACAATAATACGTACGAAAAAGTGTGTAAGTGTTAGAAAAAGTTACGGTTTCCAAGTAATTGTACGTTTTTGTATGTTGTGTGGAAATTTACCGAAAGGTAATAAATCAGGTGTAATCGGGTGTAAGAATGGGTTTAATTACCGAGCGGTAATGATTTATAAAGTGAGCATTAAGTGGGTTAAGGATTCATTTATGAGTCATTCGATATTCATGAATTTTGAATAAATGTGTGGTTTGTTACACATTTTGTACATTTGTTAATGTTTTTGTGCATTATAGGTATCATTTTGTAGTATAGTTTTTAACTTATAAGTATTAACATCATAAAAGGGAAAATATGATAATCACAGCAGAAAGCAATTTAGGTCATTGGTACACAGCAGATGGCCAGCCATCGTATACACGCATTGCCAAAAACGGTAACGTGCGAGCAACAACTCTTAGAGATGCTAAAAAAGAGGGATTGCTGCCAAGTGTAACTACAATTATTAATGTCTTATCTAAGCCTGGTCTTGATCGTTGGAAGCAAGAACAAGTATTGTTGGCTAGTCTTACCTTACCTCGTGGAGAAAACGAACCAGAGGCTGATTGGTTAAAACGTGTGACAGAAGATTCAAGGGCTACTGGCCGTGATGCTATGGATCGTGGCACAGCCATGCACAGCGTATTAGAAGCTTACTTTACCCAAGTGTATCTGCCTGAGTATCCTTTGTATACACATAGAACTGAAGCCAAATTAAGAGAACATTTTGGGGATCAGTTCTGGCATTGCGAAAAGTCGTTTGCCCACGAACTAGGATATGCAGGTAAATGCGATTTGTATTCAGAAGATGGCATTGTTGTGGATTTTAAGACAAAGGAATCCCTTGAAAACGCTGCCGTCTATGATGAACATATTTTACAACTATCTGCGTATGCACATGGATTAAAATTGCCAATTGCTAGATGTGCCATTGTATTTGTGTCTGAAGATGAAACTCAAATACATGAAATAGATCAAGAAGATTTACAACGTGGCTGGAAAATGTTTCAATGTTTATTAACGTATTTTAGAATAAAGAATAATCTAAGTCAGGGGTAGCAGGGGTTTACTCCCTTTTTCCCCATCACGTTGTTATCCCTGACTTCCCTATGTTGTATTTTTGCAACTTAGGGAATGTACTTACTTGTATTATTAACAAAACTTAATTATTCTGTAATTGTTGTATTCATTAATCATTTTAAAGGGAAATAAAATGCGTATATTTTTAGAAGCAGTAGTAGGTGCAATGGTAGTATTTGGCCCAGCATTGGTTTGTTGGATTATTGTAAGGGGATTCTAATGGAATTTATGCTAGAAGATATAGCAGAAGCTGCTAAAAATGCTGCAATAAAAGAAGAAAACGAAAGATGTTTTCATTTGGCTATTGATGCTGTCAAAAGACACATGATCACATGGCCAGTAGATGCAGATTCCCAGTTGTGGAATCAACGTCTTGACCGATTAACAAATTCTTTAATTGATGCTTTTGATATGGAGGCAAAATGAGCTTATATAACATTATGTCCACAGGCACAAGCTTTGACTCTTGGTTAACTACAGATTCAGAGGCAGAACGCTACGCAGCGGCAGAAGATATTATTGAAGAACGTGCTAAAGATTTGTTGCGAGATAATTCTGATTATGACCATACCTTGTTTGAAAACTGGGTAGAAGATATTAACTCAGCAACAATTGAAGAAGCCAACTCTATTGAAGAATATTTAAGGTCTAAAGACTTTGAAAAACTTGGTAGATTACTTTGGTGTATTTCTGTCAAATCTCGTGAAGAACACGCAGCAATTCAAGCCAAATTAGATTGGGAGAATGGAAAATTAGATGAATGATGAACTTGAATATTGGAAAGAAAACTACGAAAAAGCAATGGCTGAATTAGAAAAAGCCCAGTCGTTGCTTTTTGAAATGTCTCATCGACTTAGAGAACTTGAAGCTAAGTTATTGGGAGGCACTACTAAATGAAAACTATGTCTATATTCTTAGCCACGTTTATGTGTGGCTTTGTAATATATCTTTCACAGTTGCAATCTAAACAGATTTACGATTGTCGGTATGTATCATATCCGATGGCTGTAGATGTACCTAAAGAAGTTATTCATGAATGTCACAAAAGGAAATTAACATGACTCAACATCAGATCATTGTAAAACTAGCCAAGAAACGGTGGATAAGCCCATTAGATGCGTTTGTTGCTGGTGGTGGTATGAAACTGTCAACTAGGGTTGGAGAACTGCGTAGAAACGGTTATACGATTTTAGACAAATGGCACAAAAGCAAAGAATTTAAACTTTATAAATGCGTAGGAGAACCGAAATGACATTAGCAAAGATATTTGATCAGCAACGATTTGTATGGGTTAAACCAGAGGCTACAAACGTCATCAAAACGTGGGAACGCTTTGGGTTTGTAAGACCTAGTAAAAACCCATATTTCTTAGAAAAATGGAAATACTATAAGTCATAACATAGATAGGGCGGTTTGCTTGACTTGTTGTACTCTTGCAAGCCAGCCCTTACCAAAAGTAGCAAATGTTCCAAGTGATCTATAAAACATTTCTTTTTGTGCAGATAATTTATCAATTAAAGTTTTAACATCTGCATCATTAATGGCTTTCATTGTAATGTTACCTATTACACCATCAGCAACGCATCCTAGCGACTTTTGTAATAGTCTAATACTTTGACCTACACCCATGTTTACCGATGCATCAAACACCATATAATCAATCCCTGTGGGTAATTGATTGCAGTATGATTTATCCCAATACAAAGCTTTATAAAATGGAATAATGTCAGCATGAGTAAGTTTAGCCATTTCACCATTAGCAATCGGTCTTTTTAACCAAGTTGACCAAGCCGCTTTGGTTACTCCCATGTTTGTTTCGCCACCAGGATCTTTAGGATTATTTACATATCCACCTTCAGATTTTAATACTTGGGCTAAAGAGTATTCAAAGTTTTGTATCATCTGATTCACCTATTTTTATGCCTGTAATAAGCCCAATAAATCCACCAATAATGGTTTGAAATGCAGGGCCAATAATTGCAAATACTTTATCTGTATCAAAATTAGGGTCTACCACACCATATGCAAACATGAGTAACATAGAAACAACTACAGCCACTAATGACCATGCTGCAATAAGCATTACATGGTCTTTTACTGTCACTTTGTTACACCTTTTACTTTTTCGTAACTACGCATACCGCCAAGCCCAAGTAAACCCATAAGAACTGTCAGTAATGTTTGCATATCAAACGCTAATACAACTTCTTTGTGGTTATTTGCTACTAAAATAAAGTTAGATACTGGCAATAATAAGAAATGTAATGCAAATGCACTACCACTTACCCATCCTACAAATGGTCTCCATCCTGAAACAAATAAAGATGCACTCTTGGCTTCTTCTTTGTTGATGTCAGTCTGAGCCGTCATTGTGGCTAATTCGCCAGACTGTTGGAGTTTGAGTAATTCTAATTTAGCAGCATCTGCTTGTGCAGGGTCAGGAAATATTTTATTAATTAAAGTATTGCCTAAATCTAAGGCTGCGGATATAGGATCAAAACTCATTTCGCCACCACATAATGAGAGATAAATCCAATTAAAGAACTGACAGCAGATACAATCATCATGCCTGCCCATAAACCGCCTTTAGACTTATTGGCAAGTGCTAACAATGTTTTAACATCATCACGCAATTCAGAAACTTCTTTTTCCATAGTTTCCATCTTTTGCCACATAACACCTACTTTCACAAGATCAATCTCACCCATAATTAACCTAATAAAGCTTTTACTTCATCTTCAGTTAAACCAAGTTTGGCTAACTTTGCCATTGCTGATTGTTTTGCAGTTACTTGTGCTTCTTGTTTAACAATTTCTTCTGCTTGCATTTCTGCTAGTTTAGCTTCTGCTTGTGCCATGTCGTATTCAACAATGTTTTCGTCTGCATCATAAGCAATATCACCACGAATAGTTACGACAGTAGGATTGAGTGCGTAAATTGTTTGATGAATATCTATCATGCTGAAATCTCCATTAAAATTACGTTAGCAATTGGTCCGCTAGACGCATCCGTAATATAAAAAGTTCCTCCATTTGCAGCAATATATAATGTATATGTTGTGGAAGAAGTTGTAGCAGGAAAATCTAATAAGATTTGAGTTGAAACACCTCTGTTATCAATAATTGAATTTGCTCCAACTTCATAATTTGCAGTTGTTTGAACTGGACTACCGCCTCTATACCAGCTCATTCCACCTAACCATGAACCAGCACCACCTCCACCGTAATTTCTATAAGGAACTCTTGATAAAATTAATATTTTGCTTGTTGCAAATAAAGGAGTTATAGTTGCCGTAAAACTGGTAGAAACAAATGTTGTGCTTGTTGTTGTTGTAGAAGTACTATAAGTAGCATTAACCACTTGCAACACCTTACCACCACTATTTTGAGTAGTAGCGTTATTAAATGTTAAACCGTTTGTTCCATCAATGACCATTGACATTATGCACCTCTCACTAGACAGCCATTAAACCAAGTTAAAATTTGATTATTATTTGTTGTTGCAGATGATACTGTTTGATTAGATTGGTATATTTCAATATAATCTGTACTGCCATTACAATAAACCAATCCTGTAACAGTAAATCCAACATTGACGCCAGGTCCAACAGATACTTGCGTACCTCTCAAATTTTCTGAACCATTTTTCCAAATAGATACATATCCTGTAGCTAAAGTAACTGATACACAAGCATTTATTTGATAATACCCAGCTACAGTTGGTGTAAATCTGCTAGAAGCAAAGTTGTTGTTAGTATCAAAGTTTTCTGCGTCAAATGTTATTTTTGTGTTTGTTGAAGCTGATAATGTTTGGCTTGACGCACTCTGATAAGCACTAAACGCAGGAGCTACACCACCATTAGGAAGTGAAATTCCATTTTGTTGTAGCGTAAGTACACCACTCAAGTCTGATGTCATTACTAGACCTGCACTCGTGCTTGCATTTATCGTAACGCTCATGCTAACTCCTCATCGGTTGGTCTGGCTAATGTAGGATGTTCCCACTTGGCTATGTAATCGCCTTTGCCATCTGAATCGTTCTGAAGTGTAATTACAGTCATAAAATCTTTGTCTGTAAGGCTAGGGTAGAGTTTCATTATTTTGTCGTACATTATGCACCTCTGGTCATAGTTGCTGAAAAAGAAGTATTGGTTGTGCCAGTTATTGTTGTTTTAGAGCCACCTGAACTTTGATAAGCATAAAACTCAATGTAATCAGTTGAGCCATTGCAATAAACTAAACACGTTACAATTCCTGAAATATCGTTTGTTGCAGATTGAACACAACCTTCCATTCCTTGATATGCCACACCATTTTTATAAATATAAGGTGAAGTAAAATTTCCTGAAACCAAACTAAATCTAACAATACCTGTTACTTGGTAATATCCTGCTACGGTTGGGGTAAACCTACTAGATGCAAAATTTGAGTTGGTATCAAATGTTACAGTATCAAATAATACTTTTGTAAATGTTGTATTTGCTATAGCCGTACCTGTTGCTTGAGTTGCTCTAAACGCTGGCATATTACCAGCCACCATAACTGTACCTGTAGCAGCAGGAAATGTTGCCGTATTAGTACCAGCAACGGCAGGAACGGCTACCGTTACACTTCCGCTAGTATCGCCTGTAAGAACTAATGAACCCATGATTTATCCTTTACTTTTGCAGTTATCCATGTGCCATCTAATCATAGCATTTCCTTTGCCTATTTTACTGCAATATGGGCAGATTTTATCGATTTTTAGATGTGCTTTTTGTTGATCACTAAATTTTTTGCCTAGCCATGGTTTTGCAACAGGTCTATCTTTAAATTTTAATTTTGTTTCTTCTGAGTGTTTTTTGCCAAAAAATGGATTTTTTTCACCTATTTTCATATCTGACAATTTTTTCTTTGTTTCATCACTCAATTTTTTTCCAAGCATCGGAGGTTTTTGTTTACTTCTAATTTCTCGTAATTTTGCTCTAGTTTCTTCTGATGGAAATTTACCAGTACTAGCAATAGCCATTTTTGCTTTGGTTTCTTCTGTATGTTTTTTGCCTAAATTTGCTTTTCTTAATTTTTCTTTAGTTGATTCAGCCATTTTACCTTTTGATGAACCGCCTTCTTCCAAGTTATATCCATTAGGCGATTGAGTGTTAATAACTTTAATCCAAAATCGCTCAAGATAATTTAATGTGTTTTTACTAATTATATTTTTGCAAATTGAATTATATGTAAAATTATTTTTACCATATTTATCGTAAGCTAACTTTATAAGTTGACCATGACCAACTTTGTTTTTTTCAATAGTTGATTGACCAACATATTGCTTGCCATTTAAGTTGTTGGTAACCATATAAATGTGAGCGTTCATCATAATACTACCCAGCGAGCGCCTGAAGGAATTGTTACTGTAATTCCACTATTTACGCTAATTGGCCCTACACTCACAGCATTTTTATTAGAAGTAAGTGTATAGCTTGTAGTTACAGTTACACCGTTTTCTTGAAATACCTGGTCACCACCTGCGCCTGTTGCACCACCACCAATTTGACCCCATGCAGAATTGTAATATCCTTCATACTGACCATAAGTCGTGTTATAACGAATCATTCCTGAATATGGTGAAGCTGATCGTTGTGCAGTCGTTCCTATAGGTAAATTAATCTGACCTGTGCCACCAAATGTAATTGTGTTGTCTAAACCTACTAATGGGCCTGTAATCGTAGTCTGACCATCTGCTGCTATAGAACCACTTAACGCAGTAGCAATATCTGTTAGCGTATTATTAGCCCATGTTGAAGATATGGTTGTTCCTGTGACTACTGGATTCCCACTTGGTAGGTTATACGTTCCTGATCCGTTGCGACTCATGGTTGTGTTCCTTGCGTTGTTTGTTGTAACATCAAAGCTCTAGCCAAATCTTTTGCATTTGGTGGCATTAATCCTGAAGCTTTGCCTGTATAGTATGCAGCTTCACCCATCAAACGAGGCGATGCTAACGCAGCAGCAGGTAATGCCATTGGGTTTGTTAAAGCAGCACCACCAATATATCCAACACCACCTAATTGCCCTGCTAATCCTCTTGGCATAGCTGAATTTAATGCTTGACCAGCAAGTGCAGGCATAATTTCTTTACCGCCTTGTTGTTCTAACGTATTCATTTGATCTAAACGACCACCATAATTCGTATTTACGTTATTTCTTGTTAAAGATTGTAATTTACGCATTTGTGTATCAGTTGCAGCTTTACCTGTCTGACTAAATGTACGCTTAATTTCATTAATAATATCTAAACCTTCGTGATAATCTTTCATTACTTTAGAATATTCAGGTGCTTGATTATTAATTGTTGTTTTAATTGATGAATAAATATCGCCAACAGCTTTTCTGGCTGCCGTATTCTTAAAATCAATGTTTTCTAATATGCCACCAATTTGTTGTTTTAATGCATCTAAACCTTCAGGAGTATGATATTCAGCAGGATTTAATTTATTCCATGCAGTAATGGCTTTGTTTGCTTCGTCTATCTTTTCAGAAGCTAAAGCATTTTTAGTTTGACCTTTAAATTTAAAAGCATCATTTACATCTTTTAATGTTTGTTGTATTGGGGTTAAATCTAATACAGACTTGTCATTTTTAATAGAAACCATACCACTACGATAAGCAGATGATAAGTCTTGGCCCATTTTTGTTAAATTAGATGATATGTTTTCTAATACATCGGTTTGTGGCACTAGTTTACGCAAGTTTTCTGCAAACATTTTGCCAATATCGCCACCTTCTTTACCTGCTCTAAAACCTTGTTTAATTGATTCAGCACCTGCACCTGTAGTTAAACCTAAAATTTCAGGTAATCCTGCTTTAATTGCAGAACCAGCAATCGGTAATGCTCCACCAACTCCTGCGTTAATAGCACCTGTAGCCAATCTATCTTCTTGTGGGCCTGGTGTCATTCCATAACCCAACGCTCCACCAGTAAGCGCTTCTGCACCAACTCGACCTGCTAAATTTGCAGGCAAAGCCGCTCTTAAAACTTTAGACATTGCTGTGCCAGGAATAAAATAAGAACCAATCTGACCACCTGTAGCACTTATGGGTTCAACTTTTTTCATTAACGATACTAAATCTTGACCTGTTTGTACCATTTTTGAACCAGTTTCAGGTGCAGCTAATTGCGTTAATGCGCCAATTCCTTTGTATAGTTCGCCTACACCACTTACAAAAGGAACTCCTGCAACAGTTGCTAATGCTTGACTGTTTGTTGTAGGTAATTCAAATTTATTTTTGCCTAAATAAAATTCAGCTTTATTTGATGGCGCAGCAGGTGTTACAGGAGCAACAGGTTCAGCACCTTGCGCTAAATATGCATCAGGATTAAATGTTGATGGTGTTTTTAGATATTCATCAGGATTAAAAGCCATATTATTGTCCTAATCGCTTTTTAATGTCAGCAGAGCGTGGGTCTTTTGGATTAGCATTAGCCCATGCAAGTGCCTCTGTATCTTGTGGGCTTAATTTAGGAGCGGTAGCCTGCATTGGATTTGCATTACCATACCAACTCATACCGCCATATTTTTGTTCATAATTGCCAACTTTTTGCTGAAGCATATTGTTAGTATTATCCACCCATGATTGAAGTGCTTGAGCATTTCCATAACCAGGAAAGGAACTTCTAGCCATAGCAATATCTTTATCAGATGCAGGGCCTGGCGGAAGATTATTAAGAACTTGCATAACTCCAGC
>Ga0209829_10001609_pt1 | contig 18117 bp, 15 predicted proteins | sample C_140205_EF_Meta_FD_187311 | JGI IMG/M metagenome (GOLD analysis project Ga0209829, IMG submission 187311) | Freshwater microbial communities from Lake Croche, Canada to study carbon cycling - C_140205_EF_MetaG (SPAdes) (version 2) | ecosystem: Environmental > Aquatic > Freshwater > Lake...
TCCAATTCGGGAATTTTGTATTGTGCCATTTCATTTAAATCTTGTTGCTCATACCTTCTTCCTAATATGCCACCAAAGATGGATGGGTGTAATGTTTTTACTCTTCCTCCTAAAATAGAAGGGTATCCGGTAACGGTTTCTACGCCAATACAAGGAATGCCTAAATCCTCTAAAAATTTCTGCGTCCCCCCTGTTGAGTAAATGGTAATGTTTTGGGCTTGTAATGTTTTTGCAAGGGGCTCTAGACCATCTTTATAAAAGACCGAAATGAGCGCCGATTTGATTTTCTTTTCCATAATCAAAGGTACTATCTTCTGTATTTTTTGTGCCTGCAGCTTTTCCACAAAAACTAAACCAGACTGAATAACTTTAATAGCCTGTAGCCAACTATTAGGACCAGTAGGTATAGCAAGTAAATGGTTTGTTTTTGATGGAGCCATCGGTAGATTAGCCATAGCACTAAATAATAAAGGGCCACTTGAATTTTATCAAAATCCATTTTAAAACTACTGCTGATGGGCTGTTCATAAAAATAGCGCACGCAATTGTTGATCCATAAAATATAGTACTGAATCCATTGACCCATGATAATAGTTAGGCCAAATAAAGGTGGGCATATTACTAAAATGACCAAACTATAGAGTAAAATATTACTTAAGGGAACCATGATAAAATTACTTACTATGACGAGGGTGGCTATTTGGTGAAAGTGAAAAACCAAAATAGGCAGGGTCATTAGCTGCGCTGCAAAACTGACACATAAATTACTCCACAAAAATGACAATATTGGATTGTCCATGGGCAACATTTTATGGAATAAGGGGTAAAATAAATGAATGCCTAGTACTGCACCGTAGGACAATTGCAAACCTATATTTTCAATACCTTTTACATCGAATAATAACAAAATCAAAACACCTCCTGCAATGGTATTGAGGGTAAAGCTGCTTTGCTGTAAAAATTTACCTATAAAATAAATACTAAAAAATACACTTGCTCTAAGGATAGAAGGGCTTGCGAAAGCCATTAAAGTATACAGCCAGACGACAGCTAACACCAGCAATAATTCTAATAATAAATAATACTTTTTGCGCGGCATCCATTTTGTAATACGTGTTAAGTTTTTAAATATAATTTCTAGATGCATTCCGCTGATGGCGACAATATGAATGATACCCAATTGGGTATAGGCTTGTAATAATTCTTTATTTAAATCAGATTTTACGCCTAATAATAAAGCCAGTGCAAAACCATTGGCTTCTTTTGAAATAATACTGGCATTTATTTTTTGAACCACCCAGTTTCGACATAATTCAACCCAATGTTTTGGATAAGGTATCCGAATTAAATTTTTTTCTTGAGTGGCTAAGTAAATGGATACGCCCCAGGATAATAGAATTAATAAAACAAGTAGGCTTCGAAATAAGGAGTGAATGGGTAACAATAAGATTGCTTGGAGCATGATTAGTCCAATGGCAATTATAGTAATGGCATTAAGAGGGGAATGGTAAGGACTTAAAAATAAGGAGGCCATGATGATACCTACCATTAATGTTCCAGCAATAAACAATAATGGATTTGCTGCTTTCCAATGGGCATTTGATTTTTCCATTGGGCATCTTACTACAAAATTAGCGAATTTTTTTTTCGGCTACTACGCAGTAAGCATCGATGGACTTATTTGCCCAATAAAAAAACAACTAATTTTTTATGCAATTCAGGCTTATTGCTCTTCCAATAAGCAATGGTTTCGGTGTTGATCTGTTCGTTAGGAGCTGTAATATCAACCCCTATACAAAGGCGAGTATTGGGATGGCAGTTTTGTAAGATGGCTTCTAATAATTGGTTATTGCGATAAGGTGTTTCTATAAATAATTGAGTGCAGGCCCTCTTTAAGCTATCGGCTTCCAATGCTTGTATTTTATTTTTGCGCTCTAGTGCATCAATGGGTAAGTAGCCATGAAATTGAAATAAATTTCCATTCATGCCACTGGCCATTAAAGCCAATAATATAGAAGATGGGCCTACATAAGGTTTTACTGTAGCGCCTATTTCTTGTGCTGCAGCTACCAATAATTGACCTGGATCGGCAATGCCAGTACAACCCGCTTCGGATAAGATGCCAATATTTTTTCCTTGTTTTAATAATTGCGTGAAGGCTTTAATTTGTTCTGCTTCCACTTTATGTATGGGATACCAAATGTAATTGTCAATGACCATTTCTTTCCATAGCTTTTTAAAAAAACGTCTCGCTGTTTTTTCCTCTTCTACAAAAAAAGCATCACATTGCTGAATCCATTTTACTGTATCAGCAGGTAAAGCTTCCCAGCCTTCTTCATGCAATACCATGGGCAATAAATAAACCTTTCCTATTTTCATTATGCGTTGTCTTTAACTTCTAGTGTATTTAATTGCGCGGCAATTAAAGAATAAAATGGGGCGGTCATCCAACCAATGATGGGAATAAAATGGAGTAAATAAAAAACCAGTCCATTGCCAATGGGTAATCCTTTGTGGTTGTTGACATAAGCTGCTGCAGCCACTTTATTTTTATGCACTGATGCCAAGCTGTAGTCCAACATAGCAGCGCCTAAAAAATAACATTCGATGAGTATGGTAAAAATGGGTGTAAACCATCCAATGATGGGCAAAGTGCAAATGATAACAATGGGAATTAAGTAAACGGTTTGCCAAAGCAGGTTGGTTACATTTAATAATAAAGCCCTGGTAATTAATTTTCTATAGGCGTTGCCTTTAAAAACAAAGGGTGTATTATTTTGAATCGCATCGATGCGTAAATGCAAATAGGCGAAAAAAGGTGCAAACACTATTAAAAAAAGGTATTTAAACAATGCGAAATAAAATAACAATAAAGTAAACCACAACCAAAAGCTTCCCATGGTAATAAAGAAACCTATTAAGTCATTGCTTAGGGTATCTACCCATGATTTTAATCCCGTTCTTAATATAATTGATTCGATAAAAAAACTAGAAGATTGACTAAAATAATTCATGCCTACTACAAATAAGTAAGCATATACAATACCTGGAACAATCATCCACTTCCACAATTGATGTTGAAGAATAAAACGATGAGCGCTAAAATAAGCGCGAATGGCTAAAATGATTTCTTTAAGCAAAGGTTCCTTTTAAAGTAAATATACGAACTAGTCTTTTAGGACTGTATTTTGGTTCCAAATGCCAAATCACCTGCATCGCCTAAGCCTGGTATGATATAGCTTTTGTCGTTAATAGAATCATCAATGTCTCCACACCAAATGGGAATTTTTTTACCTAAAGCAGCCTCCACAGTTTCTATGCCTTTTTTACTTGCAATAGCTACTACTATATGAATTTCTTTGGGTGTTTGATGCTGGGTGATGGCTTGAATGGTTTGCACCATAGATGCACCTGTAGCCAACATAGGATCGCACACGATGAGCACTCTATTGTTTAAATCGGGGCAACTTAAATATTCTATACTTATTTCAAAACTTCCATTGTCCTGGTGTTTTCGGTAGGCCGAAATAAATGCATTGTCGGCTTTGTCAAAATAATTGAGCATACCCTGATGCAAAGGTAGTCCGGCTCTTAAGATAGTAGCTAGTACGGGCTGTTCGGCCAAAACTTTTGATGGATGAATGCCTAATGGAGTAGTGGTTTGTTTTACCATGCTTGGCATTAATTTACTCATTTCATAAGCAGCTACTTCACCAATTCTTTCCAAATTGCGCCTAAAACGCATTCGGTCCGTTTGAATATTGACATCTCTAATTTCTGCAATCCAGTTGCTGATTAAACTATGCTTTTCGCTTAAATGATGAACCATGCGGTTATTATTTTTTCAAATCTAAGTTTCTTGCCGGCAATTTTAAAATAATTTAAAAGCTGTTGCGTCAAACAAGCCTTTGTCGCTCAATTTTAGATGCGGAATCACCAATAAGGCCATAAAACTTAAGGTCATAAAGGGGGAGCCCAATGAACTGCCTAAGGATTTAGCCATGGTATCTATTTCGGTATAGGCCGCTGCCACTTGATATGGATCTTGGACACTCATCAATCCTGCTACTGGAAGGCCAAGTACTTTAATGGCGGAACCCTGCACGCAACTTATTCCTCCTTGCTTTTCTAGAACTACATTAATGGCATTTGTTATTTCTTCGTCTGTAACGCCTACTGCAATAATATTATGACTGTCATGCGCTACGGTAGAAGCAATGGCACCTGTTGTAAAGCCAAAGTTTTTTATGAAAGCCATTTTAGGAGGTGCTGCATGGTATCTATTGTACACGACTATTTTTAAAACATCTTTGCTAGCATTAGCTATTAATTCATTTTCAATTTTACTAGCTTCTTCCCACAAACAATTGGTGATGAGTTGTCCATCGATGGCTTCTATTATAGGAATGAGTCCATTTTGTTGAGGATAGTTGGCCGCATTTATTTTTATATCTTTTACCGATAGAGGAAGGGCATTAAATTGATTGATGGTTTTTTCATGGATCATTGGAATAAGCGATTGTCCATTTTCTGCCACTTTATTTCCATTAATATAAGTTTGAGTTACTTTAAATTCAAACAAATCTTTGACTACAATAAAATTGGCTGGATCGCCCACTTTAAATAGACCCGTTGGAAGTTGATAATGTTTTACAGGATTAATACATGCTGCTTTTAAAATATTAAACTTATCGATTCCTTTGGCTATGGCTCTTGCACATAAAACGTTAATATGCCCTTCTAATAAGCTATCGGGGTGTTTGTCATCGCTACACAGCATGATGCTGTTGGGATGATCATCTAACAATTCATACAAAGCTTCAAAGTTTTTTGCTGCACTCCCTTCGCGTATTAATATTTTCATACCATAGGATAATTTATCCAAGGCTTCTTCTATAGTAAAACATTCATGATCGGTACTGATGCCCGCTTCAATATATTGTCTTGCTGCTTCGCCCCTTAGGCCTGGCGCATGACCATCCACTGGCTTGCCTACTTTATGTGCGGCTGCTATTTTTTTCATGACTTCCGCCTCCTTCATTAATACACCAGGAAAATTCATCATTTCACTTAAATAATAAATATCCTTACTGGCTAACATTTCAGCGACAGCATCACTTTTTATGGCAGCACCTGCAGTTTCAAATTCCGTGGCAGGTACGCAACTTGGTGCGCCAAAGAAAAAATGAAAGGGTACTTTTTTTCCATTGTCAATCATATAATGAACGCCTTCCACACCGCAAACATTAGCAATTTCATGCGGGTCGCTTATCGTAGCAATAGTGCCATGCGTTACCGCTAATTGCGCAAAGGAACTTGGTATAAGCATACTACTTTCTATGTGCACATGTGCGTCAATAAAACCAGGAAGTAAAAATTGGCTAGGAGCAGATGCTATGGGTTCAATCGAAACAATCAGCCCTTCGCTCACAGTAACAGCGGCAGGGAAAATATTTTTTCCTGCAATATCAACATATTGTCCTTCAATGGTAAAAGTGGCAGCCATAAAATAATTCGGTTATAAGTTAAACCAGTAATTGAACTTAAAGATAAGGGCTCTGTTTTTATTTATCAGCAGTGGATCGGTAAAATAATTGTCGGTATACACTAAGAAGAAGTCACTCATTGGTTTGTATCTGTATTGCAATCGACTATTAATATTAAAATTATTCGTTTGGGTATTAAATTGTACAAAAGTAGTCCAGAATAATTTTGTACTAAAGTTGTATTCTAATTTAGGTGCAATCAAAATTAAATTATTATTACCGTATTTTTTAGGCAATTGAATTTTGTCTATCTCCGCATTCAGCGTCAAAGTTAAGTGGGGTTGATTTCTCCAAATAATACCAGCGCCAATGCCTTGTATATTTCCATTGTAGTATTGACCAAGGGTAAGCATACTGTTCCAACTAAATAATTTTCGAATATCGGAGTGGTACACCAAATTTATTTGATTGTATTGGTAATTGCCTACTGGAAGTGGTGCCCCATCGCCAGGCTTCGTAGGGTACAATAAGTTTAAATTGTTATTGGAAAAAGTGGTTAGTATACCAGAGCTGTTTCTAAATTCTGTATTAATTTTTAAGCCAATGTCATTTTCACTGAATGAATTGTCTGGATTTAATACAAAAAAATTATCCAATATAAATTGAACTCTTCCAATTTTTCCTTTACTTATAAATAGCTTTTTTGCAATATTTAAATAAACATTTTTAAATCCTACTCGAATAGTGGTATCTCTTAAAGCGTCATAATTATCTATTCTTTGAACATAACCCATGTCGGTGTAATAATTTTTTCCAACATTCCCTACTTCTCCCATTAATGTCCAATTGTTAATGGTACGCGAAACGTTGGCTTCGATGTAACCATCTTCTTGATTGATGCCAGGTTTTATGGACTGATGGTAACTTATATTGGCACTCTTAGTGCCTTCTGCATTACTTAGTGCCAAGGTTACACCTGCGTTTCTTCCATATTGATCTAGTGGATTTTTTTTCGCTTCAGCGGCGGACATAAAATTCTCTCTGTTTAAGAAGTAAGTTTTTAAAACAGATCTTTGCCAAAAGCTTTTTTGTATCGTAATGGCTGAAAAATTTTCAGGGGCATAAGCACCTTTGGCGCCGGTTTGAATATCCATTACTCCAATTCTTGTGGAGGAGTTGATATTCCCAGAAAGTCTTGCACCCAATAATATAGGTATCGCATTGCCGTTTTTATCTAAGCCAATGGTTCTAGAATAAAATGGATGAAAAATTGGATTGCCAAAACTAGAAAACAAATCGGCATTTTCTAAAAAGAAAGTCCTTTTTTCTGGTAAAAAAATATCAAATCTTGTTAGGTTGGTGACCAGTTGATCCACTTCCACTTGAGAAAAATCAGGATTTACCGTAACATCTAAATTAAGGGAGGAGTTTAAAGCCATTTTTGCATCAAATCCCGCATTACCTGTATTTTGAAGTAATTTTCCATTTTCATCATCGGTGGTAGCATTGCCTGTGATATAAGGTAAAATTATTTTGTTCGTACTTGTTTTTGGTGGAGCAGTAGGCCAATTTAAAACACCCGTATAACCCAAATCATAGGATTTAAAAACCGGAGGCACTTTGGTCCAGCAACTATATTCGTTGCTTTGTAAATCGCCTCTTAAAAAATTAACGCCCCAAAATTGTTGTTGATCATTGTACCTCAGTGACTTTAAGGGAATGGCAATTTCTGCTATCCAATAACCTGCATACATTTTAGTAGCAGAATTCCATTTGGTATCCCAGCTCCAGGAAAGTTTTTCTTCACTATTAGCGGTTAATTGATCTTCGGATTGAACATTTTGAGCAGTTAATGCGAATATAAATCCATTTGATCTTTGATTCAACGGGTCCAATATTATTGCAATACCATCACTCATATCATACCCTACATCTCTTTTTAAACTTTTTATAATTTGACCTTCTTTGGCATACACTTTAAAAGCGAAGTAGATATTTTTATCATCATAGGTACTAAGCACTTCGGTCGCTTGTGTTGGGGCTCCGATATTATTGGGATACTTTTTTATAAAATTATTGGCTAAAGCAGCTGTTTTCCAAATGGGCTCGTCTAATATTCCATCTAAAACAATGGCGCTTGGACTAGGCTTAATATTTATTTGAAAATCTTTTTGATAGTCGGTGATGGTTTGCGCATTCGAAATACTACTCGTGTGGAGTAATAGTAGAATGACCAAATTGCGCAGTAGTTTCATGAGGTGCAAATATCCTTTATGTATAGATTACAGCCTTATTTAGTTGTAGATTTTTTTTAAAAAATGTATAAAAGGCGCATTATCCGGCCAATAAGTTGGATAGCTGCAGTTGGATTTCTGCTAAATAGTGCGGTTGTGAGTGAAAGCGAGTAATTTTTGCGCTATGGGGGGCTGTAAATGGAGGCAAAGACCCTGGGTTTAGAAATCGAAAACATGCCTAATCAAATGGGGTACTTGTTAAAGATTATTAGCCTTTACATATTAAACCAATAACTAAATTTAAAAATTAAGGCTCTGCTTTTATTTTTAAATAAGGGATCTGTAAAATAATTATCTGTATACACTAGGTAAAAATCGCTCATTGGTTTAAATCTATATTGTAAGCGACTATTAATATTGAAGTTATTGCTTTGAGTATTGTATTGTACAAAAGTGGTCCAAAATAAACTAGTACTAAAGTCCCATTCAATTTTTGGTTGTAGTAAAACTAAATTGGTACTTCCATAGGGATGTGGGAATACGATATTATTAAACGCTGCGCTTAAATTTAATTTAAAATGGGGTTGGCCTCTGTAATTAACGCCTAAAAGGATGCCTTTTACTTCTCCATTATAAAATTGTCCAATATTAATAGTGCTCTCAATTCCAAAAGATTTTCTCATATCCGAAAAATAGATTACTTGGAGTTGATTGTATACATAATGTCCAGCTGGCAATGGAGTTGCATTGGTAAAAGAAATGGGGTATAATAAATTTACAATGGAGTTATTAAATCCTATACCAAAGGAGGACGCATTTTTAAAATCAGATTCCATGCCAAATTTTGTATCTGCTTGGTTGATGGAGTTGTCTGGATGTAAGGTGCTGAAATTATCAAGTTTGATAATAAATTTTCCAATAGGCCCCGTTGCGGGTAAAACCTTATAGTTGATAGAATTAAAAGCATTTTTAAAACCAAGTCGAATGCTGGTGTCTCTTACTGCATCATAATTATCTATCCCCTGAACAAATCCCATGTCGGTGTAGAAATTTTTACCAATATTCCCAATTAAGGTTACAAAGCTCCAGTGTTTAGATTCTTTCAAAAATCCAGTACTTGCATATGTGTCTTGATCATTTATGTTGGCTTTAAAAGATTTATGAAAATCTGTCCAACTTTGGAAAGTGCCTGCTGTATTAGTGTATTCAAAACTAATACCTGCATTTCTGCCATAACGATCCAATGGATTTTTTTTAGCAGCTTCATCCGATATAAAATTCTCTCTATTTAAAAAGTAGGTTTTAATTACAGAGCGCTTTAGTACACTTCTTTGAATAGTAAAGGCAGAAAAATTTTCAGCTGCATAGTTGCCTTGTTTGCCTGTTTGCATATTCATAATTCCAATACGCGTGGCTGGGTCAATATTGCCGGACATTCTAGCGCCAAATAAAATGGGAATTTTATTGCCATCTTTATCAAGTCCAATGGTTCGAGAATAAAAGGGTCTTATAAAAGGCATTCCAAAATTGGAAAACAAATCTGAATTCTCTAAAAAAAATGCTCTTTTCTCTGGCAGGAAAATACTATAACGAGTTAGGTTGGTTACCTGTTGGTCCACTTCTACTTGAGAAAAATCGGGGTTAACAGTTAGGTCTAAATTTAGAGAAGCGTTCAAAGCTACTTTAGCATCAAACCCACCTGTTGCGGATGTATTTAATAATTTTCCATTTTCCTTATCTTCATTGCTATTGCCACTTAGGTAAGGAAGCAGGATGATATTTTTTGAAGTTTTAGGCGATCCTGTACTTGGCCAGTTGAGCAAGCCCATGTATCCCAAATCGTAGGATTTAAATATAGGAGGCACTTTTGTCCATGTACTAAATTCGTTGTTTTTGGCATCTACTCGAACAAAGTTCATTCCCCATTGCAATTGATCAGGCTTGTATCGAATCGATTTTAAGGGAATCATCACTTCTGCAATCCAATAAGTGCCATAATCCTTGGTAGCCGAAAACCATTTACTATCCCAACTAAAAGAAGGTTGATCTTCGAAAGTATTACTTAATTGATCATCGGACTGCACATTCAATGCACTTACTACAAAATAAAATCCATTTGTTTTTTTATTGAGTGGGTCTAACATTATCCCTACCGCGTCACTTCCAAAATGACCAATATCCCTTTTTAAACCTTTAATGAGCGCCTTACCACTATCGTATACTTTAAATCCAAAATAAATATTTTCATTATCATAGGTAATACGAACTTCTGTTTGATGTTTTGCCTCCCCCACATCATTGGGATATTTTTTATTAAAACTTTTCGCAATTTCTGTACTGGCCCAAACTGGCTCGTCCAAAATACCATCAATTTTAATGGGATCCGTGGTGGGATGAATATTGAATTGAAAACTTTTTTGAAATTCAGATAAGTTCTGCGCGCCAATAGTAAGGCTCGAAAAGAGCATAACAATTATAAAGGTATGTTTGAAACTAAAATTGCTCAATAGAATATTTATTAGGGTGCAATATCCTTTATGTAACGCTAACAGCATTAATTAGTTACGGAAATTTAATAAAAAAATGTACAAACGGTTTATTCTCCGGCTAATAAGTCGGGACGGCGCTGTTGGGTTCGAACTAAGGCCTGTTCTTGTCTCCATGCTTCCACTTTTTTTGGATCGCCCGTAAGTAAAATGGGTGGTACCTCAATACCCCTAAAATTGGCTGGTCTAGAATACACAGGAGGTGCCAATAAATTATCTTGGAAAGAATCGGTTAAGGCAGATGTTTCATCATTTAAAACCCCTGGAATAATTCGGCCAATGGCATCTACTACAACAGCCGCTGCCAATTCACCACCACTTAAAACATAATCACCAATAGATATTTCACGCGTAACATACAAGTCTCTAATTCTTTGGTCGATGCCTTTGTAATGACCGCAAATAATTAATATTCTATTTTTTAAAGAAAGGGTGTTGGCTTGTTTTTGATCAAATGTTTTTCCATCGGGGGTTAAAAAAATTATTTCATCAAATTTTTCTGTGGCTTGTAATTCATCAATGGCATTGGCTAGGGGTTCACACATCATCACCATACCTGCACCACCCCCATATTGGTAATCATCTACCTGCCCATGTTTGTTGATGGCCCATTTTCTAAGGGTATGCAACTTAATAGTGAGCAGTCCTTTTTCCTGTGCCCTTTTCATAATACTATGTTCAAAGGGACTAGTTAATAATTCTGGCAATACCGTTAAAATTTCAATGGTCATGGTGCAAAGTTAATCTAATAATTCACCCAAATCGCGTCGGTCTTTTTTAGTGGGTCTGCCAATTTTACTTAAACGTTTTCCTGTTTGAAAGCTGGAGGCTACTTGTCTTACACGTTCTATTTCTTCGATAGGGGTAAGGTCTTCATAGTATTTAATGGCTTCTGCATAGGCCATTCTAGATTCTAATAGCTGCGTCACTTTAAGCACCCAATTTTTATGCTCAGTTCTTGCCTCATATTCATCCCCTACTACAACATTGCGAGAAGCTTTAACCGATTCCCCTTTCATTTTAACCCTTCCTTTATCAATGGCTTCTGTAGCTTGAGTTCTTGTTTTAAACACACGTATAGACCAGAGGTACTTGTCTAATCTTATTTTTTGTTTTTCTGTTTTTACGACAGTTGGCCCCTTCATACTTTATGCTTTTTTTGCTGCAAAAAATTGATGGAAATAAGGAATGGTTTCAATGCCCTTGTAAAAATTGACAATATCATACTTCTCATTGGGGCTATGTAAATTATCACTGTCTAATCCAAACCCCATAAATACAATTTTTAATCCCAATTCTTTTTCAAACAAAGAACAGATAGGAATACTTCCTCCACCACGCACTGGAATAGGTTCTTTTCCAAAAGTGGTGGCAATGGCTTTGGCTGCACTTTGGTATTCGTGTGAATCGATAGGAGTGATATAAGGTTCGCCTCCATGATGTTCAAATGCATGAACAGTTATATTAGCTGGAGCTATTTTTTTAAAATGCGCCAATAACATTGCTGTAATTTTTTCTGAAGACTGATTGGGTACTAATCGGCAGGAAATTTTTGCAAATGCTTTCGAAGGCAATACCGTTTTAGCCCCTTCGCCGGTATAACCACCCCAGATACCATTCAGTTCTAAAGTGGGTCTAATACCTGTGCGTTCATTGGTGCTGTATCCCTTTTCACCCCATACATTTTGAATGCCTAAGTCGGCTTTGTATTCGGCTTCGTCAAATGGAGCTTCTGCCATTTTTTTTCTTTCTGCTTCGGTGGATGCTATTACATCATCATAAAAACCAGGAATAGTAATGTGATTATTTTCATCATGACAAGAAGCAATCATTTTAGAAAGGATAGTAATAGGATTGGCCACTGCTCCTCCATACACTCCACTATGCAAATCTCGATTCGGGCCAGTAATTTCTAATTCAATATAACTTAAACCTCTCACGCCAATATCAATTGATGGTGCATCCATGCTGATCATAGCGGTATCACTTATTAATATGACATCTGCTTTTAAAAGTTCGGTATGTGTTTTTACGAAACTGGCTAAATTAGGGCTACCTATTTCCTCTTCTCCTTCAATAATAAATTTAATATTGGTGCACATCGAATTAGTTTGGGTCATTAATTCCAAAGCTTTTACGTGCATATAAAATTGCCCCTTGTCATCGCAGGCGCCTCTTGCGAAAATTTTACCGTCTATAATAGTGGGTTCAAATGGACTGCTATGCCACAGTTCCAAAGGATCGGCCGGTTGTACATCGTAGTGGCCGTATACTAATACAGTGGGGAAGCTAGGGTCTACCATTATTTCACCATATACAATGGGATGGCCTTCGGTTTCATAAATTTTGGTGATAGGTGCCCCCGCCGCTTTTAAGGATGCTTCTACTGCTTTTGCACAGGCAATCATATCCCCATTATTTTCACTCTTTGCACTAATACTAGGTATGCGCAATAAAGTTAAAAGCTCTTCTAAAAACCTTTCTTTGTGTTGCTCTTGATAAACTTTCCATGGATTCATGAGAATATATTTTTCTATAATTGATGTTTGTGATTGGATAAAACATTTTCCATCGTCCAATCTAATTTCTTCTGAAAAGAGTGTTGTCTTTTTTCGCAATCTTGAATCGTGCAAATAGCACAACTAAATGGCATGCAGCCATCTATATGAATAAAAAATTCCACACTATCTCCAAATTTCTTTTTTATTAAATCTGTAAATTGGTCCATTACAAGATGTGCTTCGTGAACGTTTAAATACCATGGCATGGTTAAGTGGCAATCAATATGCATTAAGGCGCCGTATTTGATTACTCTTAAATTATGGAGATCTATCCAACTATCATTTCGGTTGGCATTAATTTCTGTAATTGCATTTTCCAATAAGGCCATATCCGCTTCGTCCATAATGCCTGCAAGTGAAGCACGCAAAATTTTATATCCATCATATACAACCCATCCTCCAAGAAGTAGTGCGATCACTGAGTCCACTTTTTGTATATTGGTAATTATTAAAATTAATATACCAATAGCCACGGAAATGGTTGTAAAAAAATCAATTAAAAATAACTTTCCACTAGTCACCAATGCCATTGAATTATTTTTCTTTCCAATACGCATCACATACAAAGCTGTAATAATATTAATTAAGGCAATGACCAGTAAAAGCCAAAATCCATTACCTAAATTATGCAAGGTTCCTGGATTTATAAAACTATCAATAGCTTTATAGATAATTAAGCATCCTACACCTATAATTAAACTTCCTTGAAAAGCCGATGACACAAATTCTGCTTTACCATGTCCATAGGGATGATCTTTATCCTTTGGCTTAGCAACTATAAACATGCTATAAGAGCCAACAATGGTCGCAATAATATTCATAACGCTTTCCAGTGTATCTGATAAAACAGACATAGAATGGGTTATAAAAAAAGCGGCAACTTTTAGTGCAAATACAAAAACAGTTAAACCTGTTAAAGTATATTGAATCTTTAAATTTTGTTTTGACTTGTGCACAGGGCTTCGTTATAAATAATTACGCTAAAAGACTTTGTTTAATGCGTAGCTTCTGCAAATCTTTTTTGAACGTATTCCCAGTTCACTAAATTCCACCATGCGTTGATATAATCGGGGCGTTTGTTTTGATACTTTAAATAATAAGCATGCTCCCAAACATCTAATCCTAAAATAGGACTACCTTTTGTTTCTGCAATATCCATGAGTGGATTATCTTGATTGGGTGTTGAGCTCACTGCTAAGCTGCCATCTGTTTTTACGATCACCCAAGCCCAACCACTTCCAAATCTTGTTTTTGCAGCATCGCCAAAGGCCGTTTTAAAAGCATCAAAACTGCCAAAGGTTTTTGTGATGGCTTCGGCTAATGCACCTGAAGGTGCTGTGGCAGGAGCGGGCTTCATTAATTGCCAAAATAATTCATGGTTATAATGTCCGCCTGCATTGTTTCTCATTTTTGGAGAATAATGAGTAATATTTTTAAGTAAATCAGTTAAGCCAGTTGTATTGGTATCAACTTTTTCTGCAACACAAGCATCTGCTAAATTTTTTGCATAAGCAGCGGCGTGTTTGGTATAATGAATCTCCATGGTCATTGCATCAATGAAAGGTTCTAAAGCTGCATAGCCATAAGGCAAAGGTTGTTGTATATATTCATTTGAATTCATCAAAATGGATGGACTCAATTTTGAAATAATAGGTAGGGTGGCTATAGCCATTCCAGCTTTACTAGATGTTTTTAAAAACTGGCGACGATTTTGAGTGTTGTTTGACATAAAATTATTTTTTAAAGTACTTCCGTAAAGTTACTTTAATTGGATGTAAAAGTCGGTAGTAAAATTCCTGGTTAAACAACTGCGAATCACGCATGGCCTTATAGGTTAAAAATAGCCCGATGGGTATCAATACTACGGAAGACATCCACATGCCAAAATACACGGTCCATTCGCCCGATTTGGCAAATTTTTCACCAAAATTATTGAGCAAGAAAAAGATCACAAAAAAGATGATAGCCAATACCATTGGGGTACCCAGGCCACCTTTTCTAATAATAGACCCTAGCGGTGCGCCAATTAAAAAAAGAACAATACAGGCAAAAGATAAGGTAAACTTCCGATGCCATTCAATGCCATGTAAGGAGGCTGCTGTCTCATTTTGCTTATAAATTTCAGTTAATGTTACCATACTGGATTGAATGGATGTAAACTGAAAGCCGGCTGTTTCAGAGATGCCTCTGGAAATGGAGTCTGGAATAATTTGTTTGAAATTAGTTAAATGAGGTATATTTTTTTGTGCTACAAAAACTTGGTTGCTGTCCTTGTACAATAGGAAACGTAAATAAGGAGAAATTTCACTGGCAATTTTTTTAATATAAATACTGTCTTTGCCTTGTAGGGAATCAATGGCATTGCCCAATTGCCTAACACTGAGCATTTTTGGGTCATAAATATTATCCCCACTCTTATTCATCTCGAAACTTTTTAAGTCGAATATTTTTTTATATTCTTTAAAATAGAGTCTGGTGAATTCGGTATTGGTAGTAGCTCTTGCTCCTCTTTCTTGGTATCGCCAACCATTGTACATGATAAACTCTAAGAATTTTTTATTAGCAGAAACCCGCATCACACCCGATTCGGCCATGATAAAATTATCTTGCAAGCCGTATCTTTTTTCAAATATGACAATATCGTGCATGATACTATCATTACTTTCTTTTTTTCCAAGTTTGATTACATACCCATCAATTTTATCATAAAAAACACCTTCTTTTAAATCAATGGCAGGCTTGGCTACAATAATTTCATATTTTAAATTACTTAGCTTCATTTGCGTCACAGGAATAATATTATTGGCAAATAAAAAGGCGACGCCCGCTAAAAAAATGGTGAAAAAAAATAAGGGGCGCATAAATCGAACCAATGGAATGCCCGCTGCTTTAATTGCGATTAATTCAAAGCTTTCTCCCAAATTGCCAAAAGTCATAATCGATGAAAACAATAAGGCGAGCGGTAAGGCAGTGGTCATGGTGCTTACCGAAACCAATCCAATTAATTCCAATATGGTAAAAAGGTCCAAGCCTTTACCTACTAAGTCATCTATGTATAACCAAAAGAATTGCATGGTCAGCACAAATGTTGAAATAGCGAGTGCTGCCAAAAAAGGCCCTATAAAAGCCTTAAGAATTAGTATGTCTAATTTTTTGAACAATGCGATGTAGTGCTAACTACCAATGCGATGAAAGAGCTCTTTAATCTGATATTCCCAAAGCCTACTTTGGTCTTTTATTTCATTTTTTTCAGCAAAGTCTTTCACGATTAAAATAGTTTGATTAGAGATTTCAGTTTTTTCTATTCTAAATTCGAAGTACTCATTTTTTTCGCCATGCAACCATTTAAACTTTATAAATTTATCTGGTTCTTGGTCTAATAATTCGGCCTTGTCTGGCACACCACCATTCCATGAAAAGCTAAATACATTTTCCCATTCGTCTACTTTATCAGCAAACCATTCTTGCAATCCAGATGGGGTAGAAAGAAATTCAAAAAGAATATTGGGTGAACACCTCACTGGAAATTCAAGCGTAAATAATTGTTTCTTACTCATATATAACTAGCTCCTCTTTATTATTGATTCGTTTAGTGCAATAATATTAAATAAAGGGTATGTTCCAACTATTTTTTATTGTTTATTAGTTAACAAACTGTCAAGACCAAGTTAATTCTTATTATATATCTATGTATAATATTGATAATCAATAACTTAAAGCTAATTTAAAGATTAAAAATGAATGCCTAAATAAAGTATTTATACTTAGTCATTTGTTAGTGTTTCACTCCTTTGGTTCACTTATCTTTGCTGCCCTAAAGTAATTGTATGTTTAATAGTTTAAGTGAAAAATTAGAATCTGCGTTTAAACACCTAAAAGGTCAGGCGAGAATTAATGAATTAAATGTTGCCAATACTTTAAAAGACATCCGAAAAGCATTGTTAGATGCCGATGTCAATTTTAAAATTGCCAAAGAATTTACAGATAGTATTAAAGAAAAAGCCATTGGCGAAAAAGTAATCAATGCTATTAGTCCTGGTCAATTGATGACTAAAATAGTTCAGGATGAATTAACTGCTTTAATGGGTGCCGAGGCGTCTATGTTGGATTTGTCTAAAAGTCCAACTATTATATTAGTAGCGGGCTTGCAAGGTTCGGGTAAAACTACTTTTTCTGGTAAGTTAGCTACTTATTTAAAAGCACAAAAAAAATCACCACTATTGGTGGCGGCTGATATTTACCGACCAGCTGCGATGGATCAATTAACTGTATTAGCAGAACAAATTGGAGTAGATATTTTTGTAGAGCGTGAAAATAAAGACGCAGTTTCTATTGCGCAGAATGCAATAGCTTATGCAAAAGCGAATAATAAAAATGTAATTATTATAGATACCGCTGGTCGTTTAGCGGTGGATGAGCTGATGATGAATGAGGTAGCGAATATTAAAAATGCAATACAACCACAAGAAATTTTATTTGTAGTGGATGCCATGACAGGGCAAGACGCAGTCAATACAGCAAAGGCTTTCAACGATCGATTAGATTTTACTGGAGTCGTATTAACAAAATTAGATGGGGATACCAGAGGAGGTGCGGCGCTTTCCATTAAGTACACGGTAAATAAACCTATTAAGTTTATGAGCAGTGGAGAGAAAATGGAAACCTTGGATATTTTTTATCCAGAGCGTATGGCGCAAAGAATTTTAGGCATGGGTGATATTACTTCCTTGGTAGAAAAAGCACAAGCACAATTTGACGAAGCAGAAGCTAAAAAATTAGAGAAAAAAATTCGAAAAAATCAATTCGACTTTGAAGATTTTTTAACCCAGATTCAGCAAATTAAAAAGATGGGTAATTTGAAAGATCTTATGGGCATGATTCCAGGGATGGGAAAAAGTTTAAAAGACATTGACATTAAAGACGATGCTTTTAAAGGAGTAGAAGCCATCATTCAATCCATGACCGTCGTGGAAAGACGCAATCCTGATGTTTTAAATCCGAGTAGAAAACAAAGAATAGCCAAAGGGGCAGGTAAAGACCTAGGGGAAATCAATGCATTCATCAAGCAATTTGACCAAATGAAGCAGATGATGAAGCAAATGAGTGGGTCTATGCCAGGAGGTCCAATGGGGGGTAAAATGCCAGGATTAAGAAGGTAATTGATTGATAATCAGCCTTTTTTAGGATAAACTTGCATGGTATTCCCCTTTCTCCTATATTTGCATCTAGTTAACCCTATTTAATAACGCCTATAAATTTCTATTTAAAATGGCAGTAAAGATCAGACTAC
>Ga0209829_10001610_pt1 | contig 18116 bp, 20 predicted proteins | sample C_140205_EF_Meta_FD_187311 | JGI IMG/M metagenome (GOLD analysis project Ga0209829, IMG submission 187311) | Freshwater microbial communities from Lake Croche, Canada to study carbon cycling - C_140205_EF_MetaG (SPAdes) (version 2) | ecosystem: Environmental > Aquatic > Freshwater > Lake...
AAAAAAAGGAGTATACGCATACAGAGAATGATTTTCCAGAATTAATTGTACCATCAACAACTCCTTCGACTAACGTTTCCGGAGTTCAGTCGCTCACTGTCGCCGAAGACGCCGGTGAGCGAAGGAGTTTAAATTATAAAACAGCATCTACTACCGTAATAAATATAGTTGAAACGGTTAAATTAACACCCGGATGGGCTTATTTAAGTTATAATTACGGTGACGAAAATAAACGAACATCCGGAGACGTTAGTCGAAGGAATTGTTTTAAATGTGAATACGAACCAGTCAAAATTCCACGTGAGAAGACCTTTAACGAAGAAGCAAATATAGTATTCGATAAAATGGTAGACACCTGGGAAAAATATAAAACCGAATTTATTGAAGTACATGGATTAGAATATTACGAATCATTATATAAAATGCCAAATTATCAATATTCAAATGTTGATAATGATGAGAGTGATATCGATGATTGTGAAAATGATGATTATGATGAATATGATGATTATTATTCTAGAATAACCACATCCAAAAAATTCGATTCGGTATAATAAATATTGTATTATAGAATTATAGTATAATACAATTAATGGACACAAAAGAGGAATCTAAATCTGATTTAGAATCTGATTTAGAATTAGAAGAGACAGAATTAGATAGTAAATGGATAGAAGATTTTAAAAACCACGATAAAAACTACGAATCATTCTATACCGAAGATATAAATCATATACATTTTCATTGTATTTATGTAAACCAAAACAATGATATTGAAAAAATAAAAGAAGAAAAATTATTAATGAAAACCCCCAACTACATTTCAAGAGATGAAATGATTGGAATACTTAAAAAAAACAGTATAATAAATAACAAAAGATACACAGTATTGTCAATTGTCAAATACAACATTAATCTTGAACCATCTGATATAAATTTCTTTTTAAAACCGTGTAAACGTCTAGATTCTACTTTTTTAACGAGTGTAACAAATATAGACGCAATACCCTTAGAGAAATCAATATCAATGTTTCAAGATTTAAATGATATATTTATTATTTTTTCAGAAAATATTGGAAAATCGTCAAAAATAGACACAAAATCACTAAATAACACAAGACGTGTTTATATTAACAAGAGAAATCGTCGTAAAAAAACATTAAGAAATATGATTTAAAGCTAAAAAAATAAAATATATCAGTAAATGGCAGCACTTATAAACGCTCTTGATTCTAATACTCCTATACAAACTGGTGTCCAAGAACGGTCTTGGTCTTCCGACCTATCAGAAAAGATCCTCCAATTAAGTTTTCAAATGGTTCGATGTGATTCTTCTAGCGCAATAGAATCATTATCCAGTCAATTAAGACATATATTGGAAAATTTGATTGGTGGATATAAATCAGGACACGTAATATATGATGTATACAAAGAATCAATGACAGTACTATATAAAATGATTGGATATACGCGTGATATTATTGGTGGAAAGGGAGAATACGCGCTCTCTTATATGCAAATTTTTGTATGGAATAGTTTTTCCCCCGAATTAGCCCAATATGCTCTCCTTATGTTTGTAACATCTACCTCAGGTGACCACCCATTTGGTTCGTGGAAAGACATTAAATATTTCTGTAATTATTGTAAACAGAAATATATGTCTGTGACAGACCCTCTGATACAATATGCGTTTTCACTTATAAACGCACAATTAGCAGAAGATGTTAACGCAACAACAAAATCCTTGGTAGCAAAGTGGATTCCGCGTGAAAAATCCAGAAAATTCGGATGGATTTACCAAGAATTAGCGTATTCTTATTTCAAATCATATTTACTTTCTGCAAAAACATCAGAACAACGCTATCGCTCTCAATTAAAATGTAAATCAGAATATCGCAAACTTGTATCGAATCTGAATCGAATGATTGATACGGTTCAAATTAAACAATGTGCAAATAACTGGGCTGATATTGATCATTCAAATACGACTTCTATAACCATCTCAAAACAAAAGCACGCGTTTTTAAATATTACGAAAGATAATAAACCACGAAATGAACTAGAAGACCGTATTATTTGTGCATATAATTTTAAAAATCATTTAGGACCTCGCGAATATATAAAACCCCAAACTCCTTCGACTAACGTCTCCAGAGTTCCCTCGCTTCACGTTATGGGGCGACTGGAACACGGATGTGAGCAAAGTGAAGAGAAGTGTTCCGAAGGAGTTTGGAGGAAAACGGGGGCGATAGCCGAAGTTTTCCGAGGGAACTCCGTAGACGTAGTCGAAGGAGTTCGACGGGTTCCGACTACATTCTATGATGAGTTCTATTATATGGATGAGCCAAGATATCACTGTTTAGAAGATAAAATCGCAGAAATGTTATAGGCAAATTTACAAATTTATTTTAAATGTTTAATTCAATATGAATAATCCGAATAAAAAAACGGCCATAGTAGTATTAACAAGAGGATATACGCAAATTCAGAAATACAACACATTAATCCAACGGAATAAACATATATTAAAAAATCTAGACGAAACAAATAAGTCGATAGACAACATCATATTTCACGAAGGTAATATTTTAGAAGAACATCAATTATATATATCATCATTTACACCACAATTGAATTTAAAATTTATTTGTATTGCGGATAAAGCATTCAATCCCGATAAGAAAAATATACAAACGTATAGTCCAACCAACAGTTTTGGGTTGAATTATAGACACATGTGTTCATTTTGGTTTGTCGATTTTTGGAATTATGTAGAAGAATATGATATGATTTTAAGAATAGACGAGGATTGTATAATAGATTTTAATATTTCACATATATTCAATAATTTAACTAATAGTCTTACGATATATGGTATGTGGACAATGGACCAAGAATTTGTAACACACGGATTGAACAAATTTACCTTGAATTTTTTAAAGGCAAACAATATAAAAACATCGGTTATTTTTCAACAACCGTCTGGTCCATATACAAATGTGATCGGATTAAACTTACAACTATTACGAAAAAATGAAATGCTTAAAAAATATATAGAAAAGGTAAAACAACACAATTATATTTATATTTTTAGATGGGGAGATCTTCCCTTATGGGGCGAAGCATTTTATTATTTATGTGACAAAAGTTTATGTTTAAAATCGAGTAAAATAAAATATTTTCACGGTAGTCATAATTTTTTTGTTGGTCCTAACAATAATAACCCCAATAATAACCCCAATAACAATAACAAAATGCCTATGCAATTACAAATTTAGAAAATGGTATATTATAAATAACACTACACCACTGACTGAATCCGCTACCCCAATTATAAGAAGAAAACGATATAATTTGATAAGATTTTGACATTAAATAAAAATCCAACAATGTATTCATAATGGATTCATCCGTTTGATCTGTCGATTCACCCAAATGCGTTATATTATTGGAATGAATAATTACATTTGGAAAAATCTTTTTAATAATTTGTTTGATTTGGTCATTATCACTCAAAATTAAATATGTATTCGAAGAGCGAATGCTTTTCAATAAAATAGACAACACTTTGCTCACAAGGATTTCACTTAATTTGTTATTTTTAAGAAAATACGTATCCCCACACCGAATATGAATAACGGCATATTGATTTGTTTTTAATCCCAATGTAATCATATTGTCGTCTATATACCGACACATCATTTCATTTGGCATTATTTTTGACATTATAAACCTGCGCCCCTGAGGCGTAAACTGGTCGAATATGGGAAGACTATGACAAAACAAATAATAATCACCAGCATTGATGGTATTGAATTTTTTAACCAATCCTGTCATAAAATGAACGGAATCTTTATTATATTTTTTCGGATTAATGGGAATATAATTCAAATCCTCGTATCTATAAACATCAGAATAATTAATAGGATATACAATATCATTATCATTCTCTTGTAAAAATTTACACATAGGATGATTTTTCAAGTCCATATCAAATTGTAGTCCAAGCATATTCGAAATTTGAAGCAAACAAAAACACCCCCTTAAGTAGTCACCAAAGCCTTGTGCCACACCATTTTTATAGTGAAGTTGGTAAACATTCACCAATTTTTTTAATTTATGATTACGAAACGATTTCGAAATAGTTTGGAATATGGTCGACATATATCATATACATATTCAAACTAAAATTGAAAATATATTTAATTGTATAATTGGTATTATCCATACAACAAATAAAATAAATGTCAACGATCCATATTGCAACAAGCAGATTTAATGAGCAAACCTGGAAAGAAAACAGCGATTTCAGGGCAAAATATAAGTTCGACGGCTGTATTTACGGCGCCCCCCTTCAAATAACCGCTAAAATTCCACTAAAGTCATTAGTATTTATAGTGGAAATGAATAATACCACAAACAAAATCGAAGGCATTGGACTCATTACAAATTTTATTCAAACAGAGAAACATTATCAGGTGTATCAAACAGGTAATTATAACAGATACGTATATAAAAGCAACTATAGGATAGATCGCGCCACACTAGAGACATATAATTCGAATATGGTAAAATTATTTGACCACATTCTATTCAAAGAAAAAACACATCTAAAACGGGGAAGTGGGATAATCACAATACCAGAAAAACTATTGAAACATAAACTATGCATAGGTATAGATTTTAAGAACGAACTGCGCGAGTTATTCCAACGATATTTTGGCACGCCAGCAATAGAAGACCCCCCATCACTGAAAAAAGAGAACTGAAAAAAAGGCACCCGGCGCCCCAGGCATCGCACCCAGCATTTAATATTGGATAAAAATTTATATATAAAAATAACATTATTGTTATTATATATAATACAAAAAATGTCTGGATTAAATGTCGATATGGATGTGAATAATTATACCGTATCTGATTTATTAATTATATTAGATTTAGATGAAGTCAATTCAGACGAGATTACTGAAAAAACTGATTTTTATATTAATAAATTCAAAAAAGAAAACAATCGTGAAATGGCTTCTTTTTTTCAAGATGTTCAAAATACATTATTAGAATACGCATACGGATTAGAAGATGAAAACCTGGATACTCCTGTCGAAACAACTCACTCACGGGATCAGAGTGATAAATGGTGGAAAAATCAATCGTTACCACAACAAGATCCTACTCAAACTATTAAAATTACTGATCGGAAACAAAAAATTCAGCTTTTTGATAGTCCACACGTACCAATGAAACAAGAAATGTTAGGGGTAATAAATTCTACCCCACTTCCAGTAACACAAGATGTATTGAATCCTACATTAAAAAATATCACAAATCGATTTATTAATTTAGATAGTCAATATCGTCAAAGCACTACACCGAATGAATCAGCTACGGATTATACATTGGACTTGTCGGAAACCTTAACAAATGTACTATCGCTTCGTGTATACTCTTTTCAGATACCGTATACGTGGTATACAATCGACGTACATTACGGTAATACATGTTTTTGGTTAACCTTTGTTGATTCTAGCGGCAATGTAGAAACGTCTGTTTCGGTAACAATCGAATCGGGAAATTATACGAATACTACATTTGTTTCCACATTGAATACAGCAATAACGACTTCAGGTATTACATTTACAAACCCGTTATTTATTCCAGTGACAACAAATTCTTCAAATGGGAAAATTACGTTGAATATGGTCGGTGGAATATATACCAAAAACGCCATAACCTATACAATAGACACACATACAATTATCACCTTTTTTGATTATACGCAGAAATTACAATGTACTAATGTATGCGCACAAACAGTCGCTATAAACCAAACATTAGGATGGATAATGGGTTATAGATTACCATTCATAAATGTGGACGCAAGTGGTAATATTGCCGTTGCTGTTCTTGACTTATATGGGCCCAAATATTTGATATTAGTCATTGACGATTTCAATCAAAATCATTTAAATAGTGGTTTAATCGGTATAACGGAAATATCTACCAATATAAAAATGCCATTATATTATTCGCCTGATTTACCACACGTATGTTTACCGGCGAATCCAGCCGGGATCAATTTTTTACAAGTTGCAAATAACGCAAGTGCTGGGACTTTATTAATAGATAAATCAAACGTGACCTATTCTTCTACTCCGCAAATTACGCCTACCGCGCCAAGAAATTTAACCCAGCCTCAAATTTATACAATTAATGAAATTTTTAAAAATAATGAAAGGACCACCAATTATCGATTAAAATCGCCAACGGCAACGGATACCTTTGCGATTATTCCGGTAAAACACGGTGGATTAAATACGGGTGATTCATATATTGAATTTGGTGGCTCATTACAGGACAATAGAAGGACATATTTTGGCCCAGTAAATATTGAACGCCTCCGGGTAAAATTGTTAGATGATAAGGGCAATGTGTTGAATTTAAATGGAGGAGATTGGTCCATTACGCTTATAAGTGAAAATCTATATCAGTATTAAAAAAATTTTTCATAATATTAATATCTACATATTATATGTTTGATATAACATATATATTTGATTGGATTGGTTACTTAGCACCCGGTACATTATTTTTCAGCTCAATCTTTTTTTTATATAAAAAAAATGTATTATTATCACTGTTTATCATCGGAAGTATTTTAAATTTAGCTATAAATAATATTTTAAAGGGTATTATTAAACAACCTCGACCTGATGAAGACATTCAAATATTTAATGCTTCTAAAATGTTGAATAAACGATTCGGACCTGACAAATATGGTATGCCATCGGGTCACGCACAAATGGTGTTTTTTTCAACTTCTTTTATATTTTTCGCACTGAAAAACAAATATATATCTTTGGTATATTTTATTATTTCTCTCATTTCAATGTATCAGAGAGTGAAATATAAGAATCATACTGTAGCACAGGTTATGGTCGGTGCATTTGTTGGAAGCATTAGCGGCTATTTATTTTATCTAGCTGCTATAACCAAAATAACCGGACCTTTCAAATTAAAAATGGACGATAACGCGCCTTTATAAAACTAAAAAAAACACAAAATAATTATATATTTATTTATATAATATGGATTCGAATACAATTATTGTTATTGTTATTGGTATTATTGCGGGGATAATTGCCGGATCAACTGGATTAGCTGCTGCCGGAGCTATTTTATTGGGATTAACATTTTCTGGTATAATAACCGACCATCAAACCATTTTAGGTACTACATTATACACACTATTGCCACCTACTGTTATTTTTGGTGTGTTGGATTATTATAGAAGAGGGAAAGTAAATTTTTACTATGGGAATATTTTAATAGTCACTATACTTTTTTCTACGTTTATCGGTGCTTATTTGACACGAATTATTCCTGAAAAACATTTGGTTTTTTTAACTGGATGTTTATTATTGGTATCAGGGGCGTCGTTTATTAGGAAAAGTATTTGGAGCGAGCCGTAGCCGAAGGCGCCGGTGAGCGAGGGAACTCCGTAGACGTTAGTCGAAGGAGTTATAGGTGAAAGCAAATAGACAACTCCTTCGACTACGTCTACGGAGTTCCCTCAGAAAACTTCGGCTGTTAACTCCGTTTTCTTCCATAATGGAGCGAGCCGAAGCCGTAGGCGCCGGTGAGCGACTGAACTCCGTAGACGTTAGTCGAAGGAGTTGACTAGTAAACGCTCGCACCACAATCCATTGGATGTTTTAAATATGTATTATGGTCTGACGTAGATGTATGAATCAATGAATACTGATCCGCACACGATGGGTCCTCCCCATTTGTTTTGCTGCATTCACGCAACCCCCCAACAACGTCTTCAAATACTTCTATACAAGAATGATAATACTCCATTTCTATGATTGGTGGTATATGCGGAACCATATCTTTATCGTGTGTAAATCGCCATACATTTGATATAATGGTATTCACAAACTTGGCGTATACAATATCTCCGGTGCGAGGTTGGCCAAAGTTATATATTGTAACGGGATAATGTTCGCGTTCCAATTCCATTCCAATTAATTGAGCCACTGCAGCGCCAAGAGAATGACCCGTAACAATAATGCTTGTAAATTTATATTTTTTCTCAATCTCTTGAACAGCAATTATCGCTTGGTTTTTCAAATTAAGTGTGGTTTTATAAAACCCACTGTGTACTTTACAGTCGCATTCTGGATAGGTATCATACGGGATTTTTTTCACTTCAAAATCGTCTAACCAATTCATTATAGATGATGAACCGCGAAATACAATGTAGGCAGTTTTTGTGGATGGCAATACTCCAGCATACCCTTGGAGGTCATATTTGGGGTCATATAATATATGGCTGACTTGAAACCCTTCACTGGGTCCAGATAAAACCATTGACTTATAATTTTCTTTATCACAATATGCCGCTCCACTTAACCAAACCGATATATTTGCTTGATTCGTGTCAAATGTATATGACGTAACGGCTTGAAAAATATGAAGTGTGTTTAAAAATAACGCAACAAACGAGAACTTCATTATTATTATTATATTATTATATGGTAATATAATAATATATATTTAATATATAATAATATAGTTATGGGCGCAGGAATTTTACCCGCGTGTATTTATAAGGGTAAATTATATTTTCTATTTGGAAAGGAGCACGAATATTGTGACACGCCTGGATGGAGTGATTTTGGAGGTGGAACAGATGGATCAGAGACTTTTATACAAACGGCTATTCGAGAAGGTGGTGAAGAATTGACTGGATTTTTAGGAAGTGATGCGGATTTGGCTAAAATGTTAAAAAAGAACGGTACATACAATATAGATTATAAAAGCGATGGACACGGAGCTTACCGCATGCATATTTTTCCATATGAATATGATGACGCGTTAGTATATTATTATAACAACAATCAACGTTTTTTACAGAAAAAATTAGACCCTGCTATTATTAAAAAAACAAAGATTTTCGAAAAGGCTGAAATAAAATGGGTTTGTGTAGATGACTTGAAAAAGCGACACAAGGGATTTCGCAGTTATTTTCAAGATATTGTAGATATTATGATGAGAGAAAAGGCAGATATACATCGATTTATTCAATCAAACTCCTTCGACAGTCGTCTCCGGAGTTCCCTTGCTCCCCTTCCAAAATCGAAAAAAATGGGACATAATAAAACACTCAAAAATCGCAAATAAAAAAGGATGTGTATTATCCATTTTTATTTTGTTTTTATTTTTTTTGTTTTTTATTTTCGATTTTTTTATTAGTCTACAGTTAGATCATCGTCTAAAGGTATAACTGGAGTAGAAGTTTCATCTTCAACAACCGCTTTTTCTTTTTCTTCCTTTTCTTTTCCTTTTTTATCTTGTTCTATAATCTTATCAATTAAACTGTCAAATTTATAATACAAATCCACAAATGATATGGTTATCACAAATAAAAGTGAGTAAATCAATATATAAAACGCATTATTTTTAATCCCATTTAAAATAATGTACGCATTTGTAAACAATAAAACTAAGAATACTGCTACAGATTCCAGTAAATATACTAGTTTCGTAGTAGAAATCACGTGGATTGGAATAACTATATTGTCCGCCGTCATAATAAAATTCATTTTTTTCACAAATTATGTGTTTGTTTGGATACAGTAGATATATTTTTGAAAAGCATTTCAATTTTTTATATTTATATTTTTATACATTTTTTGGAGTGAGCTGTAGCCGAACTCTATAGACGTTAGTCGAAGGAGTTCGCAATAAACACCTATTATCAACTGAACAAAAATAATTTAAATATATATTATTTAATATATTCAAATGTATAAGCCTATTCATTTTTTAATACGAAATAGAAAATTCTCTACTGAATTATTTTTCATAAGGAATAAAGAATTACCTATTTGTTCAAATTGTTTACATTTTATCAAATATACAAATGACAATCCATTTGATGGTAATAGATGTAAAAAATTTGGTGAGATGGATGTGATTACTGGTGCAATTAAATATGATTTAGCTACGGTTTGTAGATTAAGTGATGATAATTGTGGAAAAAAAGGTTTACACTATACTGCTAAAAATCAAACTCCTTCAGCTAACGCTTCCGGAGTTCCCTCGCTCACCGGCGCCTACGGCTTCGGCTCGCTCCAATCTTGATATATTTATTTTATTACGAAGTAAAATAAGAAAAAGTGTAAAAAGATTCAAAATAAAAATGAAAAGGAAATAAACCTATTTCCCCATTGTAATACACATAAATTATGAATACGTTAAACTATATCGGGTCAAAACATACACTTTTCAATACTATTTTAAAAATTTGTAATGAAAATATACCAGAAAAAAAGAATCTATCATTTATGGATATGTTTGCTGGAACTGGTACTATTGGTTTCCACATTCAAGATTATTTCAAATCTGTTTGCGCAAATGATTTGGAACAATACAGTTATATTATTAATTGTGCGCTATTACAGTGTAATTATAGTCCAAAGTTACAACAAATTATCGATGATTGTAACACATTTACTATTTCAACTCCTTCGACTGTCGTCTCCGGAGTTCCATCTCTCCCCTACGGGTCGCTCCAAGAAAACGACGATTTAACCACAGAAAATCTCATATATAAAAACTATTCCCCCAATGATACGTGTGAACGAATGTTTTTCACAAATGAGAACGCAAAAAAATGTGATATTATTCGGGTTCATATAGAAAAATTATTTACATTTTCACAAGAAATAACGGTTGAAGAATATCGATTTCTATTAGCATCGCTCCTAGTTTCCACTGACAAAATAGCAAATACGACCTCGGTATATGGCGCTTATTTGAAACAATATAAGGCATCCGCGTTAAAACCGCTTATTCTTACACCCATTCATAAGAAAACGAATATTGTCGTGTCAAATAATACCGTATTTAATATGTTAGCGGAATCAATTACTGAAAAATGTGATGTTGTTTATATAGACCCGCCGTATAATCAACGGCAATACGCGGCAAATTATTCACCATTAAATTATATCGCGCAATACAATAGTGAAGTTGTATTAACTGGTAAAACGGGTCTAATCAAGGATTATAATAAGAGCAAATTCTGTAGTAAACCGCAAGTAAAGACCGTATTTATTGAGTTGATTCGAAACATTCAATGCCGTTATATCATTATGTCGTATAATAATGAAGGATTGTTAGACATTGATACTTTAAAAACGATTTTAAAGGAAAAGGGTGATGTAAAACTGTATAGAATTCAGTATAATAAGTTCAAGGCCCAACAGAATGTGGCTAAAAAGCATACAGAAGAATATGTATGGTTTGTTGACACTGGAAAAAAAAATGGTATTATAGAGGAAATTACCATTAGTGTTATTTAATATCATTCTTTATTCAATTATTTGTTTTGTTTTGTTTATTTTCGACAGGAAAGTTCATTCATAAATTGAACTGGATCGTACCAATATGTTCCAATCATCGTGTCAGGATCATTTAAAGCGAACGTTTCATTACCTTTAATGTAGTCGATTCCAAATATATTGAGGCAAGGAATAGCCGTGGCCTTATGACGTTTTCCCGTTTTTCTCATTTGAACATATGTCTGTCTTTTTTGGTCATTACAATGCTTACATAATGGTTGAAAGTCGCTTAAAACTTGTGTATCTAAATTCAATACAGACGGATTATTATACAGGCCGTTCTTATGGTCTATCTCTATATTACTATTTGAACCACACGTAACACACGGTAATATCTTAAGCGCATCACGTATATTCTTTCGGATAGGTCTAGCGGAATTACCATCTAGTAGACCGCAAATTTTTATTAAATAAATGGAGACACCTTTATCAAAATTGTTGGAGTATGGTGTAGATGATAATGATTTGCGAATTTGTTCCTCCTGTTCTTCAGTTTGATCCCAAGAAAACCGCAATTGTCCATTTTTTTTAGCAGTACATACCATATATTTTTTACCAAAATCACCGTCCAGCCGACACCACCCCCCACCATTACCTAGCTGTAAACATTTATAATCGTTTTCAAATTCGTCAACACATACCCAACGAGATATATTCGTAGTGATATTGAATAGTGCAAGTTCTTTGAATACTTCAATATTCGAGGATTTTTTTATTATTTTGGGGAGCATCACTAGAGCACTCATTTTCAAAGGTTTATAAGGAATAGGGTATATGATAAATACATATATTTCTATAATAAATGATTCAATTTTTATATTATCATACAATATAATATAAAATAAATAAATAAAATGCTTACAAATTTTAATTATTTTTTAGGGTTTATGATGATTTGTAGTTTTGTTATTCAATATATCATTATGAGTTGGATAACGACGAATGATATAGAAAATATTCAACATAGTTTAAGCAAGTTTTATATTTCCGCTATAATGGCATTCATTATGGGTATATTAGAAGTGTTTATGCATTCTTTTATGAATATGAGTATGAGCAAAATACCAGTTATGTATTATTACATTCCGTTATTCTTTTCTCTCATTTTGTTCTTGTGGTTATACAAAAAACAAGTGGGTATTGATGACACTAACTATTTAAATGAAATGGTTGAGCATCATTCTATGGCACTATTAACAAGTGAGGAAATATTGAAAAAAACCACAAATCCTCAAGTAAAAGAACTTGCTGAAAAGATAATCAAGACACAAACAGCTGAAATTCAACAGATGAAAAATATAGAGGATATGGAGAATTAGTTTTCTTCTTCTCCTTCTCCGAATCCTGATTCTATCTCCCAATTTACTTGTGGAGGCTGACTCCATTCAGTATACGCAAGAGCTTTTGTAGTAGGTCTTTCAAGCGCCAATAACTGTTCCAATGCCTTTTTTCTACGATCTAACGGAAACATATTATTGGGAAGTTTACGGCTAAGTTGTTTCCACCGCCATTCAAATTGTAATGCCGCAGGCCAATCGGGGAATCCTGCTACGTGACATACTCTGCGCCATATTTCACCCTTCAATACCTTCGCACTGGTTGCGTGTGCGCCGCCCTTTATTTCTTTATTATGTTGTCTAAGCCGTCGATTCAAATCCACTGTGGCGCCTACATATGTTGCGTTACTCGTAGATTCAAGGAGATACACAAAGAATGACATTACTTTACATGAAGAATAAAAAATCTCATCTCTTTCGATTATGGAGGAAAACGGAGTTAGTAGTCGAACTTATTCGACTAACGTCTTCGGACGTTCGCTCGCTTTTCGCTCGCTTTTCGCTACGCTTACAACCAGCGCCTTCGGCTACGATTCGCTCCAAAGGAGTTGGTTCATTTGTATCGCTAAAAAAAGAGAACTGTGAATAATGAACTATGGATAGTTTTTCTTTAAGTATGAAAACCAATAATATATATAAAACCACAATTTTTGTTTTTCAAAAGTCCTACGCCTTTTCCTTTTTGGACAAAAATAAATGTCCAAAAACGGGGTAGGCGATTTGCTTCCCCGAAAAAGGGTGTTTTTTTTGCTTATGTAGACAAAAGTGAAAATCGCAAAATAATTTGGCTGCATAATTTTTTTTTGGAAATATATATTTTTTATAAATATTAGTTTAGGGAAATATTATGTTAATAGAATATATAACATGGAGCTAACAGAATTTCCCAATATTCCCCAAAATAAATATTTATATATTTGTGAAATATGTAACATCAAAACGAATAACAAAAAAGATTATACAAATCATTTGTTGACAGCAAAACATAAAAAAAAGGAAGAATTAACAAATGTTAACATAAATCTTACACATATTTCCCAAATTTCGCAACATCACCCTTGTGTGAAATGTAACAAAATATACAAATCCAGAGTTGGATTATGGAGTCATAAAAAAAAATGTAATAATGAAACAAAAAATGAAGAAGAAGATGATGATGATATAGCAAACAATAACACTTTAATAATGGAAATTTTGAAACAAAATCAGACAATCTTAGAGAAGAATACATCAGAAAATAATAATTCATTAATAATAGAATTGTTAAAACAAAATCAAGATTTCAAAACTCTTATGATAGAACAGAATAAATACATGTTGGACCTAGCAAAAAATGCAGGAACCAATAATAATAGTAATAATACTACCAACAAATTCAACATGCAAATCTTTTTGAATGAGACATGCAAGGACGCGATGAGTATAACTGAATTCGTTAATTCTATTGTGTTAACATTTAAAGATTTGGAAGATTTAGGACGAATCGGGTATACGCAAGGAATAACGAACATATTCACTAGAGGATTGCAAGAGACAGCAATTTCAAAACGCCCAATTCATTGTTGTGATTTAAAAAGACTGATAATGTATATAAAAGATACAAATGGTTGGGAAAAAGAAAATAGTACCCAAGAAAAGGTAATCCTAATAATAAAGAAAATAGCTGCTAAAAATTTAAAACAAGCAAATGAATGGATGAAAATAAATCATTCGATGATACACGGACCAGATTCGTCTGAGCAACGTCAATATTTGAAAATGATAAATCAATTGTTCGGAGGTACATCTGATGAAAATCTGAAAAGCTACAACAAAATAATCAGGAATATTGCACCGGAATGCTATATTGATAAATATCCGGCTTTGAAATAATATATTCAAAACGGAACTATAAATAAATCATCTCTAATAAAATATGCATCTCCATTTTTTGTCCATTTAACGACCATAGTAATAATCTCAACACCTGCTTCAATGCCTTCTTTAACAGCTTGCCTGTATTCAGGGTCTACAATAGAAGGTTGAAATCGGTCAACATCAGTTCGTTGTATAACATAACACATTATACAACGAGTTTTAGACTCACGTTTAATTAACGTGAGTTCTTTTATATGCTTCAGAGCACGAGGACTAACAGTATCTGTTGCTTTTTTTCTATAACCATCAGGAAAATATGCTATCTTAGAATTTATGTCTATGTCATCATAACATTTATTCTTTCTATCTTTTGCCGTAATATCTTCGTAATCGGCAAGCGGAACATTTTTTACTTCCATAATGAAAGGAATGCCGTTATTGTCTATACCAGTAAAATCAAATCGCGAATCAACCTTTCCTTCTACATAAATTGCGGTTTCTCTTCTATATTTTTTTATATTTTGAAGCTTACTTAATAAATTATGTCGTAATGCGGATTCGGCCAACTGTTCCGCAAGCTTTGGGTGTATGCCAACAATTGTTTCAGTATTTCTTTCTCTTAGAATAGACAAATACACCCTATATTCACACCGTAATTTATCACTTTTTGATTTCGATATAGGACTCGGAGACATTAGTATTGTGGAACCAGTGTCAGATAATCCACAACAACCAAGAGATGCTGTATGACCAAGCACCGTATTATCTATTGAATCAAATGGAATAATATCAGCAACATAAGGGGATTTTATAAATTTTGAAGGTCTTTTTATGATTGTTCCTTCAACCAAATTATCAATTTTTAAAATTAATGACATCATTTTTCATATAATTTTAGTATTTTATTTATTTGTAATTCAATTTTATTTATAAAGAACACTTCTGTTCACTTCGCTCACATCCGTGTTCCAGTCGATCACCTCCGCTGACGCTATGGCTCGCTCCATAATAGAATTAGATCATATTTCTCTCATAATATGATCTAATACACATTGTTCTATTGTGTTATATAGTTCAACACAAAATCTACATCTTGTAATGATTCATCGTCCCTGAAATCACCTGCTCGAAGTCTCCATTCAGCCGAATCCCTCAAATTCATTCGATCGGCAGGATTACTTGAAAATTGATATGTCGCATTTATGTTTGCACCTCGCGATTTTAATAAATTAACCATATCTAACTGAGAATATTCTGCCGCCCAATGTATTGGACTCCACCCAGGAAACCATTGTGTAGTTGCTGCGTTGGGATTTGCTCCGCGATCTAATAGTAATACAGCTATTTGATAATAATCATCTGGTGCTGTATCATTAATAATATTATATTGTTCACTTACCTTTTTATGAACCATATTTCTAGAAACAGCAAAATATAAAGGGGTCATGTCTACTAAAACAGTAGGACCACTGCTATTAAATTGCGGCGATGGACTATTATTAAGAACATTTACAATAGCAGGATTAGCATTTAGCATCGCTGTAACTTCTGGAACACTATGTCGACGAATAGCATCAAAAATAGGATGTTCTCTACTGGCTACTCCTATACCACCACCCCGTTTTCTATAGGTTTTCCGTCTCTTATGTGTTTTTTTTACGTGCTTATGTGACCTTTTTTGCTTCTTAAGCTTCATATATAATACTTGTATAAAATAATAATTAAAAATGTAATTACGAAACAAATTATGAAAACAAAATGAAATCAAAATTTGACTTAAAGATATTATAATATAAATTATTATAAAATGTCAAAAGGAGACTATAATTTAACAATTGCTAATAAACGGATCTGGGATTTTTATAATAATAATAAGAATATTAGTTTTGAAGCAGTAAATTTAATTTTTTTAGATTTAATTGAAAAAATAAATAATGACATGTCAAGCACAATGACAACAGCAATTAATAATGAAATCTTATCGTGTGTTAAAGATATAAAAGGGAATGTTGGAACAATCACAAATACACTTATTGTAAAATTTCACGATATTAATAAAGAATATCTAGATAGTATGAAATTAATCATTTCAGCATCATCATCTGAAAATATAGAAAAGCTAACTGGGACGTTAGAGAGAAATACTGAAGTATTTATTAGTAAAATAAATCAAGAAATTCCAAAAACACATCAAGATTTAAATAATAAAATGAAAGAAAATCTTGAATCGTTTCAACAAATTATAATTAACGATATAAAAGGACAATTAAACGCATCAACAAATAAAGAAGATGCGTATAAAGAATATATTTCTGGAATAGACGTAAAGATGCAAACAATGCAACAACCACTTTATGCGTTTATATCAGCAAACCAAGAACAAATGGTATCATCATTATCAAATTTAAAAGAATCAAGCATTGTTTCACAATCAAATCAGAATAAAGTAATTGAAGAATTAGGTGAGTTTTTGAATAAATATCGTACAAATTCAAATTATAAGGGTAAATCGTCTGAAAATAATTTGGAACTAGTCTTAAATAAAATGTATCCAACAGCAGAAGTAGTTAATTCATCGTCTAGTTTAAAATTAGCAGGTGATTTTATATTGAAGAGAGAAGGAAAACAGCAAATCTTGATAGAAAATAAAAATTATGATCTGGCAATTCAAAAGGAAGGAGTTGAAAAGTTTCTAAGAGATATTAGAGCCCAGAAATGTAATGGTATTTTTATGTCTCAGCATTCAGGTATTCAATACAAGCCGAATTTTTTCATTGAGATCGAAGATAATTGTGTATTGATTTATTTACACAATGTAGAATATTCAGAAGAGAAAATAACAACAGCAATCGACATTATTGATAAGTTATCAGACAAGTTGAATGAAATAAATCTAGATGATGCTGATGGGATTATCATAGAAAAAGATATAATGGATAAAATAAATACAGAATTTCAAGTATTTATGGCACATAAAGAAAATATGATCTTTAATCTGAAAGAAATGCAAAAGACGTTTTTGTCTCAATTTGAAGATTTGAATATGCCTAATTTATCTATCTTTTTAAATAGTAGATATGCGTCTATCCAAAATCAAAAGTGGACGTGTGATATTTGTAATGATTCTTTTACTAAGAAGGCAAGCCTAGCTAGTCATAAGAAAAAACATAAGACAGACAAGACTTTAACCCCTAAAAATATGGAAGAGATAGAATTCTGTGTTCCAGTAGAAAATATAATAATTCCATTAATTTCTGTTACTGAAGTAGTAGCACCGTTAAATGAATCAACTAAAAAGAAGCACTCTAAGAAATCTCTACCGTAAATAATCAATGCGGACTTTTCAAATTTTGAAAACAAAATGAAAACAAAATTTGAAAAAATAATATAACCTTCCAAAATTTGAAAACAAAATGAAAACAAAATTTGGATTGTTAATATATAATGCCAAAATTTGAAAACAAAATGAAAACAAAATTTGAATTCGATTAATAAAAAATAAGTAATT
>Ga0209829_10001613_pt1 | contig 18101 bp, 17 predicted proteins | sample C_140205_EF_Meta_FD_187311 | JGI IMG/M metagenome (GOLD analysis project Ga0209829, IMG submission 187311) | Freshwater microbial communities from Lake Croche, Canada to study carbon cycling - C_140205_EF_MetaG (SPAdes) (version 2) | ecosystem: Environmental > Aquatic > Freshwater > Lake...
GCGAATTGAGGACATCGTCCTGGGCGCTGCGGTCGGCCTGACAGCATCGGTGCTGCTGTGGCCCCGCGGAGCGACCGCGTCGGTGCGGCGGGCCGTCGACGCGGCCTTGGAAGTGAGTTCCCGCTATCTGACCGCCGCGGTCGCCCGGGTCACTCGGGGCGCATCTGAGCAGTCCGACGATGCCGTGATGGCACTGAGCCAGGACACCCTGACCGCGGTACGCACCTACGGCGACGCTGTCCGCGATTACCTGTCCGAAGCCTCCGGCGCGGTGGATATGAGCCTGCTAGACACCAACAGCCGTATCCCTCGGTTGCGGACCACCTCCGACGTGATCGCCGATATCCCGCCGCCACCGCTGGACGTCTATCCCGCGGCACGAAAGGTGTTGGAGGAACACACCGCTGCTATCTGTGCACTGCTCGCCGGCGGCGGTGCGGCACGCTTGCTACCACCGATCAGTGACGACTTCGTACCCGCACTACGCGCCGAGGCGGGTGCCGACAACCTTGCCGTGGCCGCGGCACTGCCACTGATGACCGCCGCCGCCAATATCGGCGAACTGGAGCTGACCTACGGCGCGATTCGCGAGGAGAAAGTCACCAGTTAGCGCCTGCGTTCGGGAATTATCCGTCCGCGCCGGTCGCCGGTGCGGGTGCGTCGCCACCGGGGCATCGTTACGCCGCGAACCGTCGAATCAACGGTCGCGTATCTCAAAGGAATCGATGGCGACCGGGCTGCGAGTCGCCAAAGAATTCGCTGCCGTCTGCGGTTCGGATGATGGACGCCGTCTGCTCATCGGTTAATGGGGCGTGGGGGTCGACTGAGTGCATCCCGACCAACGTAGCGAGTTCCCTCGGCAGCACACCGTAGCCGGCGGCAATTTGGGCCAGGGTATAAACCGGCATAACGCGTTACGCAGTGGTCTCACCGTCGGAATCAAACCCAACGGTGTAGGAGGTGTGACGCTCCTCGGAAGGTGGTGCTTCGGCCTCGGTTGCGTAGTCCACGTCAATGCTGGTTTGGTCGGACGTCCCACCCGCCATGTGGGTGAGTGCGATACCGGATTCCGGAACGATGTTGGCCTCCCGGTAGGCGTTGTCGAGGATTGTCGGTATGGATTGCAGGCTGCCGTGAATCTCCGAGAGTTGTTCGAGGACGGAGATGCGCTTCTCTGCAATCTCGTCCAGGGCGCGGCGAGCGTCTTGGAGGCGACGGTCGATTTGCTCGTTGGCGACACGCAATCTGCGTTCCGCCTCGGCCTTGGAGTCGAGTATCCGGAACTCGCACTCCTGTGCGGTGGTGCGGATTTGTTCCTCGACCTTGGCCTCGGTCTCGCGACGAAGTCTGGTCAATTCTGCGTTGAGTTCAGTCTCAGACTGGTCTCTGCGGAGGGTCTCGACCTCCCGCATACGCTCCGATTCACTGACGGCCTGAGCGACGATCCGGGCGGCTTCTTCTCGTGCCCGGTTCATCACCTCGGCATACTCGGTCTCCATTGCACGCTGACGGGCCGCCAACTCCGCTAGCTGCTGACGTATCTTCGCCTGGGAAGCCTCGGCCTCGGCCTGGGCGCTGATGACCATTGACTCGGCTTCCAACCGGGCCTCGTACTGCATCTCTGAGACTTCATCAACTGCAACCCGGAGCATCTTCGCAATGCGGTCGGTCATCGCCTGTGGCGATGTGGAGGTCGTCGCTAACTGCGCCGTCTCGTTTCGAAGGCTGTCTACCTGAGCTGACGACTCGGCCAACCGGGAATGGACGCTGTTCAGTTCCGCTGACGACTCGGCCAGCTGGGATTGAAGGCTAGTTAGCTCTGCCTCCAAGGCCTGCTGAATGTAGGCCTGCTCGTTGATGAACTCTGCAACGGTTTGCGGGTCGTAGCCATTTCGCACGCGCGCGAAGTTCGGTGCGAGGTTAACCATTCCTGTACGTCCTCGGGGTCTCGGAGGCTTTTCAAAAGCGGAGGCTCTTCAAAAGCGGAAGCTCATTCGAGGGTGATGTTAGCCACCGGTCGGAGAACGCACCCGAGAACCCCCGCCTCCGCAGGAATGTGGATCGAAGCACTAGCCAGCGGCAAATGGCGACCTACCCACGGCCCCGCAGTGGTCAGCTAATTCGGCATTAAAGGTAGATCGCCGCTAATTCTCAGCCCAGGATCGCCCGGGCCGCCTCGCGCGCCTCGACCGGTCCGGCTGTTGCCAGCACCGCCTCGGCGGCGTCTCGGCACTGCTGCAGTGTGACCGTGGCCAGTTTCGCGCCCACCGGGGTAACCGCCGAGGCGGCGGCCGACAGCGAGCTCACGCCCAGACCGATCAGCACGCAGGCCAGCAGGGGATCTGCCGCGGCCTCGCCGCAGACACCGACGGGCTTGCCGGCGGCGACACCGGCCCGCGCCGTCTGCGCGACGAGAGCGACCACCGCTGGCTGCCAGGGGTCGGTCAGGGTGGCCAGATCCGAGGACATCCGGTCGGCCGCCATCGTGTACTGCGCCAGATCATTGGTTCCGATGGACAAGAATTCGACGTGTTCGAGAAGCTTGTCGGCCAGCAGGGCCGCGGCCGGGATCTCGATCATGACACCGGGATGCAGCCCGCGCTCACGCGCCAGGCCGGCGAACTGCTTGGCCTCGGCGGCGGTGGCGATCATCGGTGCCATCACCCACGGTGCACTGCCGGTGCTGGCGGCCGCGGCAGCGATCGCGTCGAGTTGGCGGGCCACCAGGTCGGCATTGCCGCGCACGATCCGGAATCCGCGAACGCCCAGTGCGGGGTTCTCCTCCTGGGGCGTGGTGACGAACTTCAGCGGCTTATCGGATCCGGCATCGAGGGTGCGGATCACCACCTTGTGGCCGGCGAACGCGTCGAGAACCTCCGCGTAGATCGCGGCCTGCTCGTCGACGCTGGGTTCGGAATCCCTTTCCAGGAAACACAATTCGGTGCGAAACAGTCCGACGCCCTCGACCGGGGCCTGGCGCGCCGCGCGGGCTGCCGTGCCGTCGGCGACGTTGGCCAGGATCGTCACGGGGTGGCCGTCGGCCGTCGCACCCGGACCGGTCCAGCCCGCCATTGACGCAGCCGCGACGTCGGATGCCGCGACCGCCGCGGCGGCCTCCGCACGATCGGGATCAAGGATGACGGTTCCGCGGTTGCCGTCGAGCAGCACCATGGTGCCGGCCGCCACATCGTCGAGGCCGTTGACGGCGACCACGCAGGGTATGCCCAGCTGGCGCGCGATGATCGCGGTATGACTGGTCGGGCCGCCCAGCGTGGTGGCCAGTCCGACGACGCGGTGCGGATCAAGACCCGCAGTATCGGCCGGGGCGAGATCCTCCGCGCACAGGATGGACGGCTCGGCCGGAATCGGCACGCCCGGCTCCGGTAGGCCCGCGAGTTCGGCGATGACGCGATCGCGGATGTCTTTGAGGTCGGTCACCCGTTCGGCCATCAGCCCGCCCATTTTGGTGAACATCTCGATGAACTGGGTGGCCGCCTCCGCCGTGGCGCGCACGGCGGTCTTACCCGCCTTGATCGCGTTCTCGGCCGATCCCAACCAGGCGCGGTCCTGGGCCAACTGCGCGGTGGCGCCGAGCACCTCCGATGCCGCGCCGGTCGCGGCCGCGGCACGGTCGCGCAGGCGTTGCGCCACCGAGGAGGCGGCGTTGGCGAATCGTGCCGCTTCGGCGGGCCGGTCGAGTTCAGCCAGGACACCACCCGGGTCGAGGTCGTCGATCCCGGGTAGGCGGTTGGCCCTGATCACGGGCGCGAAGCGGACTCCCGGAACCACAGGCACGCCCTGCAGCACCGTCGTATTCGGCGAGGTCATGATGTGGATTACAGCAAATCGTTGACATTCCCACACGGTCGGCGGTAAAACAACATATATCCACACAATGTGGGTGTGAATCCACACCTCGTGCCACACGTTCGGAGATCGATGTACCCGGAGGAACGCCAGCAGGCCATCGCCGAACAGGTGCTGGCGCACGGCCGCGCGTCGGTGGCAGACCTTGCGCAGACCTACGACGTCACCACCGAGACGGTGCGACGGGATCTCGCGGTCTTGGACCGCGCCGGTGTGCTGCGCCGGGTGCACGGCGGCGCGGTACCGGTTCGTGCCCTGCACCTGGTCGAACCATCCGTTGACGAGCGTGAAGCCACCCGCGCCGATTGCAAATCTGCGATCGCAGCGACCGCGGCCGACTTCTTCCCGCGGTCCGGGGCGTCGGTCCTGTTCGACGCGGGAACCACTACGGCTCGGGTGGCGGCACTGCTACCGCCCGATCGCGAACTGCTGGTGGTGACCAACTCGGTGCCGATCGCCGCACGCCTGGCCGGCCTGGGATCGGTCTCGCTACAACTGCTCGGCGGCCGCGTGCGGGGGCTGACCCAGGCCACCGTCGGCCACCATGCCGTCGAAGCACTGAGGGCGTTGCGCATCGACGTCGCCTTCATCGGAACCAATGGCATCAGCCTGCGGCACGGCCTCTCCACGCCAGACCCGGATGAGGCGACCGTCAAACGGGCCATGGTCGATTGCGCCAATTTCGTCGTGGTCGTTGCTGATTCATCGAAGATCGGCCGTGAGGAATTCGTCTGCTTCGCACCGATCGAGCGCGTCGACGTTCTCGTCACCGACTCCGAGATCACACCTGCTGATCGCGCCCGGTTCACTGATCATGGCCTGGAAGTCGTTGTCGCGCGAGAAGTCGCATGATCGTCACCGTCACACCCAATCCGAGTATCGACCGCACCGTCACACTGCCGGGCGAACTGGTACGTGGTGCCGTGCACCGGGTCAGTTCGGTGTCGTCGGAACCGGGTGGAAAGGGTGTCAACGTCGCCCGCGCGCTGACCCTGGCCGGGCTCGACGTGGTCGCGGTGCTGCCGGCCGGCGAGCACGATCCGATCCTGGCCGAATTGCGCGCAATTGGCGTTGCTTTTCATGCGGTGCCGGTTGCCGCAGGAGTCCGCACCAACCTCGCGATTACCGAAAACGACGGCACCACAACGAAAATCAACGAGCCGGGTGCCGCCATCGCCGCGGCCGACATTGAGGCGTTGGCGCGAGCCGTGGTCGATCGCGCCCAGTCGGCACGGTGGGTGGTGCTATCCGGATCAATTCCGCCGGGTATGTCGGATAGCTGGTATTCCGACATGGTGGCGGCCTTGCGGCCATTGGGCTGCAAAGTCGCCGTCGACACCTCGGATGGGCCGCTGTCCGCACTGGCAGCCGATCTCGAACGCGCTGCACCGGATTTGATCAAACCCAACTCCGAAGAGCTTGCCGGACTTGCCGGCGTGACAGCGGAGTCGCTGGAGAGCGCCGTGGCGCGCGGCGATGCCGAACCGGTGGTAGCCGCGGCACGGCGCCTGATCGATCGGGGCGTCGGCGCGGTACTGGCGACGCTGGGTGCCGCCGGAGCGGTTCTGGTCGACGCCGACGGAGCGTGGCTGGCCACCCCGCCGCCGATCAGCCCGCGCAGCACCGTCGGCGCCGGCGACTCGTCGCTCGCCGGCTATGTGCGCGCCGACGTCGACGGCGCTTCGGCGCCGCAGCGACTTCGAATGGCGGTGGCCTACGGCAGCGGTGCCGCGGCACTGCCCGGTTCGGCGCTGCCGTCGCCGGCTCAACTCAATCTCGATGGCGTGACAGTCACGGCCGTCAATCCCAAACCGAAGGTGCGTTCATGACAAATCCCACCATCATCAGTTCCGATCTGGTGCTGCTCGACGTCGATGCGGGCCCGGACAAGGAGGCGGTAATCGGACGACTGGCGGGCCTGCTCGCCGCCGACGGCCGGGCCGGCGACGCCCGCGGGTTGACGCGCGCCGCCCTGGACCGCGAGGCACAGTCAGCGACCGGACTGCCTGGCGGTATCGCCATCCCGCATTGCCGGTCGGCGTCGGTGCGGCGGCCCTCGATCGGGTTTGCGCGACTGAGGCCGGCTGTGGACTTCGGCGCACCCGACGGCCCGGCAGACCTGGTGTTCCTGATCGCCGCGCCCGACGGTGCGGGGTCGGAGCACATGGCACTGCTGTCCGGTTTGGCGCGGGCGCTGGTCCGGCCCGAATTCGTTGCCTCCCTGCGTGCCGCAACCACCGACGACGAGATCGTCGCACTCGTCGACGGTGTGGTGGGCTCCCCGGGAGTCCCCGTGGCGGCGGCAGCTGTTGGGCCACAGAGTAAGTCGATCATCGCCATCACGGCCTGCCCGACCGGGATCGCGCACACCTACATGGCCGCCGATGCCCTCAAACTCGCCGCCCAGCGCGCCGGGGTGCAGTTAACGGTGGAGACCCAGGGCTCCTCGGGCAGCACGCCGGTGAGCGCCGCGACAATTGCCGCAGCCGACGCCGTCATCTTCGCCACCGACGTCGGCGTCAAGGATCGGCAGCGGTTCGCCGGAAAGCCACTGATCGCATCCGGCGTCAAGCGTGCCATCAACGAACCCGACACCATGATTGCCGAAGCCGTTGCAGCAGTGAACAATCCGAATGCAGCGCGGGTCGAAGGATCCGCATCGCCAGCCGCATCGAGCGGAACAGCGGCGTCAACACTGGGCTGGGGAACCCGGCTGCGGCAGATCCTGCTGACCGGCGTCAGCTACATGATTCCGTTCGTCGCGGCCGGTGGCCTGCTGATCGCACTGGGCTTCCTGCTCGGCGGTTACGACATCGCCAACACACCGGAGGGAAAGACAGATTCGCTGGCGCACATCATCGCCACCGGCAACTCACTGACCAACCTGCCCAGCGGCGGGCTGGCCCAGTACCTGGGCGCGGTGCTGTTCACCCTTGGCGGCCTTGCCTTCGGGTTCCTGGTGCCGGCACTGGCCGGCTATATCGCCTTCGCGATCGCCGACCGCCCCGGCATCGCGCCGGGCTTCGTCGCTGGCGCCGTCGCAGGGTTCATCGGCGCAGGGTTCATCGGCGGCATCGTCGGTGGTCTGATCGCCGGTTTCGCGGCACTGTGGATCAGCAGGCGCGATGTTCCGCAGTGGGCGCGCGGCCTGATGCCGGTGGTGGTGATCCCGTTGTTCGCCTCACTGGTGGTGGGCCTGCTGATGTTCCTGGTGCTGGGCCGACCGCTGGCCGCCATCACCTCCGGGCTGACAAAGTGGCTCAACGGTTTGTCCGGCGGCTCGGTGATCCTGCTCGGGATCATCCTGGGTCTGATGATGTGCTTCGACCTCGGTGGCCCGGTCAACAAGGCCGCCTACGCGTTCGCGACCGCGGGACTCAACATCGCCGAACCCGCGAGCCTTCGGATCATGGCCGCCGTCATGGCGGCCGGCATGGTGCCCCCGCTGGCCATGGCGCTGGCCACTACGCTGCGGCCCGGACTGTTCAGCGAGCCCGAACGGGAGAACGGCCGCGCAGCCTGGCTGCTGGGCGCATCGTTCATCTCCGAGGGCGCGATTCCATTCGCGGCGGCCGACCCGTTCCGGGTGATCCCGTCGATGATGGCCGGCGGCGCGGTGACCGGCGCGCTGATCATGGCGGCCGACGTCACCCTGAAGGCCCCGCACGGCGGGATCTTCGTCTTCTTCGCGATCGGCAAGCTGTTGTGGTTCCTCGTGGCCCTTGCCGCAGGTACCGTGGTCGGTGCTCTGGCCGTGATCGCTGCCAAGCAGTTTGTGAACCCGAAAGCCGAAGCGGAGGCGAACGCCGCGTTCGCTTCCGTCTGAGACGCAGAGGAGCTTGAGATGCCCAGCAAGACCGTGACGGTTGGTTCGGCCGTCGGACTACACGCCCGCCCCGCCGCCGTCATCTCCGAGGCCGTGGTCAACGCCGGTGTTCCGGTCACCCTCGCACTCGACGGCGGTGACCCAATCGACGCCGGCTCGGCGCTGATGATCATGACGCTGGGAGCTGTCAACGGCTCGCAGGTCACGGTCACCGGTGATGACGAGGCCGTGGTTGCGGCGATTGCCGAACTGGTGGAACAGGACCTCGACGCCTAGGTATCTGACCGACGGTTGTGTGATCCACGCCCATCACAGCGTGACGGGCACGTGCTTCTCGGCACACACATCGCCGACCGCGGCGAGGATGTCCTGGGTGCGCAGGCGCTCCAAGTCCTCGATGGTGACCGAGCCCCGGTCAGTCCGGTTTTGAGCGGCCACACGCGAGTCGCGGAGTCGCTCGGCGCGCTCGACGACATTGCGGGCGAACCGTCCGTTGTGAAGGACGTCGACACCGTGGGTGCCGTCGGGCGTCCGGAAATCGCGGATGTCCCGGCAGATCGCAGTGAAGACTTCTCGGGCGTCGTCGTCAATGACGGTGGCCCGGGGTTGGCCGTACCGCACGGCGATCTCGACCAATTCCTCGGCGCCGTAGGACTCAAACCGAATCTTCCGGTTGAACCGGCCGCCGAGTCCGGGGTTGACGGTGAGAAATTCGTCGACCTCCCTCTCATACCCCGCGCCGATGAAACAGAAGTCGAACCGGTGGACCTCCAGGGCGATCAGAAGTTGGTTGACGGCCTCCATTCCGATCATGTCCGGCCGGCCGTCGTGATGTCGCTCCACCAGGCCATAGATCTCGTCCATGAAAAGGATCCGGCCCAGCGACCGGTCGATCAATTCATTGGTCTTCGGACCCGACGACCCGATGTGTTCGCCACAGAAGTCCGCCCGTTTGACCTCGATGATTTCCGGGTGCCGAACGATGCCCAGACCCGCGTAGATTTTGCCCAGCGCTTCGGCGGTGGTTGTCTTTCCGGTACCCGGCGGACCAACCAACAACACGTGATTGGTCTGATTGGTCACCGGCAATCCGTGCGCCAACCGCAGCGCACGGACTTCCATCTGATCCTCGAGTTCTGCCACGGCCCGCTTGACCTCCACCAGACCGACCTGATTGTTGAGCAGGACGCGCCCCTCGGCGAGTAGCTCTGCGCGACGTTCCCGGTTGGCTTCGTCGGCACGGACGTCCGCGGGACTCTCGGTGGCTCCGTCCCATCTGTTGGTGCGACTGGCGATGGCCGCCTCATCGGTGACGATCAACTGCATCTGCGGATCGGCGAGGGCCTGTTTCGCCGCGTCGATCAGAACGCCGTTGAGGACGGCCTTCGATAACCAGATCCCAGCCTCCTGCTCCTGCCCGAGTTGGCGGTGCACCATTCCCCGCAGGTATGCCAGATCTGCCGCGATCAGAGGAAAGTCCACCGGCGAGATCGCAACGGCCGCGGTATTGGACCGACCGGTGTCCGCTCGTAGATCAACGCGATTCGACCAGTCGAGAGCCACCCTGGCCTGACCCAGATGAGCGGCAGCATGAGCGGCCAGCGCGCAGTTACCTGCCGTGAGGGCCGACATCACGATCGCCTGTGGCGGAAGCGTGCGGCCAACCTCCGCAAGGACATCAGGCCAACGGCCAGTGGCGAACATCAGGTAGGCCCGAATGTGTTGGCGCCACTGATGGTTTTCCCAGCTGTCCAACAGCGCGGAGTTGTCCAGAATTGCCTCGGCCCTATCGAATTCCTTGTCGTCGACCAGTGCACCGGCGAGGGCGATGCCGGCATGAGAAGCCTCGGTCACGGTGATCGAGAGATACGGCCCGGCCTTGATTGCGGCAGCCAATTGGACGCCCAGTCGATTCGACTCGCGATGCAGTCTGGACCCGTGGCGATACAGCGCCTCCAGCGTGCTCAGATTGTCGTCACCGGCCGCAATCCGGCACAACCAGGCGTCCGCCATCGAGGGGTCCGTATCGGTGGCCTCCCGAAGAATCCGCAGTGCCGTCGCCGGATCGGTCTCGAACACCGACGTCGCCTGGTCGAAATACCTGCGGGCGGTCGCAGGCGCGCCGATGCCGACCATCCGCTACACCGCCGCTACCAGTACGGCGGCGAGTGTCTCCAACCGCGCGACATACCGGTTCTCGGCGCGGAAGAACTGCATTTCGACGTCGTAGGTCAACCCGGCCGCGATGACCTCGATGACAGCCGGTGCCGTTTGGGTGATCACCACATCGGCTGCGGCATCCAATACCGCCGTCGGCGGACCAATGGAAATAACCGTGCCCGGGCGCGGCGCGGGCTGGACCGTCCCGTCCACCACGCTGACGGTGGTGCCGAGCGCAGGCCGGGGCTGATCGGTGACCACAACGTTCGGCATCCGCAGGCTGGCCCAGCGCTGCAGATCCGTGGTGTGAAGCGTAATTCGATCACCGGCGCCGGCAGTTCGGATGACGATCCGCTTGGCGATCGCATCGTCGGCCGCAACATGCACGCGGCTGTTCTCACCGGAATCACTGAGCGGTAACAACAGTCGGTCGCCACTGGCGACCTTGCCCAGTAGCACGCCCGACGAACCGACCGGGATGGTCACCGTGTGCGGGAGCCGGCCGATATTGATGCCGCGTAGCATCGGACGCGGGCAAAACATGTTGGAAGCCATCGCCGCGGCCTGTTCGCCCGGGAGTGTCTGCAGCCTCACACTCGGGGGCGCTGCCGCGGGTTGCGCGGTGTGGACGGTGACGGTGGCCGTCGCGCCGCCATTGGGAAAGATCGTCACGTTCTGGATGATCCCGTCTGCGGGCCATGCCCAAGCCTGGTCCAGGGCTGCGCCGGTGAGATCAGCCGGCTGATAGCCGTACGTGGCGTACCAGCCCGAAATGCCGCGCACACCGCGCCAGCGACGGTTGCGCGGCCCGATCGAATTTCGGCCAAGCCGACGCTCCAACTCCACCATGTCTGTTGCCGTTCCGACCCTTGCTCGTATCCCCCTGCACCGCAGGGCCGCAGCGATACGTTGGGCAGCAGCGAGGGTCGCGGTTCCGACGGTGTCACGGCACTGGAGTGCCTCGCCGTTATCCACACCGCGGATACGAACGGCCATCCAGGTTTCCCGACGGCCCGCGTACGGCGCCGTTCCGATCAGGGTGTCGTACACCGGCGGGTAGTCGCCAATACTTCGTCGCCTCGACCCCGAACTGATGATGCTGAGCGACTCGATGGTGAGCCCCATGCTCTGATGGAGCAGTGGAAACAGTTCGGCGATGTCGATGACATTGGCTGTCTGCATCTGCTGTGCGCCGGTGAGAAATGTTGGGCGATAGCATTTCCCGAGTATCTGAATCGCGGCGACGGCCACACCGTCCTGATATCGAACACCGCCGACACAACGGTCATTGGCGACTGTCACCGGTTCGGCCAGTTCGATGGACCTGTTGCGGCGGAGATGCAGGATGGCCCAGGACCACAGCGGTTGCCGCCGCCACGGAACAACAAGCGTTGTCAGGCTTAGTGCGAGTCCGATCGTGGCACCCGGGTAACCACCCGCGGACCAACCGAGCAGAGCAGCCGAGAACAGCCCGGTGACGACAGCCAGCCGGATCACCGAGCCCTCCTGGCCCGCGACGCGATGCTCGCCAGAAGCACGATGCCAACGATGACGCCCGCGAAACCGGCGGCAACGGTGGTAGCACGGCGGTCCGGCCGCGACGGTATCGGCGGCGGTGCCAAGACCCGGGTCGCAGCGTCGGGCGCCAGTCGATCGCCGGCCGGGACATCGAAGGTCAGGGCCGCGACCGGATCAACCAGTCCGGCGCCCACCTGAGCATCGATTCCCCCCGGTGGGTTGTGGGACGTCTGCACGATTCGATTAATCACCTGGTGTGCCGCCAATTCGGGATATTTCGCGCGGACAAGCGCCGCCACTCCACTGACGTAGGCCGCCGCGAAACTGGTACCCCAGAGTGCGACGCTGGGTTCCCCGGGCCGGACGGGCGCATAGGCGTTGATCGGACGGCCGTCCTGCGGCGAGAGACCCACGATGCTCACGCCCGGCGCCGCGACGCCGACCCACGGACCCGCCAGACTCTTGCTGATCGGCGCACCGGCGGTGTCGACGGCGCCGACGGATAAAACGTAGTCCGAGAAGACCGACGGCGATGACACCGTTCTCACGCCCGACCAGTCCCGCGTACGTCCGATAGTCGGAGGGTTGGCCACGGGGTTCTGAGCGCAGCCATCCTCGCTCTCATTTCCGGCGGCGGCGACGATTACCGCATCCTTGATCGTCGATGCGTACCAGACCGCCGCACCGATGGCTCGCTGATCAAGCGGGTCGGCGGCCGACACACACGCTGTCACGCTGACGTTGATTACGCCGGCACCGGCGTTTGCGGCATGCACGATCGCCCGCGCCAGAGTCGCAACCGTTCCGGCCTTCTTGTGCGCGGCGGCGTTATCGAACACGTAATTGCGCGGTTCGAAGGCGCGCGAGGACTGGCGGATGGAGATCAATGTTGCGTGCGGGGCAACACCGGCTACGCCATCCGGAGCCGGCCGCGTTGCGATCGGCAGGGGGGGTGGCACTGGATTCGCGGGCATGGGTGGCGGCATTGGAATACCCTGCGGCGCAGCCGTAATCAGCGAGGCCACAATGGTGCCGTGGGCATCGCAGTCTGACAGGCCGTCTCCACCGGTGATGTAATCGCCACCGGAAAGGACACGGAGCCGGGGACCGGGGTTCACTCCGGTGTCGATCAATGCCACCGTGATGCCGTTTCCCGTCGAGTACTGCCACGCCCTGGTGATATTGAGCATCGTGAAGCCCGCGGTAGGCAGGTCGACCTCGGGCTTGGGCACCGTGATCGCTTGAGCACAGACGTTGCTCTGCCGCATGGGTTGGTCGGGTTCCGGTGGGCCGTCAGGCGGCACCATTGACGGGTCGATGACCGGGGGTGCGATGGCCACCGCGTTGGGTACGTGGGTATTTGCGCCCGTCAGCAGCACCGCCATGGCGATGGCAGTGGTCCGGAATTTGCGGGGCGCCGTCATCGCATCCGGACCCAGTTGAACAAGCCGCCGATCCACGCGGCCAGGGGCAGGGCGGCCACGATCGCCACCAACTCAATCCATTCGGTGACCATTCGAATCAATGGGGTAAACCGAGTTACCGGGACCAGCAGTGCTGCCGCAAGCCCGGCGGCGGCGAACCCGACGAGGAGAACAGCGCCCCAGAGCAGCGCCGCACCGGAGCCGGTGGTCGCGTGCACCACATGGTTCGCGACGCCGGAGCAGAACGCGGCGGCCGCACCGCAGACCAGGGCAACGGCCTGGCGGCGGTCTGCGAATGCCCGGCCACGGCTGATAAAGATCAACACGAACAGCCATACGAGTATCGCGGCCGCAGTGCGCCGCGGTCGGCCTGGCATCAACGCGGCCCATGCGGCACCGGGAAGGGCGACGGCGACCGCGACGCAAATTCCGGTCATGACTGCGTTCGCACGTGCGGCCAGGTCGGCGATCACCGCACCCTGCGGTGTGGTGTCCGGATTCGACCCGTCGGAGTCGTCGTCCTCGACCGGGGTAACCGCGTCAACCGGCATTCCGTCGCCGCGCCGAAAGAGGTCCCGGCCGGTGATCGATCCGAAGTGGGGTGGTCGGATTCGAGCCGTCCACAGGGCCAGAGTAGGTGCGAGGGTCACCAGGAAAAGAAGAATGAACAACAGGCTGATACCCAGCCATTGCGCCGGAATCGGTTGCCACATTCGGGCCAAGGCGAGAAGTCCCACCACGAAGCACAGCGTGACAACTGCGGCAGCCCAGGTGATCCGGGGGGGATCGAGCGCGGCGACGCCGCATATCAGCGTTGCGACCCCAAGCGCGGCGATGAACGCATGCGCGGCGCCGAGTTCGCCGGGGGCTGACGCTGCGACGCTCGCCGCCGACAGCGGTATCGCCGGCCAGGCCAAGCCGGCTAGTAGATCGTGTCGGCGCGGCCACCATTTCCACACCGCGAACGCCCCCACCGCCAGTAGGAGGCCGATGACACCGGTGACGATGGACGGCGCCAGCGAGTCTGTTCGGATTCGGACGTAGACCGCCAGAGCCAGGATCGTCATCGTGATTACGGCCAGCAATGCGACCGCAGTATGCGCTGCTGTCTGCGCGGTCACCGGCACGAACAGTTTCTTACCAATACGGGCCAAGCCGGTTGACAGCGATTCGTACTGTGGTTCAAACGAATCGCCCCGTTCCGCCGGAACCAGCATCAGTGTTGAACCGTCTTCGACACCGAGTTCATCGAGTGTTCTGGTGACGTCGAGTCGGGTTCCGTTGGCCCGGTGGAGTTCGTGCGCGACACCGGAGTCGAGCGGACTGGCACCCCGCCGTTTCAAGTCATCACTGAGCAATTCGACGATGTTGTCCATGAAAACCTCGACGGGAACCGACGCCGGGTAGACCTGCGACACCAGGTGTTCGCCGCAGATCACCGCAACCGCACAGCGCGACGGAAAGGAGACTGTGGTCATCAGCGCGGCCGATCCGCTTCCGGCACATACTTATCCGCGAGTGCCGCGGTGATCTCAAAGAGTCGTAACCGGGAGTTCTTCTGCAATTCGTTCTGGGTGTCGATGATTCCGCCCTTGGCCAGATACGGGTCATGCGGTAGGTATTCGACAGTTGCTCCGGATTGGCTGAACTTTTCGGTGAGGTAGGCGACCGCGTCCCTGTCGCGCCCGTTTCGGACATCGTTGAGAATCACCATGCTGCGCGATACCAGCTCGTGGTAGCCCATCGAACGGAGAAGGTCGATGGAGCGGGTCACCGGTAATGAGGTGTCCGCTGTGAGACCTGAAACGAACACCAGGGTGTCGCAGGTATCCAGGACGGTCTTCATCACTGGATGTTCAAGATCATCGCAGGTGTCGACGAGGATCACGGTGTGGGTGCGGCGCAGTCGCGACAGCGCGCCGGTGAACATCGCCGGCACCAGCGGCCGCGGTTGGTCGCAGCCACGGTTTCCAGATAGGACGTCGAGGCCGACGTTGTTCTGACCCAGGTGCTCCCGGATATCGGCGTACCCCTGGACATCAAGGTCGTTGAGAACTGCTGAATAATCTCCGGGCGGGGACTCATCGATGCGGCCGGACAGTGTTCCGAAGCCCGGGACCGCGTCGACTGCAACCACGTTCTCCGGTCGGCACTCTCGAAAGACACCACCGATACATGCGGCCATCGTGGTCTTGCCGACACCGCCCTTGCCGGAGAGGAAGACGATTACGTACTGCTTGCGGATGTGGCGGCGGATACGTTCGCGAAGTTCCCGGTAGTGACGCTCAGCCGGCGACTCGCCGGGATTGATGGTCTTTGCCGTCACGTGGTAGACGAACTTCCGCCATCCCGACCCGGGTGGAATCTTCCGCGGTGCCACCATGTCGGAGATCCGTAGGGTCCCGGAAACCGAATCGCTCGGCGCGCTCAATAGATTCGTCACTGGATAACCTTTCTGTAGGAGTACCAGGCTTCTTGCGCCGGAAGTCGACGCATCATGGTCGCCACGGCTGAGGTGATATTGGCGGCGGATCCGGGACCGGCGAATATCCAGGACTTTCCGTCTCGGATGGCCCACTCAATCAACAACCTGCCCGAGGGTGTGTCGATAATCGTCACCGCGCCCAAGTCGAAGACCGGGTTGCCGGTCACGCCGGACTGGATTGCGACCAGCGAGGCCCGCGCGGATCGCGCGGTATCAGCGGCCAACGTCAACGTGTTGATCTGATCGCTGTCGAGATTGCGAGCGGTGAGGAATGCGCGGATGTCCTCACCGGCTCCGACAGTCTTCACCAACTGCACAACATCGAGGGTTATTGGCCGAAGTTCGGCCGGAGGCATTACGCCGCAGAGCCGTTCAATCTGGATCCTGAGCAACATTGCGGCAGACTGCTCGTTGGTCGCGACTCCCACACCGCTGAGCCGAACCAAGTCGCCGCACCGTTCAAGTGCGATCCACCACCGGGCGGACCGTGCCAATAGGATGCGCTCACCGTCGTGCGATGGCGTCTGCACGTCCATCAACAGTCCGACGTCCCGGCGCGACAGAACGGTCAGCCAATCCGCCACCGTGCTGTCCACTTCGCCGCCGGCGGTGATAACACCGGCGTCGCGGAGTTCCGCGGCCATCGGATGTTCCAGTGCCATCCTGCTGGTCTCGACACTCGGAAGGTGGGGACGTAACCCGAGCTCCGGTGCGAGCACCTCGTTGCCCGACAAGACCTGGAGTAACCAGAGTCCATCGACCGTCGTCGTCAACATGGATTCCCCCAATCCAACCGGTGGGGTGCACACGCCGTGAACCCCACCGGTTGAGCGATTGTCGGTTAGAAGAGACTGCCCATCATCACGTCGGTCTGATGGGCGTTGTCGTTGACTGCACTGATCGTCCGTCCGTGCTGGTTCATGGTCTCGATCAGGGACTGCAGGCCCTGCAACATCTGCATCTGTGCATCACGGAAGGAGGTTGCCGCGGCACCCTCGAAGAAGTCCGCGATCGCACTGGTGCGCTGCGCGATGTCGTCGTGCAGCTCCATGAGCGCGGCGGACCGCGCACCGACGTCCGAGGCGAACTCCGCCACTCCGCCGTGGTGGTAAGTGATCTGGTCAGACATGGCTTTTCCTTTCGTTGATTTGGAGATCAGGCGTTCGCCGCGAAACCGGTCAGGCTGTGTGCGGCATCGGCTTCGTGGCTTTCCATCATCGACGCGGCCTGGCTGAGGCCGTTGGCGAGGCGAGTACCTCCGGAGATGGTTTGCTGCAGTTCAAGAGTGATCTGGCCGGCGGTGTTGACCGAGGCCAACTGCGCCTGACCGCCCCAGACCGCGGAACCGAGGCCCTCGTGGGTGCTGAGGTAGCCGTTGGCGATCGACGTGGCGTGCTCAAGTGCCGACTCGATCGCCTGCTGGGTGGTGCGCAACACCTCCGGTGTGACGATGAGGCTCATACGTGCTCCTTTCTGCTCGGCTGGATGCTCAACCCCTGGCGGGAAAAGTGCGTATGAGTATCTGGCGGCACTGTGGCGGTGTCACTTCACCCTGTGCCAGACGGCACTAGGCTCGCCCCATGCGATTCGCTTTCAAGACCTCACCGCAGCAGACCACCTGGGCCGAGATGCTTGCGGTCTGGAAGGCCGCTGACGATATCGAGGTCTATGAGTCCGGCTGGAACTTCGACCACTTCTATCCGATCTTTGATGATCCGACGGGTCCCTGCCTGGAGGGCTGGACAACGCTGTCCGCGTTGGCGCAGGCCACCACGCGGCTACGGCTGGGCACCATGGTCACCGGGATCCACTACCGTCACCCCGCGGTACTGGCCAACATGGCAGCAGCGGTGGACATCATCTCCGACGGCCGGCTCGAACTCGGTGTGGGTTCTGGCTGGAATGAAGAGGAGTCCGGCGCCTACGGGATCGAATTAGGAACTGTGACAGAGCGATTCGACCGGTTAGACGAGGCGTGCCAGGTGCTGATCGGGCTGCTGAGTCAGGAGACGACCGACTTCGATGGAAAGTTCTACCAACTCACGTCAGCCCGCAACGAACCTAAGGGGCCGCAACGTCCGCACCCGCCGATCTGCATCGGTGGCGGTGGCGAAAAACGGACTCTGCGGATCACGGCCAAGTACGCCCAGCATTGGAATTTTCCGGGTGGCACACCTGCGGATTTCGCCCGCAAGCGTGACGTGCTTGCCGCGCATTGCGCCGATGTCGGACGTGACCCGAAAGAGATCATGATGTCGGCACAGATCCGACTCAACGCGGATCTCAATTACCGCGGCGTCGTCGCCGACGCGATCGCCTACGGCGCGGAGGGAATGGACCTGGCGGTCATCTACCTACCGACGCCGTATGACCCGGCGGTCGTCGAAGCGTTGGCCGAGACGATCCGCGACTCGGGGTTGTGGCGCGGCTAGAAGCCGCTTAAAAGCCGAAGCGCATGAGGTCGTCGGCAGTGACGAGCCGTTCATGGCTAGCTGGGAAGGCCCGGTTCTTCACCGGCTGACGGAACAACGACCAGGCGAGACGCCCGACCCGCGAACGGGTAATCGGCACGAGGTACACGGAATTTCTCCTGTGGTCGACAACTTTGGCAACCGGGACCGCGTTACCCGCAGTACCCACCTCAGCAATTAGAGCCGGGCCTCGCGACGATCAACAGAAGGCGCGCCGATGCAGGTCGCATGTTTCTGTTGTTACAGAAGTTACTAACGTTGCGGTGCTGCTGTCGGCGCGATGGGGGCTGGCAAAGCCGTATGGCCCATCAGGAAGCGGTCGACGCCGGCCGCTGCGGCACGGCCCTCGG
>Ga0209829_10001614_pt1 | contig 18099 bp, 13 predicted proteins | sample C_140205_EF_Meta_FD_187311 | JGI IMG/M metagenome (GOLD analysis project Ga0209829, IMG submission 187311) | Freshwater microbial communities from Lake Croche, Canada to study carbon cycling - C_140205_EF_MetaG (SPAdes) (version 2) | ecosystem: Environmental > Aquatic > Freshwater > Lake...
GAAACTTTGAGCGATCAGGGTGATCATCACCGTTAGGCAGCTTGGGGAAGGCATGGTAATAACGGGGTATCAGATCCACGTCACAGCGCCGAAGTGTCCATTCAGCGCCAATCACTCCTTGAGCCCATTCTCCGACTTTTACAAACATTTTAGGATCGAGGTAGAACGACCTCATCAGCCTGTCGACGTGGCCCGGCGTTTTCATGTCCATGGGGTTTGTGCAATTCGGCTTTACAAAACCCATCTGCTGCAGCTCGAGCAGCGTAAAATGATGCAATAGAAATAACTGCTGCCCCTCACTAAGCTGCTTCGCCTCAGCCTTGGTGAGCTTGGACTTGCTAAAAAGATTGCCCAAATCCCTCTTCTTTATATTGCTGAAATCAGCCTCATCTGCGGCTTTGCGAGCAGCCGCTATCGCGGCAGTTTTTTCTTTCTCTCGCTTTTCAAACTCGAGCATTGCTTCCTGCACCTTAGGAGGATTAACTGCGGCTGCACGCGCTCTGTTATTTTTTTCGCGCGTAGCTGCGGCTTCCTCGTCATCAGGTGCGGCTGCCTCTTCCTCAGCTGCGGCTGCGCGCTTGAGCTTGCGCGCCGCACGCTTCCCCGCAATGAGAAAGCGCGACTCGAGTGCACCTGCCATCGCCACGGTGCGCTCAGAGTCCGCGCCCGCCGCCGCCGCCGCGACTTCCGGTCCCGCGAGCTGTTCGAGCGGCGACGCTTGCGGCGCGCGCGCGCGCGCAAGCGGCGTGCCATCGTCGTGGCCGCAGCCGGCGCCAACTGCGGTCAGCGCCGCCGCTACATTAATTGCTCCAGCACCGCCGCCAACTGCGGTCAGTGCCGTCGCTACATTACGGCCGCCACCTGCGGCCGCCGCTACATTAAATGCTCCAGCACCGCCGCCAACTGCGGTCGATGCCGTCGCGGGTGCACTCGCTGCACCCTTAATACCAGTCCCTCCAACGACGCCGAACGCCTCCCCAAAGGGGAGCGCACTCGACGCCGCGGAGGGGGACGCCACAGCAGAGATTGAAGACTCCATTGCGGCGGTGCACGATAAGGTATGAATATCGTGCGTGTATGTAGAATTCAAAGTAGTGTATATAGACTATTTTTTTCAATTTTTTGTAAATTAATGAATTTTTTTAGATAACTTAATATAATTTTTATTAATTATTTCTCTCCTAAACAATAGAGTTGATAATTTAGCATTTTCATCAATATATATATCTGATGCCTTTTTAGCCTTATTTTTAGCCTCATCCGCATCAGCTAATAAACTTCTCTTAGTTTTTGCTGTTTCAGGACTTTTAAGCTTAACTATATCAGCTTTATCGTATTTCTCTTTTGCTTCAGTTTCTAATACATTTAGTTGTTCTTTTAAACTACTAACAGTTATCTTAGCATGCGTAATTTCAAGATCTATTTTTTCTTTATTTTTAGCTATTATATCAAACTCACGCTTAGCATTAATAGACATCATTAGCTTCTCCTCTGCTAATTTTTTATTACTATCTGGTGCCTCTGCAATAGTAGCATCATATTCCCGACTCATTTTTACTTATTTAATATATTATCAATAAATTAAATAAGTTTCAATTTTCTTCTCTTCCCTTCTCTCTCACATACTAACGTCAGTACTAAGCCATTAAAGGTTTGCGCAGCAAACTGAGGAAGCGCAGCTGACGAAACGAGCGTCAGCGAAGTTTTTAGTAAAAGATCTTCTTATCTATTTCTGTTTCCACCACACCTATTTTAATCATATACTGTACTTGTAACCATTTATAATATGGATGTCTAATATAAGTACAAGGGCATCCATAATTATCATCATCACAATTACATATTTTACTTGTTGTAATATGATAATCTAAATTTGGCATTACCAAGTTTCTACCAAAACTATCCATTAAAGTAAATGTTAATCTATTTATATTTCCTAAATTAGACATTTTATAAATTTTATCTTGATAGTTTGTTGCTGCATAATAATGTAATTCTCCATATGAATCAGGATATAATAAACAAAATGCTTTTCTTAAAGAACTATTTGTTGAATTAATATTATTATCTGTAATCTCTTCTATATTTAATATTAAATATCTATCACCATCTAAACTTTTACTTGAAAAATAATAAAAATTAAATGCACCTGTTACTGCCCCTGGTGTTGCTATTAATTCATAAGTACATCTAATTCCTGCATCTGTTGATGCTGTCATCATAAATTCTACTATATATTGAATTAATGATATTGATGATAATGTAAATCTTAATGTATATGTACCATTAAATAATACAACTTGTGTTGTTCCACTTACATTTTGTACAATATTATATTGCGCATTTTGTAAATACAAATCTAAATCACTATTATTAATTAATGATCCGGATGTTACCCTTTGTGTATAATATGTTGCATTATATGTTGGATTATTTGGATATACTACTTGATATGTACTTGTTTGTGTTCTATTATTAACATCTGTATAATTAATTACAACTGAATATGTATATATTGATAAATTTGTAACTAATACTGTTTCTACTGGTGATCCACTTAATGTTACATTATCTAATCCAGTAATTGAATTTAATGGACTTGGTATTGAAGTACCTGCTGTTACATATGTTATTAATTTATCGTATATTGTTTGTAATATTGGCTGTTCTACTCCAGAAACTGAATCTAATTGACTTGCAATTGTTGCATCAGAACCTAAAGCTGCATTATTTATAGCAGTATATTTTGTTAAATAATAATTTCTTGGTAATACTACGTTCTCTATTCTCATAAATTTTACATTCTCAAATACTCTCGGTACATTTAATCTGGTTGTATCATCTGTCTCACTAAAAAATGCTTTCATTACAAATGGTGATGGATAATATGTAACATTTCTATCACTACTATCAATAACAATTACATATTCATTTACATTTTCAGATGCTACGTTTTCACTAATATTTGGCCATAATGTTTCATCTAATTTAAATTCTTTTCTGTCCAAGTATAATCCATATTCTCTAGGATTTTTTGGATATTTAATATTATTATTATTTATAATACCCCTATTTAATGCAAAATCTGCACTCGCTAACGCTTGATTCTGATTCTGATAATTTTGTGTTAAAAATGTATTAGGATTAGTAACTCTATTTGGTAATATAGCAGATAATGGTGTTGCAGATAAACCTACCATTCTATCTTTTCCATTTATCTCTTGAAAACTATTTCTTGGGTAATTATTTCCTGGAAAGTTCCCAGAAGAATTATTCATATATAATTAATAACAAATTTATTTTACTAATATATGCATAAAAATAATAATAATTGCGCTATTAATAGAGATTTTACTAGTAATTCATGTTTTACTCTAGATGAATTACATAAAATTGCTAATGATTATAATGATAAATATAATGATAAAATTAAATTATCTCCATCTAAATCAGATATGGTAAATTCATTAACTAGTAAATTGTCTCAATTTTGTCCAGATCAAACTTGCTGGGCAACTTTAAAATTTTTAAAAAATAATGATAATAACGAACTCAATATGGCGTTTAAAGCTAAAGGTCCTAGTGGTCAATTTGAATGGTTAAGTACTACTGAAATCAACGACTGTATGGAAAGATTTATGGCTACATATCCAAATTTTTTATTTATAGGTGCTGTTCCTATGGACATTGAAGATTTAGATGAATTTGGTGTTAAATCACTTGATTATGATAAATTAGTTAATATTGGTAAAACTATTGTTGCAATTATATTTAATTTAGATGAACATTATAAACCAGGATCGCATTGGGTTGCATTTTATATTGATTTTAAAAAGAAACAAATATATTATTCTGATTCTGCAGGTAAGCCACCTGAAAAAAGAATTAAACGCCTAGTTAAAAAAATAGCAGAAAAATTTTATTTTAATGATACTGGTAAAAAAATATCATTACCTGTTGAATCTTATATGAATAAAAATAATCCTAATGCACTAGAACAACAATATAATATAAATTTTAATACTATTCAACATCAATTTGGTGGTTCTGAATGCGGTGTGTATTCTATTAATTTTATTACAAGACTATTACGTGGTGATACATTTGAAGAAATTCATAATAAACGCCTTGCGGATAAAGAAATGAATGTATGCAGAAAAACATATTTTAGTGGCTATGAAAAATCAATTAAAAATGATGATGTGAATAATATTTGCTAAAACGGCGCCTACGGCTTGTTTCGCAACGCTACGCTTGCTCAGTTTGCTACGCAAACCTTTAATGGCTTCTTATCCTACTCATATATTTGGTACATTAAAGGTGAGCGTAGCGAACTGAGGAAGCGCAGCGACCGAAACGAGCGTCAGCGAAGTTGTGTTAAAAAAAATATATATTATATTAATAATGAGTGAATTTATTAATATTGATATTAAACCTTTATTTGATAATATACCACAATATGATTACTTAAAACCTATTAAATTACTATCAGATTTTCATAAAGAATTTAAACCTAATTTTTATCATGATCTTCTATCTTCAATTAATAAATCTGAATTTGAAAAATTATTAAAAAATAAAGAAATATTACCTCAGTCTGATACCAATGACCTAATTATAATAGAATATATTAAATGTTTTCCTAATAATAATATTATTGTTCTCTACCCTAATGCATTATCAAAAAAAGATAAATTAAAAGATTTTTTTAAATTATTAGATGAAAACGGTAATGTCTATTATAAAAAATTATTAAATATTAATTATTATCATGCATATAATTTACTATTTCAACTATATGCAAATACTAAACGTATGAAATCAAATAATCAAATTATGTATAAATTATCTAGACTTGGTTTTACTTTTGGTACAAATAATGATATTTTAGTCGTTGTTTATCAACATCTTAATATAAATAAAAAAATTAATGATTCATCTACTCCATTTAAATCTGAATTATGTAATATATTTTTACAAGAAGACCTAAAAAATACTAAAATTACTTCTATTGAAGATGCTTATCCAAAAGAATATGATTATTTACATTGTAATGACACTTTTAATGAAGCAATAAACTATAGTTATTCATTCTTTCATAAAAATACAATTGAATTTACTTCTAAACAACAATCATGGAGATTATTACATTTATCAAATAGTATTAATAAATTTAATAAATTTTTAAATATAATAAGTAAATTACCTCTTATTCAAATAAATAATTTAATATTAAAAGGAAGTATTATTTTATTTGCCTATGGAATTAGAAATAATAATGATATTGATGGTTTTGTATTAAATAATATATTAATTGATGAAAAAATAATTGATGAACTTAATAAAAAAACTGATTTATTTGATATATATTTTCCCTCATATAAGAAAAATGATGAATGGGATAAGGAATTAAATAATCGTGCAAAATTAATTAACGTTAATAATTATGATCAGTTAATACTTGATCCAAATAATTATTTTTTCTTTCATGGTATTAAATTATTTACATTACAATTTGAAATTCTTCTTCGAATGAGAAGAAATAGACCAGCACAATTTACAGATTTACTTACGATTAATCGTTTAATTAATATTAATTATTCATTAAAAATACCTGAAACTAAAATTCTTTATAATTCTATAACACAACAAACTCAAATTACTAAATATAAAAATAATCAATTTCTATATAGTATTAAAAAATATTTATTAGAACGTTATCAATTATCATTAACAATCGAACAAATAAATACATGGATAAATTCAACTAATAATAAAGTTATTATAAATACTCCACCTCATAATATACCTATTTATCAATCATCTACTATTTTATCACGGCCTAAAGAATTATATTATACTACTCCAAATATATCAAATAATGATACTATATATCCTGAATTAACTGAATTATCTAAAAAGGGATTTACTCATTATTCTTCTATTCTATCCGATGATAAACCTTACATATATTATGGAGAAGATTGGGAAAATTCTAGATTATGCTCTTATAAACCACGTGACATTCAACCTAAAAATAATAATAAATTACGTGTTTTAACATTTAATGTACATAATTTCATTTCAAGATGTAATCAAGGTATTACTCCAATATTTTTTAATAATTTTAATCCATTCAAAAAAGGTAGAAATTTTAATAATTTTATAAAATTATTCAAAAAAATAAAAGCAGATGTTATTTGCTTACAAGAATTTGCACCTGTTTTAGATCATGAAATTAATGAAGATATTACTGATTATGATGAAATTAAAAAAATTAATTTTAAATATATAAATGATGAAATGACTAAATTAGGATATAATTATTCATGTATTGGTGATTGTATTAAAAATAATTTTACAATTGATGAACCTAAACATTATTATATGTTATGTAATGCTATTTACAGCAAATTACCAATTGAAAAAGAAAAAGTATTTCATCTATTTATAAATCGAAATATTATTGGCATCCAAATTAAATTTAATAATAATTATGTTTGGATTCTTAATACCCATTTAGCATATTTTCCAGATAAAACACCTATTGATTTAAATAAAGATACAATTGTTTTACAGTTTGAAACCCTAAAACAACTAATTCAAAAAGAATTTAATGATAAAAATATTATTTTTTGTGGTGATTTTAATATTAATTTATTTAAAAAAGGTAATTCTTATCGCTATAAAAATTATGAAAAAGTTAAAAATATAACTGATTTATTTAATAATACTTCTAAAGTTACTATCTCTACTAATTTTTCTCAAAATGATCAAACTGATTTTATTTTATTATCTAAATCTAGTAATATAAAAGGTATATTTAATTTAATATATAATTCTGATTTATCTGATCATAATCCTGTTTTTTGTGATTTTGTTTAATCATCAACATTTGCATTAGCTTCTTGCATCTCTTCATATCTTCTAATCTTTTCTTGTACTTCATTACTCAATCTTATTAATTCTCTTTTCTTTTCATCTAATACATCTGTTGAATATTTATTCGTATTTGTTTCAACACTATCTCTTAATTTAAGCTTTAACTGATCTCTTTCCTCCTTTAATTCCGAATATTTTCCCATCAATGTTTTTAAATATTCCTCATATTTAACAACTTTAGCATGCATTTGTTGCAAAACTTGCTGGCTTTGTGATTGCGCAAGTTGTCGTTGTTGTTGTTGCTGTTGTTGTTGCATTTGTTGCGCTTGCATTTGTTGCGCTTGTTTTTGTTGTGACATTTGTTGCGGTGCTTGTCTTTGTTGCATATTTTGTACTGTAATATTTTGATTCTCATCAAATAATTCATGTATATTTTCTATCTTCTTTTCTGGTGCTGAAATTGTTCCTCTCATTGCTTCCATTTTTTTCAACCTTGCATCTAATGTTTCACTGTCTTCATTTATTTTCTCAGGATCAATACCAGTTGTATAAAATGCTTCATCAAATGCACTTTCTATTTCTGGTGTCTCGTTAAAATAACTAAAATTCGTACTACCACCAAAATCCGCAATTTCACTCGTTTCCACTTGTTGTGATGAATTATATTGTTTTTGTGGTGATCTTGTTACAGTAGCCTTAAAATTATCTAATTGACCTTTAGATGAATTTTTTTCTTGCTCGTCGGCCATTCTTTTAGGATTTGTTGTTACCCCTCTTAACCAATCAGGAACATCATTCGGTTTAGTTGAATGCGCAAATTCCCTATAATTTTCCATATATTTATTTACTCTATTGTCTAATGATTCATTACCATTACTCATTCTAGTATTTGCACTGTATTGTGCTGGCATTTGTCTCATAACTGGTGCTGCCATATTTCTCTGCTTTGGTGGTAAATCTAATCTTTTTAATGTTACATTTACAAATTTTTCAATTGCATCATTAATATTATTTTTTGAAATTTTACTCTTATCTAATAATGAATATGTCTCATCTAATACTTTTTTTATTACTTGTTGAACTTTTGTAACTTGTCCTTGATTTGTTATATCTAATTTTTTATTAGTTATATATTCACTTGAAATATATGATACAGTATTAGGATTTACAAATAACGAATATAAATTACTCATATTCAATTATTCTAAATTTATTTTTAAATCTAACCACAATTTTATTTTTCTAATTATTTAATAATATAAATTATGCAACAATATAATCCAAATAATCCTGTTTATAAATATAAATCGGTTAAACCAGATATGCCATCATTTGATTACGTTGAAAACAATAATGAAATATCAGAGAAAAAAAATATCCCAACATCATATGGTCTATATATTCCTCCACCTTTATTTGAAAAAGGTATGTATCAATCTGTAACTTATTTACAATACATTTCCTCTACTATTGATTCTAAAGATCGTGATTATACTAAATATCCTGATCCTTTTAACTTTATGACTGATAAATTACCTGAATTTTATAAAAATATAAAAATATTTCAAATGTTCTATATTTCTCTCCCGCAATTTAATCTACTAAAAGAATCTATTACCAGTACTAGTGCTAATTATGCAGATTTAGTTTATATGCAAACATATCTTTTAACTAATAAAGTAATATTAAATCAACAAATTACAAATAGTAGTAACGGAAATATTTATACCATTTGTAACAATGCAAATAGAGAATATAATTTTCTTATTAATAATAACATTTCTCTTGTTTATACAATTGATAGTTCTAATAATTTTTACATGTACGGATTTAGCTCTTCCTACAAATTAAATAGTAATCCTTACATCAGATTAACTATACCCGAAGTTATTTATTCCCCTATTATTACAACCGATAAATCATCCTATACTTTTATTGTTCGTATGTCTAGAGCAAGAAATTATATCGCCTACGCCAGCGTTAGAGCACCAACTAAAGTATTTAAAGAACATACTTTAATTAATTTACCTCAATTAACTTTTAAATTTGCTGATTCTAATGGAAAATTACTTTCTATTGATTATTTAGATAAATATGCAGATTCTACTGATGATCCTACACTTATTTCTAGTAAATATAATTATATTAGACACCCTTTATTTTATTGGCATCAAATTATTATGGGGATTAGAATCGGCGTTATTAGAAACAGTCTTAAATAAAATTTACTGGGCTATTACTTCTTCAATCATCTCTAGTATCTCTATCGATTTTCTTACAAAAATTATATCTATATTCAAACGACTAGATATAATTTTACACATATCCTCTGGTACTAGAGGCAATGCTTCTGCTCTCAAAATATAATATAATGGACTGGATATAAAATTTAGAATATCATCTGGTACTGAAGACAATAGAAATTCTTCACTTCTCAACTCATAATATATATCTAGTATTTTTTCAATTTTATCTTTCGTTAATTTATCATACACTGATAAAATGCAACTAACTATATCATCTCCAACTGCACTTTTTGCTGTATGTATCCGTGATTTTATATCTATATACTTTGCATGAATTTCAAACACTTCTTTTATTAAAATTTCATCTTTGCCCAAAAATCTAGACATAAGTTTTAAATTATCTTCCGGATTTGGAGAAAGTCCATCTCCAACTATATTACAATAATAAAAATCTAATAATCTATCTATTTCATCTCTTGATAATTTACCGTAATTTAATGAAATATAATTACATTCCTCAACTCCACTAATAATCATTTCTGTTACCGTATTTGCTGCCATTTTAAAAATTGTATTAATACCCTAACTAATTTATTTTTCAATTTTTATAAAGTTATTGTAAATTTTCTTAAATATATATATTATGTTTAAACATAAGTATAATAAATATAAAAATAAAAATTTATTATCACTGAAAAATATGGTTGGTGGAGTTATAATTACTTTACCAGATGTATTAATCAAGGGACCACATTATATGTATCATCTTAGTCTAAAAGATAAAAATATATATTTATTTGGTGAAATTCATAAAAATTTAGATATAATAACATGCGGAGTACATGAAAAATCAAAAACAATGGTAGAGTGGCTAAAAGATGATGTAATTACAAAATATGTAGATGATAACATATTAGATATATTTATTGAACTTCCATATAAATTTTCATTAATTGGAGATCATACAGATGAAGAAATAGATGAAGATATTAAAATTAAATTAACAAGTAAATATACACTATCACAATTTCAAACACTAGCAATCAAACCACCAAAAAATACAAGAATACATACAATTGATATAAGAAATGAATTAAATGCAATTAGTACTAACATCGGATTTTTAGATGAAATAATTAGATCATTACTAATTGTAGATAACTGTAAAAAATATATATTAGATAATCATACTATATTATTAGAATGCATGGATGTAATGATTAATTGGAATCTATTACAATTTTTTAATGTTGAAATTAGAACTATAGATAAAAATGTATTAATTACAATAATTAATACTAAATTAATTAAATATATCGAAGAATTAGAAAAATTATCAAAAGATGATATTCGATATATAAGTAATACTGATTTTAGAAATATGATTGATGCATATACAACTAGAATGAAAGAAATAATATCTGAAACATTATTATATATAGAAAACATACCTTGGACAGAATTTTCTATTTCTGATGAGTTTAGAGACGATTTATTATATGATACATTAATTAATAAAAATTTTAATAAAATAGATGATATATATAAACCATTTTACATTAAATTTAATCAAGAATTATTTAGATTAAAAGATGAATTTATTGCAAAATATAATATCTTTAAACAAACATTTATAGAAAAACTATTATTAAAAGCTAGAGATAAACATATATTAAAAGATTATCTTGTAACTCATTATGCATTTTTAGATTTTGAAAATATAAATGAAGTTCAAGATTCACTAATAGATTTTACATCATTAATAATGGATATATATACTATTGGTAGATTATTAAAACCATATATAAAATCATGCATTGTATATACTGGAAGTAATCATTCATTAAATATTAAAAATAAACTTTTAGAAATTGGGTTTGAAATTAGAAATAAAGCAGGACATACAGATATGCCAATAAATGTATTTGATAACTCGTTAAACTGCTTACCAATTAAAGATTTAAATTTAATTATATAATTTTTACTTTTGGTATATTAATTACTTCCTCTATTAAATAATATACTTCTTTATTATCACCTTCTATCTTAGTAGGCGCATTATTTTCATCTAATTTAACTCTACCTACTTGATAATCTAATTCAAAATCATAGACTATTCTTGTTTCTGGATTATACCAATATTGCATCACTGGTTGTTTAACCCCTTCTTTCACTATAATACCTTTGATTTTAATCACTTTTACTCTCTTCGTTGCACTATTTAACGAATTTAATCCATTGTTTAATTTAGTGTCATAATAAATATCTTCATTATACGCTGGTCCAATTTGTGGATCAAATAACGAACTTTCATTAAACTGAAAACATTGATATGATTCCGCCATCATATTGTGATTTTCAAATAATTTACAATCTACAGCTGCTTCTCTTACTGTCTTTAAGAAACTGTCGATTAAAATTTGTTTGCGTTTTGCAATATCTTCTATCTTTTCATCAATTGTTGATTCACCATTTCTTTTAATCGCTCTATACCTAAATATATCAACTGTTCTCTCTTCCATTGGTAAATCCTTGTGATAACATTGACGAATCGCTCTACCCATAACCTGTGTTATTCTTACTTCATTCCAGTATGGATCCATAATATGCATCTGCCGAATATTTCTTAATGAAATACCTTCACTACCAGACGGCGCAATTAATATATATTTTACTATTTTTCCATACACATTACCTACTTGATTGAATATTTCAATAGACTTTTTTCTCTTAATTTCATCAACACCACCATGATATTCTAAAAATTGTTTATAATCTTCTCCTTCCCCATATGGCATAATACCAACATTTTTTAAATATATTTTAAATGCAAATAAACCTTCTGCAGATACAAAGTTAGAAAAGACCATAATTGGTCCTTTACTTCTTAATCCATAAAATAAAATAGCTGTCATTTTAGCTGAACAATCATAAAATGCTTTTAATAAATTACTCTTTTCTTTGTGTTCTTCCATAAATTTTTTATATTTAAAATTATACTTTGTCTTAAATATTTCCATGTCATCATAAATAGTATGTTTATTTTTTTCATCTTGTGCATTCTTTTGCATAAAATATTTATCAGTAGATAATAAGAAGTCTTGTAGTGTTTTTTGATATAATTCAGCACCAGTAATTTCATCTTTATCCTTTAAACTAGCCATAAATTCATCTGTTTTGCCCTCGGCGATTTTATTTGCATCAATATCTTTTAATCTAAATTGATTAGGTCTAGGTCTCTTTTCACCATTAATTTTATCATTAATAAATGGAAATACAAAAATAGCAGATTGTCTGGTATAAGAATTAAAACTACCTTCTTCTGATCTATTTTGCATTCTTCTCAATTCCATTTGCCTTTCTATAAATTCGAATGCATTATACACTTCTTCTTGATACTCCGACATCATTACTTCTTTAATTAAGATTCGCTTTTTAGCATATAAATCTGGTGTTTCACCAATATAGAAAGAAGTTAAACCTAATATTCTTCTTTGAAACATATTTTTGGTAGCTGGATTTAATATTTTTACTTTACCTGTTGTAACATACTTTTCTTCAAATTTAACTTCACTTGTTGGAAATATTCCCGGTCTTAATAAATTATAAATTAATGCTAATTCAAATGGATTATTTACTACAGGAGTAGCACTAATTAATATAATTCTTGTATTTTCATTATCCTTCATTTCTCTTAACATATAATCATAGATTGAACTAGCTCTTCTACCAGTCTGTCCTGTTACATTGTTATACACATTGTTTATAAAATTGTGCATTTCATCTACAATAAATAATGACTTTTTAGATGCATCTACACTTCTTATTGCTTCAATAAAATCTTTATCCGCAAATGGCGAATCGTAGTGGATAAATTTAATATTTGGTCTAATACTTTTTCTTTCATCTTCATTTAAAAATTTTTCTATATCCTCAATCCATGGCTTATTTTCTAATGTAGCTTTGATTAAAACAAAAACATTCCATTGACTTGAGAAATTAAAAAGTGCACTTATTGTTGCAATTGCACTTAATGTTTTACCAGAGCCAAGACCGTGATACAATAATAAAGATCTATACGGGCTTCTATAATCCATAAATTTAGAAACAAATTCTTGATATTTTCTTAATTTAATCATTTCTTGGGGAACATCACATGGATCTGATCCTAACTCACGTTTGATTTCTTCCAAGTAATATTTCTTAAAATTTTGTAAAACCCATGACGGAAATATACGTCCGTTTAATTGTAAATTAATAAATTCATCTCTTGGTTTAGAATTTTCACTCATAATATATTCTAATATAATATTATGAATAATAATTTATTAATTGTTGTATTATTATTAATTTTTACCATAATTATTACAATAATATTTACGATAGATACACAATGTACGCAATATTTTGATACTAATAAATTAAGTGAATTAATCTATTACAATGAAGATAATTCTAAAATAGATAATATTGCAAATGAATATACAGAACAAGAAATGGCAATTAAATATATTAAACCAGATGATGTTGTTCTTGAATTAGGCGCTAGATATGGATCTGTTACATGCGTTATCAGTAAAATATTAAATAATCCCAATAATTTAGTTGCTGTAGAACCTGATTCAAATGTTTGGAATGCATTAAGAAATAATTTAGAAAAAAATAATTGTAAAGCTAATATTCACAAAGGCTTTATTTCTAATAAAAAATTATCTTTATCTTTAGGAGGTTATGGATCAACTAGTATTGTTGATAACAATAGTAGTATACAAAATTTAACATTACAAGAAGTTAAAAATAAATATAAAATAAATGATTTTAATACATTAATTGTTGATTGCGAAGGATGTTTTGAATCATTTTTAGATGAAAATCCATCTATTTTAAATACTCTCACTAAAATCATGTATGAAAAAGATTATCCTGATAAATGTAACTATGATAAAATAGAAAAATTATTAATCGATAATAATTTTAAATTAGAAGAAAATCATAATGACTTTCATTTATATTGGTTAAAAAAATAATAACTATTTAATTTGATCAGCCTTAATCTGTTTAAACTTAATAAGCGCATTTAACGCTGCTTGCTGTTCTGCTTTCTGTTTAGATGTACCCTCACCTTCTGCAATAATAATAATCTCAGTTGGTCGTCCTTTATCGTCTAATGAAGTCATTGGATCTAATACACCCATTGTATAAATTTTTTGTGTATTTGTTTTAGCTCCTGCTATGTGAGAACTAACTTTGTTCCCAACTTCCCAATAGATAGGTGATACCCATTTATTAGAATGAAATAACTGCATCAGCTGATCTTTATAGTTCTCATTTTGATAAATTAGTGATGCATAATCTACACTATTTTCAAGAAAATATTCAATTAATTTTTTACATGTATCTTGTCCTTGATCCAATTTTAATGCACCAATAAATGCCTCAAATACATCTTCCAAAATCTTTTCTGAATTTCTTCCCTTAATTAATTCCGTCTGTTTTGAGATTAATACATATGTATCTAATCCCAATTCTTTAGAAAACCTAGCAAACGATGACTTGTCTTCTATCTTTGTTTTTAAATACGTCATAAATCCTTCATCCCCCTTCGGATTCATTTTATACCGTAAATACAAATATGTACATAATATATCTTTTATCGTACCGTCTCCAACGAACTCTAAACGCTCGCTAGAAACGTCTCTTAACTCTACGAGAGTTTTTCTCCTCTTTTTCATCTCATTCATTTCAGTACTAAACTTTGAATAATATTTTTGATTTACATATGAATAATGCGACATTGCCTCTCGAAAGATCTCAATATTTTTAACTTTAATTTCTATACCAAAATTTCTTAGTAATCGTTCAACATCCTCACTTTCAATCAGAATATTATTCTCATTGTAAGGAATACTAATTAATATTTCATTATCTTCACTGCTATCATAGGCCATTTTTCTATAAAATAATATATTGTTTTATCTTTAATTATCAATTTTAAATAACACGATTTATTATATATAACATCTAAAAGTTATGGTCTAACATGTATTAAACTTAAAATTTAAAGGTACTATTTAGGATTCATAACTGCACCATTTTTTTTCAAAAATTCTACAATTTCACTATTATTTTTTTCTAATGCATACATTAATGGTGATTTACCATGACAATCTACAACATTAACTTTTGCTCCATTTTTTACTAATATTTTTATTATTTTAATATTATTATTATTTTCTACAGCGTATAATAAAGGAGTACTATAATAACCAATTATAGCATTAACATCTACTTTTTTATCTATTAGTAATTTTAATAATCCACTATTATTTTTTCCTATAGCATATGTTAAAGCATTTTGACCAGCCATATTTATAGAATTAACATCTACATTTTTTTCTATTAATAATTTTATTATTTCAATGTTATCATATTGTATAGCATATATTAATGTTGTATTACCTTTATAATCGATAACATTAACATCTGCATTTTTTTCTATTAATAATTTTACTATTTGAATGTTATAATTTAGTATAGCATATATTAATGGAGTTCTATTAATATTATCTTTAACATTAATATCTGCATTTTTTTCTATTAATAATTTTATTATTTCAGTGCGATTATTTTCTATAGCATATATTAATGGAGTTTTATCACTATCATCTTTAACATTAATATTTGCATTTTTTTCTATTAATAATTTTATTATTTCAATGTTATTATTCTTTTCTATAGCATATATTAACGGAGTTTTTTTATTATAACTTGCATTTATAATTGTTTTTTCTATTAATAACTTTATTACTTCAATGTTACTATTATTTATTAGAGCATGCATTAATGGAGTATATTTATTACTATCACTACCAATTATATTTGCTTTATTTTCAATTAATAATTTAATTATTTTTATATTTCTTATTTCTATAGCAGAAAGTAATGGCTCATATTTATTTACACTTACACCGTTTTTAATTAAAAAAGATATTATATTTATACTATTATTACAATTACTAGAATCTATATGATATAATCCACTTATAACTTCATTTATTGGTGAATAATCTAATTCATCTATTTTTATTTCATCCAATATTAATTTTATAATAGATATATTACAAGTATGTAATGCATAATTAAGAGCATTACTAAATTTATAAACATAATGAATACTGCCTATATCAATTCCTACTTTTTTACATTTTTGTATCAATATATTTATTATTTCTATATCAGATTTTATTTCTAAAGCATATAGTAGTGCTGACATAACATAATGATTATCTGGGCTAATTAATTTTATTATATAATCTTTATCAATTAATTCTATTAATTTATCTATTTTATTATTTCTTATAATATATTGTAGTTCATAATAATCTGACAAATGATTTGTATTTGAACCATATTTTACCAATAAATCTATTAATTTATCATTTTTATTAACAAACATTAATGGTGTGTAGCCATCTTTATTTTTAATTTTTACATCTGCACCTCTTTTTAATAATAACGTAACTATATTTAAAAGATTTTTTCTTACAGCAATAAATAATGCTGTTTCATTATTATTATTTTTAATATTTATACTTGTTATTTCTATAAGTGATCCAATATAATCTTCATCTATATTTAATGCATCTATTGCAAACATTAATACTGTATTATTTAATGGATTATATATAGTATTATATTCTTCTAAATTTAATGATTTTTTAGTAAAACATAATAAATTTTGTATTTTATTTGGATAAATTGTACTTGAATCTTTAATTATAAATATATCTTTTCCATCAACCTTAATAATAGTTCCATTATTTTTAATACTTTCTATTTTATTATCACCTTCTGCATTATTAATATAATTATACCAATTAAATTCTGTATTTTGTTGATTATTATTGTAATATATATATTTATTATCACATTTAAAAAATGCTACTACATGACATTCATTATAACAATACATAATATAACAAAAAGAAGTACTTGCACTAAAATTATCCTCAACAAATATATGATTATCTTCTAAAAATATATAAGACAATAATTTATAAAGTAATTTTGCTATTTCAATAGGACCAAGATGACTATTTAAACCTTCATATGACCTAATACCTAATAAATCTAATGCTTTTATACATGAATCTATCGAAAGGTCAGCTGTATTAGTTTTTGGTAATGGTGGTGCAGGTACTACAGTTGCATAATTATTAATATCTGATCTTTCTCTACGTATATATACAATTAACCTATCTTTAAAATTTTGTAAATATTTTTTTATATTTTCTTTAAATTTTGAATATATATTACCACGTATATCTCTTAATTCATAAGGTATTAAATGTTTTCTTTCATTCAATTCTGCTAATTCTAACATCTCGTCTGGTGTTAAATTTAATAATTTTTTTTGAACTAAATCTTTGCATGCATCACTGAATGCAAAAGTATATTGTATTGAATCATTCCAGCATTCACCTAAATGTTGTTTAAAATGCCCATCAATGCATAATGTTTGTTTAGTTTGATACACATCAGTTAATTCTTTTTTTCGTGATAATTGTTCAGGAGTTAAACCACCTTGTTGATTTTTTAATTTATATTTTAAATATTTATTGTAATAATTACTCATATATTATTATTTTATAAATAAATTATCCCTAGATTTTAAGGTTCTTCATAAGGTGGATCTCTCACTCGTATTATTGATTTAATAATTTCATCTTTAATACTTAACTCTTTTTTAATTCCAATTATAATCCTTTCATAATCTTTAATAATTTCTATAATTTGATCTATAGAATTATATCCTTGAGCCTTAATCTTTTTAATAGACCATCTCAATTCATTGAAAAATTCTAACCGACCTTCTGCAATAATTAATTTATCTAATACTCTATTATATTCCTTCATATATATATTTGAAGAGTCCATTTTTATATAATTCTATAAAATTATATATATATAA
>Ga0209829_10001617_pt1 | contig 18087 bp, 21 predicted proteins | sample C_140205_EF_Meta_FD_187311 | JGI IMG/M metagenome (GOLD analysis project Ga0209829, IMG submission 187311) | Freshwater microbial communities from Lake Croche, Canada to study carbon cycling - C_140205_EF_MetaG (SPAdes) (version 2) | ecosystem: Environmental > Aquatic > Freshwater > Lake...
ACACAAAATTCCGGTTGTGTGGCGCACCATAAAGGCAACTTTTTCGGGTGTGGCTTTTTCTGCCAGAATCATGAGATCGCCTTCATTTTCACGATCAGCATCATCTGTAACAATAATCAGATCGCCATTTTTATAGGCGGCAAGTGCTGCTTCAAATGCGTTCATTTGTCACCCTTTGCTAATAGTCGTTCAACATACTTAGCAAGTACATCGACTTCGACGTTGATTAAGTCCCCTGGCAACAATGTTGAAAGATTGGTGCGCTCTAGCGTTTCAGGAATAAGCCACACAGTTACAACATTGTTCGTATCATTTATTTGCCCAACAGTTAAAGAAATACCATCTAGGCAAATTGAGCCTTGATTAACGATGTATTTGCTCAACTCGGCCGGCACGGTTATATCTAACTGTGCCCACTTATCCCCCGGCGTTAAAGAAACAACGGTGGCAACTCCATCAACATGGCCTTGGACCATATGCCCACCCATGCGGGCGTTTAGCTGGGCAGCAAGTTCCAGGTTGACCGGACTGCCCACAAAGATTTGTGAAAGTGAAGTCAGGTTAAGTGTTTGCACCATGACATCTGCTGTAAAGGATGTGCCTTCTATAGAAGTTGCAGTTAAACACACACCATTTACGGCAACTGAATCACCCAAGGCGATCTCTGAAATAAGCCCCGGTGCATTAATAGTAAAGATGGCAGATGTTTCGCTCTTTTTGATAGCAGTGATTGATCCAAGTTCTGCGATTAGTCCAGTAAACATCACTCACCATTCCTAATCCGATAGACAGATTTAACATCGCCAGCTAGCACCTGAGTGCTGATGTGGTCTAGCCGCATCTGATTACTGATTGTTGATGGGTAATCAAAGATAAAGAACTGCTTTCCGGAGCCCAATAACGATGGTGCTTGATACATGATCAATTCATCCAGCAAACAGTGGTCCAGCATCGCACTACCCAAAGTTGGCCCCGCCTCTACAAAGACATGATTAACGCCTAGTTCATTCAAGTTTTCTACTAATACATCTAGATTTTTTGATGCCACAACAACTGTGTCGGCAGCGTTATCAAAGACCTTTGCAGCTGTGGGCACGGTTTGCTCACCGCAAATTACGCGAATTGGGTTAGCCCCATAACCAGCAAAATCTCCACGAGGAATCAAATGTGGATCATCTGCAATAACAGTATTGGTGCCCACAAGAATTGCATCTGCCTGACGGCGCAGCACCTGAACATCGGCGCGGGATGTTTCATTGGTAATCCACTTAGATGTTCCATCAGTTGCTGCAACCTTTGCATCCAGTGTGGTTGCAACTTTCCAGGTGAAAAATGGGCGATTCTTTCTAATCTTCATCAGCCATGCGCGGTTTGAAAATGCGGCCTCATCTTTTAGAACGCCTTCAATAACAGTGACACCCGCTGCGCGAAGTGCAGCTGCGCCGCCGGCGGCGTTTTCATTGGGGTCTTTGACTGCAAAGACAACAGTTGTAATACCTGCAGCAATAATTGCTTGCACACATGGGCCAGTAGAACCTGTGTGATTGCATGGTTCTAGGGTTACAACAATCGTTGCACCCGCTGCTTTGTTTCCCGCAGCTTTAATAGCAACTACTTCGGCGTGATCGGGAGAATTAACGCGATCATGAAAACCTTCGCCCACAACAGTGCCAGCTGCATCAATAATTACTGCGCCAACAATTGGATTTGGCGCTGTTTTACCTAAACCTTTTTCGGCAAGGGCAATGGCACGTTGCATTGCAACTGTGTGATCCATATTTATTTCCCCTGCCCCAAACTCTAGAAACGAGTAACCGGGGTGGGTGCATGAGAGACATGCACAAAGAAGGTAGGCGCAAGCCCACCCTTTGTTGGTTTCCTCTCATCCGGACTTTAACCGTCGGTCTCAGAATTTCACTGAGTCAACCGATACCTGGCAGGCATCGGGTCGCGGACTATAACCGCCGGTTCGAAATTACATCGACCCCGGAAACAACGTCGTAATTCTACTCTTGATTAACAGGTGCTGGGAACATGAAAAACCCCGCTTATCTGCCGGAAAACAGATGAGCGGGGTTTTTCAATACTTATGGTTTAGCTGCAACCAGATGTGTTTCCGCAACCTTCGCATACGAAACATGCACCTGACATACGCATCTTCACGCCACATGTCATGCAGAGTGGAGCATCGGATTTGATTCCCATTGATTCAAGTAGATCAGATGAAGATCCAATTGTTGCTGCAAGTGGTGCAGCTTCAATTTTTACCGAAACCGGCTTTACCTCAACTTGATTACTTGCAACCGCAGGAGCCGCCGCAACCGCACTTACTTTTGGGGTATCGGTTTCCTTTGCGATCGCTACGTACTCGCCACCATTGTCTAGCGCTGCTGCGCGTTCTGCTGCAGTGTAAAGACCCATTGCTGAACGTTGTTCAAATGGTAGGTAATCAAGTGCTAGACGACGGAAGATGTAATCCATCATGGACTGTGCCATGCGAATATCTGCATCATCTGTCATGCCTGCTGGCTCGAAACGCAAGTTTGTGAACTTCTCAACAAATGTTTCTAGTGGAACTCCGTATTGAAGTCCGATAGATACTGCAATTGAGAACGCATCCATTACGCCGGCAAGTGTTGAACCCTGCTTGCCAAGCTTTAAGAACACTTCACCAAGTGCGCCATCTGCATATGCACCAGCGGTCATGTAACCCTCGGCGCCGCCAACAGCAAATGATGTTGTTGTTGCTGGACGTGACTTTGGAAGACGCTTGCGAACTGGAGTAGACAAATCTTCTTCTACAACTGCTTCCTTCTTCTTAGCCTTGCCATCTGAAAGTGGCTGACCAACCTTGCAGTTGTCACGATAGACAGCGAGCGCCTTGATACCCATGCGCCATGCTTCGATGTGAACTTCTTCAACCTCTTCAACAGTTGCATCCTCAGGAAGGTTTACTGTCTTTGAGATCGCACCTGACAAGAATGGCTGGCATGCAGCCATCATGCGAACGTGGCCCATTGGCGCGATTGAACGCTGTCCTAATGCGCAGTCAAATACCTCGTAGTGCTCTGGCTTTAGCCCTGGAGCATCAATTACATGGCCATTTGCTGCAATGAACTCAACGATTGCTTCTACTGTCTCTTGCGCGTAGCCAAGCTTTTCTAGCGCTAGTGGAACTGTCTGGTTAACGATCTGCATAGATCCGCCACCGACAAGCTTCTTGAACTTAACTAGTGAGAAGTCTGGCTCGATACCTGTTGTATCGCAATCCATCATCAAACCAATTGTTCCGGTTGGAGCTAGTACTGAGATCTGCGCGTTGCGCCATCCGTTCTTATCTCCTGTTGAAAGACATGCATCCCACGCCTTGTTCGCTTCTGCCCATACATCGCGGTCAAGAGTTGTCTCTGACTTTGCAGCAGATGATGCTGATGCGTGCTTGCGCATTACACGTGCGTGTGGCTTAGCGTTTTGTGCAAAGCCTGCGTATGGTCCAACGATTCCAGCTAGTTCTGCTGAACGCTTGTAAGTAATACCTGACATCAATGATGTGATGGCACCAGCTAGTGCGCGTCCACCTTCGGAGTCATAAGCAAGACCTGAAGCCATAAGAAGCGCACCAAGGTTTGCATAACCAATACCTAGTTGGCGGTATGCCTTTGTCGTATCTCCGATTGCCTCTGTTGGGAAATCTGCGAAACAGATTGAGATATCCATCGCTGTGATGATGAGCTCTGCTGCTTTACCAAATGACTTTGCATCAAATGATCCGTCAGACTTTAGGAACTTCATCAAGTTAAGTGATGCCAAGTTACAAGAAGAATTGTCTAGTGACATGTACTCAGAGCAAGGGTTTGACGCATTGATGCGACCTGTCTCTGGAGTTGTGTGCCAATCATTGATCGTGTCATCAAACTGAACACCAGGATCAGCACATGCCCATGCAGCTTGTGCAATCTTTGTAAACAATGCGCGTGCATCAACAGTTTCAATAACTTCGCCAGTTGAGCGAGCTGTTAAACCAAACTGCTCTCCCTTTTCAACTGCCTGCATGAACTTGTCTGAAAGGCGAACTGAGTTGTTTGCATTCTGGTACTGAACAGAGATGATGTCTTTTCCACCAAGGTCCATGTCGAAGCCAGCATCGCGAAGTGCGCGAATCTTGTCTTCTTCATTGACCTTTGTCTCAATAAATTCTTCGATATCTGGGTGATCTACATCTAGAACAACCATCTTTGCAGCACGACGGGTTGCGCCACCTGACTTGATTGTTCCTGCGGACGCGTCAGCACCGCGCATGAATGAAACTGGACCAGATGCTGTGCCGCCAGACTTTAAAAGCTCCTTTGATGAACGGATGCGAGACAAGTTAAGTCCTGCTCCTGATCCACCCTTGAAGATCATTCCTTCTTCGCGGTACCAGTTAAGAATGCTGTCCATAGTGTCATCAACTGACAAGATGAAACATGCAGATACTTGCTGTGGTTGTGCTGTTCCAACGTTGAACCACACTGGTGAGTTGAAAGAGAAGATCTGGTGCATCAGCATGTGTGTTAATTCGTGTTCAAAAATTTCTGCATCTTTATCAGTTGCAAAGTAACCGTGCTCTTTACCGGCCTTTGTGTATGTCAACACAACGCGATCGATTACCTGCTTCAAAGACCATTCGCGATTTTCAGCACCTAGTGCGCCGCGGAAGTACTTTGTTGTAACGATTGTTGAAGCGTTTACTGACCAAGTATCTGGATACTCAACGCCGCGTTGTTCAAAAACAGTCTCACCTGTTCTCCAGTTTTGCTGCACTACATCGCGACGTTCCCACTTCACTTCATCGTATGGGTGTACGCCTTCGTTGGTGTAGATGCGTTCGATCGTCAAGCCCTTACCCTTAAGGGTGTTGTGAGCCTTGATTTTCGCTGGTCGGTTGATGACCGTCTCTGACATGTGTGGTTCCCCGTCTTCTATTTATGAGTTAATTTTTTGAGATGCGTTAGTGCTTTTTTCGGTAGTACTTGTGCTTGGAGCAATTGGGGAATTGCTAGAAGGCAGAGCACGGAGAAGTGCGATCTCACCTTCGAAGTCTTCAAGGGAGGCAAAGTTACGGTACACAGATGCATAACGTAAGTAGGCAACCTCATCTAGCTCTCGGAGTGGCGCAAGAATTGCCATTCCGACTTCTTGTGCTTCTATTTCTGCTTGTCCTGTGCCTCGAAGGGTCTCTTCAACGCGCTGGGCTAACAAAACTAAATCGTCCTCATTGACCGGACGTCCCTGGCAGGCTTTGCGAACGCCAACCAATACCTTTTCGCGGCTAAATGGCTCTGTGGCCCCGCTTCGCTTAATAATGTTAAGTAGTGAGAGCTCTTGAGTTGAGAATCGCTGGCCGCACTGGGGGCACTCACGACGACGGCGGATTGCTGTGCCATCATCAACTGGACGAGAGTCCACAACGCGGGAATCATCAAATCTGCAGAATGGGCAATTCATCTCGGCGTGTCCTCCAATCAATGCTCGATATTTGTAACTTCGGGTGTAAAGGGCTTTTAGAGCGGATTTAGAATATTACCCTAAAACCACTACTAATGGAAGTTATTCTTCCTTTGACCCCTACATCTTGTGTTAACTATAAAGCATTGGTTGAGGATTTTCCTGTCGAGTAGGTTAAAACTTACTGAACGGCGTGTCGGATTACTTCAGTGGAACGCGTAGCTTCTGTCCCGCTTGTAGATCGACCCCTTTGAGGTTATTTGCCTCGCGGATCTGATTGACCATGCCCTGAACATCCCCGGTGGCATACGCCGCAGCCACAGACCACAGGGTTTCACCTGGAGCTACGACTACAACTGAGTATGAAGGCGCTGTGCTTGCCACATCTTGTCCGGCCCCGGACCGTGCCGCAAAGCCAGCTGCCATCACAACGGTCAGCGAGAGAACAACGAAGGTGCGAGCAAGTCGACCACGGCGAGTGATGCCACCGGACGGATTGGTCTGCTGATTGCTTAAAAAGCCTTGATTTACAATGCTTTTTCCACTTACTGAGTTGAAAGTTAGTGTGCTCATAATCGTTTCTCCTGACTTCATTTCTTTCTGTCCTACCGCGGGGTTTCGAACAACTGTTCGAATAAGATAATTAAACACCCTCCCACTGACAAATAGCAAGAAAAATTCGAACAGGTGTTTGAATTTTTGGTGAACTTGTGTCACCCTATGGGTATGGCAAAAGTAACCGAACTCCCAGACAGCCCAGAAGGCCCACACGGCCTGACCACCCGTCAGCTCAAGATCCTTGGAGCTATCAAGGATGCCCTTGAAAACAACGGGTATCCACCTTCAATGCGCGAAATCGGTGTTGTCGCTGGGCTTACCTCCCCTGCCTCAGTGAAGTACCAACTAGAAGCCCTAGAAAAGAAGGGCTTCATCCGCCGCGACCCAACTCGTGGTCGCGCACTCGAAGTTTTGATGCCCGATGAAAAAACAGCTGAAAACTCAACACCAGTTGATGCCACTCGTTATATCCCACTTGTCGGCCGCATCGCAGCCGGTGGTCCAATCACCGCAGAGCAATCTGTTGAGGAGACTTTCCCACTTCCAGAATCACTTGTTGGCAGCGGCGAATTGTTCATGCTCAAAGTTGTTGGTGAATCAATGATTAACGCAGCTATCTGCGATGGCGATTACGTTGTTATTCGTTCACAAAAAGATTGCAACAACGGCGAAATCGTTGCAGCAATGATTGATGGCGAAGCAACTGTGAAGACCTTCTCGCGCAAGAACGGCCACATCTGGCTACTTCCTGCAAATGATGATTTTGCTCCTATCGATGGAGATAACTGCGAGATCTTGGGCAAGGTAACGGCCGTACTTCGTTCCGTCCGCTAAATCTTAAATCTTGATGTAGATCGCCCCATCAGCTTCGCTTGCTTTGTAACTCTCAAGCGGATCATTTGCCGGTCCCCCTGTTGCCTTTCCACTAAATGCATCGAAGTTGCTACTGTGGCATGCACAAAATAGATCAACTTGGTTTACCTGTACGACGCAACCGGCGTGTGTGCACACGGTGCTAAACGCTTTAACAACACCACTTTTACGGCTCAGTGCGTAATTTAATAATTGCCCTTTTGAATTTCGAGCCGGGAAGATCGCGATATCTCCCTCTTTCAACTTGCTAGAAAATGCAATGAATACACCTAGATCAGGACGTGCAGAGGCAACTGGTTCAGCACTCTTTGTTGCAGTTGCAGAAGGCGTAGGAGTTGGAGTTGCAGAAGGTGTTGGTGTTGCAGAAGGCGTTGCTGTTGCACTCGGTTTCGCTGTTGCACTCGGTGTCGCCGAAGGCGTTGGAGTTGGTGTTGAACTTGGAGTAGCGCTAGCACTGGCAGTTGCTGCTGCAACCTTGCCTCCTTGCTTCCACACTAACTTTCCCTTTGAGGAAACAACCGTGTACACATACCCGCGCCACACAATCTTTTGGCCCACCTTTGTGGCTTTCAAGGTTGGCCCAGCAGCGATTGCCAATGATGGAAATAGCAGAAACAGGGTCGATAACCCCAGGCCACCGACGACTTCTCGGCGACGCACAACCTTTTGGATCCACGCACTCATCTGCAAAAAGTAATGCAGGCCACCATTTATTTCCTGTTAAAACAAGTAGTTAACCCAACGCTCACTTAACATTCACCTAGCCCATGCATCTGCGACACCTTCGCACCGCACTATTGCGCCCATGGACAACAACCTCCTTAGCTTGATGATTACAAATCAACACTCCGTCGACCATTTCACCCAACTTGAGAATGAAGAGCGGGGCCGCTTTTCACAATCTCGTCGCAGTATCGAACGCCATGATCTAGAACTCCAAGCACGCATTGCAGAAAGTACCTTCTCGATTTAAATCTCCATGGTTTCTCCATTTGAGGGAATGGGAAAACAAAATAACCCCCACGGTCAGTGACCATGGGGGTTATTTCTTTGTTATTTAATTATGGAGTGTGAACGTCCAAGTTTTCCTTAACGATGTGAACCTTGAATGTCCATAGGTTCTCAGCGCGTGGATCGATGATTAGCTCAACCCAGTGGTTGAAGCCTGAACCAAATGTCTGAACGCGTGTGAAGTTTTCAACCATTGAACCCTTGTCCTTTTCAACAAGCTTTCCGGCTGTTTCATTCATTGGCATATCAACTTGGTACCAGTGCTCATCACCGTTCTGAAGCAATACTGGCTTCTTGAACTTCAATGTATTTGTAAGCAATGCTTGCTTAACAGCGGCAAATGCTGCTGTGTTTTCATTGTTTGGTGCAGCTGCATCACGTGCATAGCCTTCCCAGTCCATGTTTGCCTGAACAACAACGATTACACCGATTGATCCATCAGTTGCAGCCTTTGCAAAGCCCTTGTTGATCCAGGCAACGTTTGCTGCATCGCGAGCCTTGTACTCAACGTCATCGCCATCTTTAGCAGCGTCGTTGTATGTCTTAAAGGCAGGTGTTGCAACTGCAGAGTTATTAGCAGATCCTGGAACGTGTGGGTAGATGTATGTAATTCCCTTGTAGCTAAACATCTGCATTTCTGGGTAAACAGCATCGTGTGATACTGAAATACGAGAATTTGCATTACCCAATGAGATGTATGAACCATCTGCTTTCTGGAAGAAATTTGAGCGAACTAGCTTTAGACGTGTCATTACGTCATATCCGCCCTTTACTGCGCGATCGCAGTCAACCCATTCATTGTCGCCAACTGTGTAGAACACTGGCTTGTTGAACTTGTCAAAGAAGTTTGTCTTCAACGCTGGGTATGCCTCGTCTGTGCACTTGTCACCCTTACCGCTCATGGTGTCGCCATCAAATGAAACTAGGTCGACCTTAGCTGCATTGATTGCGTTAATAACGTTAGGTGTTTGTGTGACGCCCTTAGCGTCATATGGCATATCGCCAATTAGGGCGATGCTGTATTTGAATGCTTGACCAGCGTTTGCTTGTGTATTTACCGCTCCTGCTACTGCAACAGCGAGAGATACAACAACAACGCCTGCGAGAATGCGCTTTACTGCCTGAGGTGTGAATGGATTTGTCATGTGCGCATCCTTAGGTTTTTAAGCAATCACACAGCCAACTGTTGGTAACTATTTGCTAAACGCTAGGTAAACTTTAGACATGCCTAAAGATCCTTCTCGCGAAGCCCACTTCCCCGCTATCGAAAAGAGATACGGCGAGAAGATGGCCTACTGGTTCAAGGTCATGGCAAAACTTGAGGGCAAAAAATATCCTGAACAAATTGCGCACCTAAAAGAAAACTACGGTTTTTCCCAAACCCACGCCAACGCTCTTGTTATGTTTTCCCGAGGCTCTGAATCCTCGCAAAGATTTAGCACCCCAACTGAGTTTTATAGATCGGTTACTCCCCAGCAAGCAAAGACCATGAAGGCGATCTTTAAAGCGATCACCACAAAGTTTCCGCAGCTAGAACTCGTCATCGCCTGGAACCAACCTATGGTCAAGCTAGATAAGCACTACATCTTTGGCGCATCGGCATCGACTAAGCATGTGCTGATTGCCCCGTGGGATCAAAAGGTATTAAAGGAGTTTGCTCCAAAATTTAAAGAAGGCAACGCCTTGAAGAAGACAATCCAGTTGCCCAATGATTGGGAAGTTGATGCCAAGTTAATCCAGGCTGTTATTAAAGCCAGCCTTGCCAATTTAAAGTAGTAATCGCCTGTATAGATATTGCAGGACAGCCAGATACGCTGTACGCATGAAAAAGATTCTGCCGCTGGCCATAATCGCGTCCCTGATTGCGTTATTCGTAATGACCGATACTCAAAGCTGGGCAGAGACAGTTGCCACAAAATCTAAGGTCTGCCCTACGGCCGCATTTCCCGATCTTTCTAAGTCAGCAGGCGCTGGACCTAACTATGCAAAGCCATCAATAACAGTTACGTGCAGTTCAACAGAATTGAAAGTTAGCTCCAACGGAATGATCAGTTTTACCTTTGAACCAAAAACACCAAATGCCTTAACAACGCAAGACTGGAACTGGTCTGTTCCTTTAAACCCAGTAAAGGCAAAGTCTTCAACAACAATTAAAAATGTTTTGGGCACACTTGGTTTTACTGTCAGCGGCCTTCCAATTTATGGGCCTACTGAAGGACCACAACCAACTTCGCAAGCCTTTGGTGATCCCGTCTATAACAAGATCATGGATACCTGTGGTGGCCACACTGGCCCTGCGCGCGAATATCATCATCATGCAATTACCTTGGCGCAGCAATGCAATTTATCCAAGCAAAAGATTTTGGGATATGCCTTAGATGGCTTCCCTATTTACACAACACTTGGTTGCATTGATAAAAAGTGCACAAAGACCGCCTTGATGATTTCTGGCTATGTTAAAACTGGAGATCCGACTACAAACTCTTGGGATGCCTACACATACAAATCATCAAAGTCGACAACAACACTTGATGCTTGTAATGGTCGCACTCAACCCGACGGAACTTACGGGTATCACGTAACAACTGGCTTCCCGTACATCATTGGTTGTTTTACCGGTACTGCAACTTTGCCAAAGGGCCGTGCAAGTGAACCAATGCCTCCAATGGGTGGACCCGAGCAACCACAACCTGGTGGACCACAACCTGGTGGACCACAACCTGGTGGACCACAACCACCAAAAGATGGTCTACCAAAACCTTAGGACTCGAAGTCCCCGCCTCTACCGGTTAACTTCTTCTTGGTCTTTGCAGGTCGCTCGTATGCAACTAAAAAGATCGCAACGACAACTACAAAAGCGCCAATAATTACTAATTTATCCAAGGTTTTATCCCAGCACTGCCCATGTAACTAGTGCGAATACTGCAATTCCTAATCCAACTACTGCAATTGCAGATAGTGAAAGCAGATGACGTGATCCTGCGATCTTCTTTGAAAGCTCTGATGACTTTTCAAGACGCTTAAGATCAAGAATTAATGATTCAGCTTCGCGGATAGCTGCGTACTGCGAAATAATTGCCAAGATTCCAGTTGTTGCTGCAACACCAAGGACTAGGTACTTAGTTGCATCTGATGCCATTTCAAACTTGCCCAATGCCGCCAATGCAAAAACACCAATCAACATCAAGTTTGGTGCCATTTGCGCGCTGATAATTTGTGAGCGCTTTGTGTTCCAGAGTTCTAATAAGCCTTTTTCATCCATGTGGTTCTCTCCTTAACCCGATGCCCTGAAAGGGACATGTATAAAGCGTAAGCCACGCACCTTAACTCTGCATGGCCAATCCATTAAGACTCACTTACGATTGCGCAATGTCACGCGTAGCCAAGGTCAAAAATGGGTTTGCCCCTAAGACCTGCCAGCGCTGCAATCTGCCCTTTGAATGGCGCAAGAAGTGGGCCAAAAATTGGGATGACGTGAAGTACTGCAGCGAGCGATGCCGAGACAACAAATGAAGCGCGTCATCTATATCCCCTTTGATCACCTGCACCGAAACTTCGGTGCATTAAAAGCTGCTGACCCCAAGCACGACGTAATCGCTTTTGTAGAAAGTGCCCGTATGACCACAGGGCGCAACTGGCACAAAGAGCGGTTGTTCTTTTTGATTTCCAGTGCCAGACACTTTGCGCAATCCCTAGAAACTGAAGGCTTTACCGTTGAATACATAAAGGCTGCAACCACTATTGATGGACTAGCTGTCGTTACAAAAAAGCACAAGGGCTTGCCCATTACATGTGCCGAACCATCTTCATTTAGACAGTTTGAAGCGTTAGAAAAATATGGAGTTAGCTTTGTAGACAATGACTTCTTCTTGACCCCGCGTTCTTTATTTGCCCAATGGGCATCGGAACAAAAGTCATACTTGATGGAAAACTTTTACCGCAAACAACGCACGAGATTAAACATTTTGATGGAGGGCAAAGACCCTGTTGGTGGTGCCTGGAACTTTGATAAGGACAACAGATTGCCACCACCAAAAAAGTATGAAGGTCCGGCATATCTAGAGCACAAACGTGATGAGATTGATCTAGCAGTTGCTCAAGAGTTAGGCCACACCCCAACAACCACCTGGGCTACAACTCGCAAGGGCGCACTTGCACAACTGAAAAACTTTATGGACAACCACTTTGCCGAATTCGGCCCACTAGAAGATGCAATGACAACTGATAACTGGGCGTTGCATCATTCATTGTTATCGCCTTACATCAACAACGGCTTGTTGCACCCATCTGAAGTAATACACGCAGCGGTTAAAGCGTTTAACACCGGCAAAGTCCCGATTGAATCTGCCGAAGGTTTCATTAGACAACTGATCGGCTGGCGCGAATATGTCAATGGTATGTACTGGTTTCTGGGTCCGGATTACCGCAACAACAATCAGCTGAAGGCAACAACAAAACTGTTGCCATTATTTAGCGACCCTGACAAAACGCAGATGAACTGCATCAAGCAAACGGTCACAGACATTAACAATCGCGCTTGGGTCCACCACATCCCGCGTCTGATGTTGCTATCTAACTTGGCGCTAGTTACCGGTACCAACCCACAAGAATTCCTTGATTGGATGCGCGAAGTATTTATTGATTCATCTGAATGGGTAATGGTTCCCAACGTAATTGGCATGGGTGTCCACGCAGATGGTGGAGCAATGATGACAAAGCCCTATGCAGCAGGTGGTGCTTACATTTCACGAATGTCTAACTACTGCAAGCCCTGTGTCTATGACCCAAAGCTGCGAGTTGGCGAAACCGCTTGCCCTTTCACAACCCTGTATTGGGATTTCTTAGATCGCCACAAAGAAACCTTTGCTAAAAACCACCGCATGAGCCAACAGATCTTTGGTTTAAGGAGATTGAGTGATCTGCCTGAGTTGAAGGAAAGAGCGAAAGAAGTAATTGCAGGTTTACAAAAAGGAAAGATCTAAAGAGTAGGAATAACTATCTCGTTGTACTGCAAAAACCCTGGCTTAAATGGTGGATCAAAACGACAGATTCTTGTCTCATCAGACAAGGCAATATTTTCTTTAGCAGCCAAGGCACGTAGCTCCGCGACTTTTTTCGTAGCAAGCTCTGCAGATGCTTTTCCCCTAAACGATGCAGCAACACAGCTCTCAGCCTCTAACTGGCGCAACACAACCCGTGGATCATTGGGATCAGGCATGTCAGCCTTAGTACTACCTGCCGGCATAACAAATGAAACAAACCACTCATCATCAGCAGACTTATCTGCCTTCTGCGCACTAATAACTGGTGCAGTCATCGCGATCTTTTCTGACCGCTTATTACCTTGCGAGATGTATCCAAACAAAGATCTAAAGGCCACGCTTCCTGCAGATGAGTAATCAGCTGAGACTTTTACTTCAGCTATTGAGCACGGTAGATACTCACGAAGCTCAAAGCCGTCATAGCTTTTAATTACTGTGAACTCTTGTCGTTGGGTCATGGCTCAATCCTAGATCTCCACGCCTGCCACGCACCAGTACTACCCAACGCCCACATCACCAACAACGGCTGAAACAACAACCTAATAAATCGTGCTCTATCGCTGTTTAAGCCAAAGGCATCAATGTGATTTACATACTGCGAGATATTTCCCCAAAACACTGCAACAAAAAACGCTGCAACTATCCAACCCAACTGCACTCTGTATTTCCATAACGCAATTAACCCAAGTCCCATTGCGATCTCAACCACCCCAGATGCCAACACCACAAAGTCTGCATAATCTTTTAGCAGTGTCGGAACCTGTGCCTGAAAAGTAAGCCGGCTAGTTGTTAAATGCCCCTTACCCGCAAAGACAAGTGCGAACCCCAGGACAATCTGAGGCAACCTTGCCAGAACTTTATTCATTAGAAAAAGGAATTAGTTGCTCCTTACATACTCAGCTGCATGAGGAAAGCCATTTGCTTCTAGCTTCTCTGCTAAATCTGCCTTCACAGCCTTTACGACCTTATGTGTTCCGTCGCAGTTCTTCTCTTCATCTCTGGTGTATGTGCAAGTACAAGCGCCCATGGTTTATCTCTTTTCTTGGCTAGGTTGGCGAAATCGTATAGGGCGCTGAGCCTTTGCGCTGGACAAAAGCCTGCCCAACCCTAGATATTCATATTCTCTGACCTTAAACTCCCTCCATGCACACAAGCTACGAACAGCGCCTCGAGTTTCTTCAGCAATTTAGTGATGGCTTGGAAATCTTTTCTGAAAATAATGTCGATGCAAAAATTGCACAAGGTGATGGCTGGAGAATTTGTAGTAGCAATTCACAATTTGCGATGTTTAATCATGCATTGCTCTACACATCACGCAAAGAAGCAGTAACTGAATTAATCGCAACCATTGAAGCTATCCAGGCTCCTGCTGGTATTCGTTTGGCAGGACCCGCGATCGTCCACACAACAGCCTTAGCCGAGCTCGGATACACAAACCATGGCGGTTTTCCTTTTATGCTCTGGAGCGCAGACACATCCGTTGATGGTTTCAAACTCCGCGAGGGTCTGAGCATCAGACGGCTTGTCCCAACAGATAGTGAAGTAATGAACACGATTTATGCTGATGTGTATTCAATGAGTGATGCAGCGATTACAGATTTTAAGAGTTTCCAATTTTCCTCTGATCAAGACCACACCTATGGCCTCTTTAAAGATGGAGAAATGGTTTCTCTAGTAACAGCAGCTATCCTTAAAGACACGGTGGGCATCTGGAACATGGGCACGCCAACTATCCATCAGAAAAACGGTTATGGCTCTGAATTACTCAAGCACGTGATGAAGGTCCATAAAGATATGGGCGGAAAAAACTTCTTCCTATTTGCAACAACCGCAGGCAAGTTCTTGTATGACAAGTGCGGTTGGATCACCCTTGATTACCTTCCATATCTATCAAAGGTCACAAAGGTTAATTAGCAGCCGTTAACTACTTGGAAAAGGTAATTATTTCGCCATCTGTTAACTGTTGGTCGGGCATACCTTTTAATACATGCACCTTTGCCTCACCGACAACAACCCAGTGCTCATCCCCGCTGCGCTTAACTATGGCGGTTAACTCATCAACGCCAATAAGAATTGAGTCATCTGGAACATGCAGCAATACCTTGGCCGCACTGTCAGGGATCCATCTAAAGAACTTATTAAAGTGCGGGATCACACGGATCTCTGGCAGCAGATTTAAGCCTGCGGTTGGTGATTTTTTAAGCATCCGAAAGTTTGGGATGTGCGAACTTAAAACCATTGCGCCAGCGCTGCAGCCAGCAAGTGATGTTCCGGTGCGCCAGTTTTCTTGAATTGCATCCCACAGAGGTGTGCCCATAAGGGTTTCTGCCAAATAGTGCGGGTCTCCCCCAGACATGTAAATCAGTGCAGCATCTTTAATCATTGCTACATATTCTGGATTGTTGACATCGTCGCGGGTAAAGATTGGTAAGAAAATTGAGTCAACGCCTAAGCGATCGGCTTGTGCTTTACCTAATTGTTTCCAGTAATCAAGACGATCATCACTTTCTTGACCAGCTGCAGTTGGGATCTGAACATAAATTGGCCTTTTGCCGTTTTTAATTCCGTCATCAATTAAAGATTTTTCAAAACTTGCCATTGCAGGCAGATATTCACCAGAGCCAACTAGGGCGAGTGATCCATTCATAGGGGCAGTCTAGGTGCAGATGCAATGAAAAAAGCTGGGGCATATACCCCAGCTTCTCTCATGCAGAGTGATTACTTTTGTTTTAGGGCAGCCCAAGTAAGTGGGATGAAGAGTGCTTGGATGATTATTGATCCCGTGGTGGCGGTAGATGGTGCGCCATCAACTACATAGCTAAGAACTTGACCGATAGTCCATCCAATAAATGTAAGAAGCAAGAAAATCAGAACTGGCTCTTGGTACTTCTTATTAGATAGTGAATAGAGTGCAAAGAGTGCCAAAAGTACTTCAGCACCTGTGAAGGCGCGTAGGTTAGACAAGATATTGATGCTCATGTTGACTTCGCCGAATGCGGTTGCAGGCACTAGCAAGCCAGCGCCGGCTAGAAATGTGCCGACTGTTCCCATAAAGACAAGTACGAAAGTGCGGATATTTAGCTTCATCTGGAAAACATTCCATTCTGAGTTGGTTGGGTTTACCTCAGAAGAAATTGTTCAGGAACTTTTAAGGCCTTTCAAGCAACGCGCCACATAATTGGGAATTAGATGCGACCAAGATCCCGGCGGCAATGAGTGTAATTGCGGTGAAAATTGATTTCTTGGTGCCCAGGCGTTGTGGCAGACCTTGGATGCCACTTACTTGATCTTGTTCCATATCTTTAATGACATTAATGAAATGTGCCGCCATGCCAAATAGTGCCCCACCCAACCACATCCATACCGGCGGGGTTACATCTTTTGAAATCGCAACCGATGATGGCAGGGCTGCAAAAGCAAGTGCATAAGGAAGTGGAGAGAGAAGAGAGAACTTAAAGTAGAAGTTATAAACAACCCCACACGCAATGCCCAACATATAAACAAGGCCGCCTTTAATTCCTAACGGTCCAAGTAGGTTTGCGATAAATGAAAATGGAACCATGAAGCGCAACCACTTCATTAAGTATTGCGGTGTGATTAATCCTGAAACAAGTGGTTTGTTGGTGCGGTTATGTGCAAGGTCATCTTTGTAGTCATATAGATCATTGCTCCAGCCAACAACTAGTTGGCCTGTGGCAACCGTAAAGGCAATGACATAGGCCGGGCCTTCCCACCAGTAATAGGTGCCAAAACCAAATGCGATTGCAGTAACAATAAGAGTTGGTCCAAAGTGGCACGCTTGTCGAAGGCCCTTGAACTTATTCATGCGCGCAGTTTATTGCCTATTGCTGAAATGGCAGGGTAATTTCACAGAAATGCGCAGTACCGTTGCCACATGAGAAAACTTCTCGCCGGCGTATTGATTGTTGGGCTGCTTTTTCCAGCAACTTCTTATGCAATGGGCTCTGGCGATAAGTATTCAGATGCACAAACCGGACTTACCTACACGGTCTTTAAACCTTCAAATACTTTGAGTTTGCCGAACAAGATGTTTCAGCTATTAGATTGTCAGCCCGACCAAGAGCAATGGCTGTATGCAAAATATGGTGGGACAACTCGGTTTGTAGAAATCATGCAGACAATGGCAGGGGTTAAGTGTTCTGATCCGGGTTTATCAAAATTGTTAAAGCCAGTTGTAATCAATGGCGTTAAAGCGCAGGTATATGTGTATTGCGATCCAGCAAAAGCTGCAACATTTAAAAAATGTGGAACCGCCGACATTGTGCGCGTAGGTGGCTACTTAATGTTTACAACGAAGGCGGGCAAGATCCTTCGGGGCACTGAGATTCAGGTGCAAGGAATGGGTGGCGTCTCCTACGCTCAACTACTTACCGTGGCAAAGGGTTTAAAGCCTGTCGGTTAGAATTGCCCCATGGACCTAGACAAAGTAATTCTGTATTACGGTTTCGCGCCGATTACAGATACCGCAGCTGTGAAGCTGTGGCAGAAGACTTTGTGTGAATCACTTGGCATTAAGGGCCGCATCATTGTTTCTCCCCACGGTATTAATGGAACCTTGGGTGGCAAGATGGAAGATCTTAAAAAGTATGTAAAAGCCACAAAGGCATACCCAGGCTTTAAGAAGATCGACTTCAAATGGTCTGATGGAACAGGAAATGATTTTCCAAAATTAAAGATCAAGATCCGCCCAGAGCTAGTTGCATTTGGTAATCCAGATGAGATTAAAGTTGATGAGAACGGTGTTATTGGCGGCGGAGTTCATTTGCGCCCAGAAGAGGTCAACAAGCTTGTAGAAGAACGCGGCAATGATGTCTTCTTCTTTGATGGCCGTAATGCTTTTGAAGCCAAGGTTGGCAAATTCAAAGATGCTGTAGTGCCAGATGTTGAAACAACACATGACTTTGTGGCAGAGATTGAAAGTGGTAAGTATGACCACATGAAAGATAAGCCGATTGTTACCTACTGCACCGGCGGTATTCGTTGTGAGATCTTGTCAGTAGTTATGAAAAACCGTGGTTTTAAAGAGGTCTACCAAATTAAAGGTGGGATCGTGCGTTATGGCAACAAGTTTGGTGATGACGGCCTGTGGGAAGGT
>Ga0209829_10001619_pt1 | contig 18082 bp, 15 predicted proteins | sample C_140205_EF_Meta_FD_187311 | JGI IMG/M metagenome (GOLD analysis project Ga0209829, IMG submission 187311) | Freshwater microbial communities from Lake Croche, Canada to study carbon cycling - C_140205_EF_MetaG (SPAdes) (version 2) | ecosystem: Environmental > Aquatic > Freshwater > Lake...
TCGCTCCGTCCTCGATCACTTCCGTTCGTAATGTATCCATCCCATCACTCTACCCAGCGTCACTCGTTTCGCATAGGGGGACCCCAAGCGGACGCTTACCCTCCATAAGTGTAATATGATATAGGGTAGCCTGCTCGTAGAGGCCCAACCCACGCCACTCAAAGCCGTCTCGGTCGGTTACGAGATCATTTCCATTGAGCGAGAAATAAAATTCACTCGGGGTCGAGTAAATATTTCGGCAATCACCGAGATTCCTTCTCTGTTTCCTCATTCTTCGCCATTACCACATAGTAGTCTTTGTAAGACTTATCGTAATATTGGGCATAATAATATCCAGACACAGCGAGATTGAGGCCGTTTAACACCGCCCCAAAGTTTGGCACATTTGCATCAAGTAGTTTTTTCGCGCTAAATTGAGCCGCTTTGCGTCGCACCTTATTAAAAAATATCGTGAAGATAGAACCATCAACCAGCGGCAGAATTATGAGCGCATCGCTCACCGCAGCGAGCGGTGGAGTATCAATGAAAACCCGGTCATAGCGCTTTCTCAGGTCTAACATCATTTGCTCAAACGCCTTGCTATTAAGAATCTGCGTGGGATTCTTGGCGCGCCCACCGGCGGCCAAAATATCAAAATTGGGCTGCACGCTCTTCATTATTGCCTCATCTAGCGTCATCGTTCCCGCACACACATCGATGACTCCCTTCGTGTTTTCAACACGAAAGGACTTATGAATATTGGGCTTACGGAGATCACAATCCACGACAATCACTTTTTCGCCATGAGCCGCAAAAGTAAGCGCTAAATTCGTCGTTGTAAAAGATTTACCCTCGCCTGGAATAGTACTCGTCGTCAGAATACATTTCGCATTCTTACTTTCATCTTTGAGGCGAAGACTTGAATGTAGAGTCAAGAAGGCTTCAGCAACCTGCCGATCAGAGTTATTAACTACAATCTGAGCTTTGTCAGGTTGCTCCATTCGTTTGATCTGGGGAATAATTCCTATTAGCGGAAGTCCAACCACCCCCTCAATATCATATGAGCTCTTTACACGGTCATCAATAAAGGCGACGAAAAATGCGAAAGCAAGGCCAAGTCCCAGTCCACCAACCACTCCCAAGCCTAGATTCAGGGGAACGTTAGGAGTAACCGGTTTGCCCTCAGGAGAGGGCGCTGCTCGGTCGACTATTCTAGCATTCTGTGTTGAAATCGAGCCGGTCATGGAAGTCTCGCGCGCACGACCCGTGGTGTTCTGAAGAATCTGTTCATTAAGCCGAAGCTCTCGCTCCAAATTTGTATACTGCAACGCATACCTATCGAGTTCAATGGATTCAGCCTTTTGCTTTTTCAGATCTTCCTGAAGTTGCTCACTATTCCTGAGCGCCGATTGATATTCTGACTCTACTTGCGCACATGCCGAATCAATAGCTCTAGCCAGCTCTTTCTCAGCCTGCGCCAGGGATTTCGCCGCTTCCATCATCTTCGGATGCTTTGACAAATAGCGCTCCCGTAACTGAGCAAAGACAATCTGAAGCTTTGAGCGCTGTTGATTAAGCTCCATAATATTCGGCTGATTTGAAACGAAAGAGAGGTCGGTAAGCTCAATCTTACGAGCTTTGTGCTCTCTCACTTGATTTAACCGAATTTCCGCTGTATTTAACGCTGCTGCCGCTTTGTTAGCTTCTAGATTGATTGATTTCAGCGTCTCGTTCACAATATCCTTACGGCCATCAAGCGACACCATATTATTTTTCTCTTTATACGTTTGAAGGCTATTCGCTAGCTGTTCAACTTTCTTTCTTTGGTCATCAACGTTTACAGAGAGCGCGTCAAAAGCTGTGCGCGAATCATCGATTCTCTGGCGAGTGTTGTGATCTAGGTATGCATCCGCAAAGTAATTTGCTATTTTCGCAGCAATAAGGCGATCTGGGTGGTCATAGGTGATATTAACGATTAGCGACAGTCGTGTTTGAATAATTTTTCTATTCAAAGCCAGCAGGTCCGTAGCAATTAGCGCGTCAGATACATTTCTTTCATACGGGGCGATAAAGGCGCGCAATTCTTCTCCCGTAATTCGCTCCGCAACTTTCTTAATAATAGTGTTACTCTCCAAAACTTTTATCTGAGTGTTTATATCTTCTGCCCCGCGAATATCATTATCCATTACCTGCTGAACCTGCATCGGGTTAGGATCGCGACGAAAAATTTGAACCGTTGCGCTGGAGCGATAAATCTTTGTCTGCCCCATGGTAAAGACAAGAGCACTTGAGAATACCACCAGAAACACTACTATAACATACCAAATTCGCTCCCGGAGAATCAAGAGGTAGTCTTGAAAACTTCGGTGCATTGAGCGATCTGCTCCGGCGCCTTCTCCATACCCATAGCCAACAGCTGAATAACCGGCATAGTTACTTCCGTAATTACTGGAGTAGTCGGAGCTCTCGTGATTCTTTTTTTCTGAAGATTGCATGTAGGCAAACAACTATTTAGATTATTTTTTCCGGAACGTTTATTACGTCACCCGGTTGCAGCGGCCATGTCTGGGTGGTTTCACCCTTCATCAGCTCCTCCACATTGATGGTCACAGTTTCTGTAGTGCCATCGTTCTTAGTCCTTTTTAAAGTAACACGCTTTTTATCGGCCAGACGATTAAAACTTCCCGCCCGAGAAATTGCGTCAATCAGAATCAACCCCTGTTCTTGCTGAAACAATACAACTCCTGGTGTTGTCACAGCACCTGCTACAAATACCCGGCGCGGCGCATACTCCAAGACAAACAGATTTACCTGTGGACTGACCAGATAGTCTTTTCCGAATAGATCCCGAATGTATTCCTCTGCCTGACGCACGGTTTTGCCCCGCAGATCAACGTTTTCAATCAGCGGCAACTTTACAGAATATTCTTGGGAAATCCGGACTTCTCTCGTCAGATCATCTTCTTGGAAGACCTGTATCTTGAGCAGGTCGGACGGCTGCAAGACGTAGTCTACTTTTGTCCCCTGATTTCTTTGAGACGATGTCTTTGAGGAATCATCTGACGCCGCCGGCAGGAAACTAACAGTAGCACCTAGCAATAAGGCAAGATATAGCGCGGGTACGTGTCGCATTTGATAATTTTTAAAAAAAATGCGGAAGAAGACCATGAGGATCTTCTTCCGCAGTTTAAAAAATTCTAAAATCGGCGTTAGTAACGGACGCTCGCTGAGATACCGAATACGTTGTTGGTGTAAGCGGCAGAAACGAGATCAGAATCATTCTTACCATAGTTGTAAGTTGCGGTGATCTTAACGTATGTATTCACGATGTAGGTCACACCCAAGTTACCCGTTAGATTTTCATCGGTGCGTGGCTTCTTATCTTTGTAGTAGTCGATCGAGCGATTACCGAGGCCGGCAACTAAGCTCCACTGTTCGTCAAACTTCGTCGTGATACTTCCATTGAACGCCAGATTCTTCTGTTGCTGGCCCTGTGGAGCTGTTCCGAAATCGTTCGACGCACCAAGTTGGAGCGATGTCTTCGGAGTGATTGCATAGGTGACACTTGCGTCAATGCCTGGCAATGTCTCATCGCTACCGACCGAAAACTTACGATTGTTCACGCCGATGCGAACCTGACCGGTGAGCTTTTCTGTGAATTCACCGCGAGCACCGACGTTGAAGAAATGGTCCTTAGAGTCGAGGCCCACGTTGGTCTGAAAGTCACGATATTGGTAACCTAGGCTCAGATCCATTTTCGGGGTCCACTTGTAGTAGAAGTTTACCGGAATAGTTAGCTCGTCAGTGTCGCCATAACCTTTACGCTTATTGTTGGTGTGGTTAAAATTGATGCCAGCGCCAACAGACGTGATCTGGGAAACCTCAACTTCAGCACTTCCGCCAATCACGAACTCATCACGGCGCGTTAGGCCCCGATTATCAACCGTATTTTGATTGAGCTCATGATAGCCAGTATTGAACTTCATCTTGAGCTTAGCGTCGTCATACCCGACGAGGAAGTCTCCGGAAAAAAGATTAGTGTTCAGTTTGCTATTGTCCGAGTAATTGGCGAACGAGTCGACCAAGCTTAAAGAGCCTTTCAATGCGGCATTTTTACCGAAGGTGATTTCCACCCCGGGATTAATGTCAAAAATGGTGTCGCTGGTTTCCTTGTTCGAAAGGAAGATGTTGTCATCGGAGCGAACACCCAAGGTGCCAGTGACGAACAGTTCCGCACCGTCGCCAATAGCCAAGAATGGTGCGGCATTTGCTGCGGTGCCAAGCGCGACTGAGATTAAAGCATTTCGGACGAGTTTTTTCATTTTCGTGGTAATTTTATGACGGTGTTGGGAAGGTAATAAGGCGGAAAAATTTTGATATTGGAAGCTTAAAATAAGCCATTTTTTACCTAGCTGTTCCGCGCTACGAGAATGTCGGTGCAATCATTTTAAGGTCGAGGTCTTTTTCTGGGGAGAGGAGGAAAGGCAATCGATTTGCGGGTGCAAGTGAATTTTCCTCCGCCTAATTTGACCAAGCCAAATCAATCAAGTGTCCAACTGTTTTTTGGATCACGAGCGACTTATTCTGCCAAGCACCGGATAGGCCACTTTCCTTGGGTGGGGGATGCATGTGATCAACTTCGAGCAAAATTCCAGCAACTTGCCGCATTTAAATTCTCTCGTGCGGGGAACTATTGCCTTCGACTGACAACGTGGACCCATGGCATTCCCGCTGCATCCGCTGCGCGCATCCCCGGCTCTGCATCCTCAAAAACTAGGCACTGCGTTGGATCCACACCCATTTTCTTAGCCGCCAACAAAAACATGTCCGGCGCCGGCTTGCCGTGCACTACATCGTCTGCAGTGACAACCACCGGAAACAATGCGGCGAGTCCTTTTAGTTCGAGTGTGTGGCGAACTATTTCTCGTGGACCGCCCGACGCCACTGCCACCGGATGCGTAGCCGCCATCCGCCTCGCAAATGCCACCACCGGTTCGATCAATTCGGCCTCGTGGGTCCGCGCGGAGAACAGCGCCTCTTTCTCGTGAAACACCTTCCATGGATCGACTCGCAACCCGTAATGCTCGGCCAAAAGCTCCGCCACTCGCAAAGTCGGCACGCCGCCCAACGAGTAGAACAAATCTTCGCTGAGCTTACCTGGCATCCCTGCCCGCCGCATCGCGTGATCCCACGCGTGATAGTGCAACGGCATCGTATCCACCAGCGTTCCATCGAGATCGAAGATATAGGCGGCAAAGTCGCCTAGAGGAATATCGAATTGCATAGCGATCCAAATTTTCACGCTTGGGGCTAGGTGCAAGCCCTTCTCTCACTTCAAACTGCCCAAAATGAATGACGGCGAGATAGCCGCTACCGTCTTCGGCTCGGCCGAACGACGAAACAGAATCAGCAGCGTCAGAAAAATCCCCCAGCCCACGCCGACTAACCCGGGAAATAATTCAATCCCCGCGCGTCCTATGATGAACGCCCACGCCGGCGGCCGCCGCCACCTGTCATTTCCCGCAACCGGCAAAAAGAGCCTCATCATCGCGAACAGAAGCGCACCTGCCACCATCCAACGGAACACGCCTGCATTCAGTACCCAGCCGCCGCCTCAATACGAAAAGGGGCCGCGACCACCGCGAATGGCCAAAACAACCTCCATACAAAATGCCCCGCCTGGACAAAGAAGCGGTCTCAATCAGTGAGAACACTATATTCAAAACGAGCGCCGTCGGTCGGTATCATCGGCGGCTGGCTCATACCCCGCAAACGCCCTCACGGCCAAAAGCCCGGCGCCGCCACCCGTGTCCAACCGGAACATATCGCAAAGAGATCAACATGAAAGCCCCTGCGAGCATGTGGATCCTCTCGACCGTGGCCAAATCCACCGGTCCGTCCATTTTCTATTTTATCCCACAGCTGACCCCGTCCACACGGTGCGGTGCAGGCTCGTCACCCAGGTCCACTGAGGCCGGTCCATTGAGGCCGTTGGCTGGAGCGCCGCGCGATTGCCATCCTACTGGCAGGAGTTGCGGAGCCGAATAGCGAAGACTACGCCCCTTCCTCCGGCTTCACCCTGCTGATCGCCAGTTTCTCCGGATGCGCCGGTTGCTGCGGCAGCGCCAATGCGATCACCGCCGCGGCCAGCGCAAACGCAAAGGTCCCCCACAGACATCCCGCGAGCCCGCCCAACTGAAACAGCGCCCCCGAAAGCAGGCACCCGACGAGCCGTCCGCCCGCATTCGCCATGTAATAAAACCCCACGTTCAGCGCCACTTTGTCGCCGTCCGTGTAGTCGAGAATGAGGTAGGAATGGACCGCCGAGTTCAGCGCAAACCCCGCGCCGAACACCGCGAGTCCGCCCACGATCACCCCGCCAGCCGGCGCACCTGCCGCGAGCGCCAACGGCACCGCGGCCGCAATTCCTGCGAGTCCAAATGCCAGTCCCGCCGCGACCCCACCTGCCGGCGCCCGCCCGCGCAACATCGCCGGCGCGACCGACTGCACCATCCCATAACCAATCACCCAACACGCCATAAATACCCCCACCCGCACCCCGCTCCAGCCGAGCGACGAGCTCAAGAACACGGGCACGCCCACCACGAACCAGATGTCGCGCGCCCCGAAGAGAAAAAATCTCGCCGCCGACAGCACGTTCACCGCGCGGGACTTCGCAAATAAATCGCCCCATCCCGCCTTTTGCTTCGCCTTGCCGATCGCCGCCGGCAACGCCGCCCACGCCACGATCAGCACGACCACCAACATCCCCGCCATCAGGCAGAGCGCGCCCGCAAAGCCCGCCACGCTGAGCAAAAAACCTCCGAGGAAAAAGCCCACGCCCTTCAACGCGTTTTTCGATCCCGTCAAGATCGCGACCCACCGAAACAACGCGCCCCGCCCCTCCTCGCCCGTCGGCACGAGCACCTTGATCGCACTCTTCGAACTCATCTTCGTGAGATCTTTCGCGATGCCTGACAGCGCCTGCGCCGCCATCACGTAACCCACGGAGATACCCGCCGACCACACCGGGTTGAGCAACGCGAGCATCCCCAGCGCCAATACTTGGAACGCCAGACCTGCCAGCAACGTAACCCGCAACCCCATCCGGCTCGCCCACCAACCACCAAACAAATTCGTGACGATTCCAAAAAATTCGTAGAATAAAAATAGCATCGCCAGTCGCAGCGGTGGGTAGCCGAGCTGCGCGAAGTGCAACAACACCAGCATGCGTAGCGCCCCATCCGTGAGCGTAAACCCCCAATAGGCCGCCGTGACGACAATGTAGTTCTTTAGATTCACGATTTCATTGCGCGCGCCGCGCGGCCGCATTTGGAGCTTAGGGCTTCGGTAAACTCATTCACAGCGAGGCGGCCACCTTCCGCGTCAGCTCCGCCATCCGGTTCGAGTATCCCCACTCGTTGTCATACCACGCGTAGATCTTCACGAGCCGCCGGTTTACGACCATCGTCGACATCGCATCGATGATCGCCGACCGCGGGTCGCCCTTGTAATCCACCGACACCAGCGGGCGCGTCTCAAAACCCAAAATTCCCTTCAACGGCCCGCTCTCACTCGCCGCCTTCAGCAAGGCGTTCACCTCCTCGACGCTCGTGTCGCGCTTCATCTGGAAAACACAGTCGGTCAGAGACCCCGTCAGCAACGGCACGCGCACCGCATGGCCGTTCAACTTCCCGAGCAGCTCCGGATAAATCATCCCGATCGCCGTTGCGCTCCCCGTCGTCGTCGGGATGAGCGACATCCCCGCGGCGCGCGCCCGCCGCAGATCCTTGTGCGGCGCGTCGACGAGCGTCTGCGTGTTCGTCACGTCGTGCAGCGTCGTGATCGCCCCGTGCTCGATGCCGATGCCCTCGTGCATCACCTTGACGACCGGCGCGAGACAGTTGGTCGTGCACGACGCGTTGGTGAGCAACCGGTGCTTCGCCGGGTCATAGAGTCCGTCGTTTACACCCATTACGATGTTGAGCGCATCTCCCTTCACCGGCGCCGCCACAATCACTTTTTTCACCCCGCACTCGAAATACACGGCCAGCTCCTCTGGCGTGCGAAACTTCCCACTGCACTCCCACACGATCTCCACCCCATGCGCCGCCCAATTCACTTCGCCCGGCTTGCTGAGTTCAGTAAACGCAATGCTCGTGGCGCCCACGCGGATCACCTTTTTTCCATCGACGTCCTCCGCCACCGCCTCATGCGCCCAACGCCCCTGCACCGAGTCAAAGGTAAGCAAATGCGCCGCGCAGGCCGCACCGCCCTTGGGATCGTTGATCAGCGCCACTTCAAACTCCGGCCAGCCCCACGCCGCGCGTAGCGTCAGCCGCCCGATCCGCCCGAATCCGTTGAGACCAATTTTCGTTTTCTTCATGGAAACACTTGTTCGTGCGCGTCGCGCTCGCCGCCCGCTTACCCGCACCGACATTGCCCCGGCGCCTTCTCCGGTTCGCCCGCCCGCACCCAGGCACACGACGGTTCGATCTTTTTCAGCCGCGCGAGGTCCCGCTTAAACACCGGGTTGTCCCGCACACAGTCCTGCAAACATGCCAGATTCGCCGTCAACTCCCGTGACGGTTGGTCCGCCAGTCGATAGATCACCCAATTACCCTGTCGTTCGTTCTCCACGAGTCCACGCTCCCGCAGATACGCCAGATGCTTGGAGATTTTCACCTGCGGCGCACCGAGCACGGCCTGAAAATGGCACACGCACACCGGCCCCTGAGCGAGCACGTGGAGCAACCGCAACCGCGTCAGGTCGCACAGGCACTCGTAAATCTCCACCAGGTCCATGTCGGAAACTATATTCTTTCACAGGAATATGCTTCAAGCTCCATTTCGATCCCTCGGCGCACAACACGCCGGACCGGCTTCGGTCGTTTTCGCCGCGACTGAGGCCGGCGTCTGCCCCTCGCAGCAGCTCGGCCCACCGCCACCCGGGGTGCCGGCCTGTTCGGCGATCGCTCTAGCGCGGGCGCGCACAAATTCACGCATTTCTTCGGATGCAGACAGTTGGTTTGTTTTCATCGCAATGAGTTTCACCCCTGCTGACGGGCCACGGGTTCGTCGGACGCAAACTTTCTGCACGAACCCAGAAATCGCGTTGTCTTTCCTCCCGGCGCTATCGAGCCTCTCCGCCTCCGCCTAATTCTGACCGCTACCACTGCTCCTATGAAAAAATATCTCGTCGAGTTCATCGGCACCTTCTTCCTCATCTTCACCATCGGCTGCACCGTCATCGCCCCGGGCGCCGGCGCGATGGCGCCGCTCGCGATCGGTGCGTCGCTCATGGTAATGATTTTCGCCGGTGGCCATGTCTCCGGCGGACACTTCAATCCCGCCGTCTCCCTCGCCGCCCGCATCCGCGGCAAACTCTCCCATGCAGATCTGATCCCCTATTGGCTCTCGCAATTCGCCGCCGCCGCGGTCGCCGCCTGGGTGGTCCATTTCATTAAGCTTCCCGGCTCCGCCTCCGCAGCCTCAGCCTTCCCTATCGGATGGAAGGCCGCACTCCTCGTCGAATTCCTCTTCACCTTCGCGCTCGCATGGGTCGTCCTCAACACCGCGACCGCCAAAGGCACGGCTGGCAATTCCTTTTACGGTCTGGCCATCGGCATGACCGTCATGACCGGGGCCTACGCCGTTGGCGGCATCTCCGGTGGTGCGTTCAACCCTGCCGTGGCGGTCGGCGCGACCATCATGGGCCTCAACACTTGGGCCAACCTCTGGGTTTTCCTCGTCGGCAACTTCGCCGGCGGCGCGGCCGCCGCCCTGACCTACAAACTCGTCAACGGCGACGAGTAACTCCCGTCGACCACTCTGCATACGAACAAGGCGCGCATCCCGGCGCGCCTTTTTTTTGGCCGGCGCGCTCACGCACGCGCCTGAGCGATCCATCCGCTTACCGGCGCACACCGCGGTGCAAGCGGCTCACCGGCTTCGCGGCCGCCGCCACCGTCTCCGCCTGCGCCTTTTCGTCGAATAGCGCTGAATAGATATAAGGGAAGCCCTCGATTTTCTTCCGCTCCACGGTGACCCCCATGTAACGCTCAATGCTCCGTGCGTCGCGCACATCTTCTTCGGTCACGAGCGTAAACGCATCGCCGGTGTTCTGCGCCCGGCCCGTGCGGCCGATGCGATGCACGTAGTCCTCGGCATTTTCCGGCACGTCATAGTTAACGACATGCGACACGCCCGCGATATCGAGACCGCGCGCCGCGATATCCGTCGCGACCAATACCTCGAACCGCCCGCTCTTGAACCCATCGAGCGCCTCGATCCGCTCCCGTTGGCTGCGATCCGAGTGCATCACCGCCACGGTGTGACCCTTGGCCTCCAAACGATGCGCGATGCGGTCCGCGCCCATTCGGGTGCGCGAGAAAATAATCACGCTCTTGAAATCCGTCTGCTCCAGCAGGAGCTGCAACAGGTCGAACTTCTGCGTCGCCACCACCGGATAAAATGCATGGGACACCGTCTCCGCCGGCGAACGCTGGCGCCCGATCTCCACTTTCAAAGGATCGCGCAACGCCCAACCTGCGAGTTGTTCCAGCTCAGGCGGCAGCGTTGCCGTGAAGAACAGGGTTTGCCGGTTCTTCGGGCACTTCTGCACGATACGCTTCACGTCGGGCAAGAAGCCCATGTCGAGCATGCGATCCACCTCGTCGAGCACGAGAATGTCGACGTCTGCCAGCGAACAGTTGCCCTTCTCCAAATGGTCGAGCAACCGGCCCGGCGTCGCTGCGAGAATGTCCATCCCGCGCCGCAAATCGTCTTCCTGTTTTCCATAACCCACGCCGCCGTAGACGATCGTCACGCGGAGGTCGGTGAACTTGGCAAATTTCTGAAACGCCTCTTCGACCTGCAACGCGAGCTCGCGGGTCGGTTCGAGAATCAGGCAGCGCAATTTTCCGTGCGTGCCAAGTCGTTGAATGATCGGCAGGGCAAACGCCGCTGTCTTGCCGGTGCCGGTCTGGGCCGATCCAATCACGTCGCCACCTTTGAGCACCACCGGAATCGCCTGCGCCTGAATCGGCGTGGGCGTCACGTAGCCCATTTCCTGCACCCCGAAGGCCAAAGCGTCGCTCAGCCCGAGCGCGGTGAAAGCCGTGTCCATTTTCGGAACATTCACGGGTATCGTCGGCTTGATGTCCGCCTTGCGCGGGTGGTCGAACGTCTTGTCGATCATCGGCCGCTCGCGCTCGCCCCGTGGACCGCCACGGGAGGCACCGCCGCCGGAGCGTGAATGGACTCCACGTCCGCCGCGCTCACCGCGGGGACCATGATCGTCGTGACGCGGCCTCGACTCGTAATCGCCGGCCGCGCTCGCCGCCCGCGGTTCACGCAGCGGCTCGTCGCGCGGATCGCGCGGTTGCCCCCGATATTTATCGTGCGGACGCCCGGCGTGAGCGGCTCCGCGGTCGTGACGCCCGTCGCCGCGCGGCGAAGATGCGTGCGGTTTCAGATGGGGAACAGGTTTGGCGGCCTCGGCGGCAGCCGCTTTTTTGGCACGCGAGGGCGAAATAGTTTCGCGCAGCTTCGCAAAGATTTTCTTCAGCATGACAGGTATTGGAATCGGTGAGACTCGGGGAACGCGGCTTCTTTGCAACCCCGATATGACGGCGCGATCTTGGGCCCCTCGCGCGGCCCGGCACTGCCCTTGACACCCAGCTTCCCGGCGCGCTGATCTGTGCGTCAACCGATGACCGGAAACACCCGCTTCGCCGTTAGTATCCACATCCTTGCTTACTTGGCCTTCCGCCACGGAGCAGCCGTGCCGTCGGCCGAAATCGCCTCCAGTGTGGCCACGAATCCGGTTGTCATCCGACGGCTGCTGTCCGCGCTCGCAAAAGGCCATTTCGTCACCGCACAGAAAGGCGCCACGGGCGGGTTCGCCCTCGCTACGCCTCCCAAAAAAATCTCCCTCCGCGACATCTATCGCGCAGTCAATCCGACGCCGCGTCATGGCTTCAAGCGGATCTCGCCCAACACCAAGTGCCCCGTTGGCGCCAAAATCCAATCGATCCTCGAGGTCGCCTTTGTGAAGGCCCACGCGAGCATGGAAGCCGAGCTCGCCCGCGTGAGCCTAGCCACGATCCACGCGCAATTACGCGCGGTTTGCCCGGAAAAGAAACCGTAGAGACGCCATCTGTTTGGCCGTCGCGGGAGGAATAACCCCGGAACCGTTGCGGAGGATCCGCATGGCCTGCACTTGTCCTCCGACTCGCGTTCTCACGCCTATGATTCGGTCGCTTAAACTCACCTCCATTCACCTGCGCGTGGCCGACCTCGCCCGCAGCGTGGATTTCTACACGCGCCAACTCGGGTTCTGCATCGCGAGCACAGCTCCGTCCGTCGCCAACCTCAGCGTCACACCCTCGACGCCGGCCATCCTCACCCTCACCGGCGACTTTTCGGCCCCACCGGCTCCGCGTGAAGCCGCCGGACTTTTTCACGCTGCACTGCTGCTGCCATCCCGCGCGGCCCTCGGCGCGTGGCTGCAACACGCGGCCGACGTTGGCGTTTCGTTCGATGGCTTTTCCGACCACGGCGTGAGCGAGGCAATCTACCTCCGTGATCCTGATGGTAACGGTCTCGAGTTTTACTGTGATCGACCTCGCGCCGTCTGGCCATTTGCCGCCGACGGCGAACTCGCGATGACCACCGACCGCCTCGATGTCCCCGCCTTGCTGTCCTCTGCTGCCGCGGCCACTGCGACTCCACTCGCTGGCGCCCACTGGGGGCACCTCCACCTTCGCGTTACTCAACTCGACCGCAGCGCGACATTTTACCAAGAGAAACTCGATCTCGCTGTTACCCAAAGCTCCTACCCCCAGGCGCGATTCCTAGCCGCCGACGGCTACCATCACCATATTGCACTCAATACATGGGGCCAACCACGGATCTCCCGTTCGGCTGATACGCTTGGGCTCGTCGAGGCCACCTTCGCTCGCGACGACCACGGCGATGCGCAAGCACTCTCCGATCCCGACGGCATGGTGGTCAACATCACCAAGCACATCACCACGTAGCCGAAACAGCGGGCAAAGTCCGGCGTGCGACGTCGCATCCCCCTTCACGCTTGGCTTGCCCCCCGTGCCGCCCAATCTCCGCCGCAACCTTCACTGCCGCGCATGAACAATGACACCCGTTGGCTCGCCCGACTCGGCATCGACCAGGGCCTCTTCACGCGCCCGCAGGCACTCCTTGTGCGCAACACCATCGGTCCCGACGGCGACTTAATGGCGTTCGCCCAAGGCCTGATCGACGCCGGCGTCGTCACCGACCTCGATAAATTGGAAAAACTCGCCGACCTCGCTCTCTCCAAAAGCGAAAAAAGCGGTCCCGCCGCCGACCCCTTCGATGAAAACGCCACGCAGGCCCCCTTCGTCCAAACCGGACCGGCCGCCCACGCCCGCGGCGTTTCCTCCGACCTCGGCGCCGATGCCGCCCCCCAGTCCGCCCCGGCGGCCGTGGCGACCACCGCTCCGAAGTTTTCATTCGAGACAGTGGCCTCCCTCGACGACCCCGCACTCGCGGCCGCCCTACGCACCCTCCTCCGCGACACCGCGAACTACGGCGCCAGCGACCTCCATCTCTCGACCGGCGCTCGACCCTTTATCCGAAAAAATCGCGCCCTCGCCTACCTCTCCGACTACGTCCTCACCCCACAAGACGCCCTCCGCCTCAACGTCGCACTGCTCGCCGAACATCAGAAAAAAATCTTCCTCGAGAAAAAAGACTACGACTACGCCTTGGCGGTCAGCGCGGCAGACCGCTACCGCGTAAATCTGATGTTCCACAAAAACGGCCCCGCCGGCGCCTACCGTATGGTTCCCGCGAAGACCCGCACCCTCGAAGAACTCGGCTACCATCAACACCTCGCCACGCTCCACAGGCTCCTGTCCTACCACAACGGCCTCATCCTCATCACCGGCCCCGTCGGCTCTGGCAAGACGACCACCCTCGCGTCGATGGTCGCTTACCTCAACGAGACTCGCACCGATCATATCATTACGGTCGAAGATCCGATCGAAGTCGTCCAACCCGCCAAGGGCTGCAACGTCACCCAGCGCGAGGTCGGCCCACACACCCGCTCCTTCGCCTCCGCCCTCAAGGGCGCCCTTCGCGAAGACCCCGATGTCATCGTCATCGGAGAGCTTCGCGATCTTGAGACCATCGAGATGGCGATCAGCGCGAGCGAGACCGGGCACCTTGTCATCGGCACGATGCACACCAGTGATGCTGCCACGACCCTGAACCGCCTCCTCGACGTCTTCCCCCCCGCCCAGCAAACTCAAATCCGCTCCAGCGTGGCCGAGAGTCTCCGCGGGGTCGTCTGCCAACGCCTCCTCCCCTCAACCGACGGCACCCTCGCCCTCGCGTGCGAAATCTTGATCACAAACACCGCGATCCAAAATCTCATTCGCGAAGGCAAAACTACCGGCCTGAGAAACACGATGGAGACCGGGGTGAAAGAAGGAATGTGCCTGATGGACAATGTCGTTTTCGGTCTCTGGAAGGATAAAAAGATCAGCGCCGACGTAGCGCAGATGAATATCACCAACCGCGTCTTGAAGGCGAAGATCTCCTGACCATGGCCGCCATCGACAACCTCCTTCGTGCCATGCTCGAAAAGGGCGGCTCCGACCTCCACCTCACCGTCGGCCTCCCACCGAAGACCCGCGCCTCCGGCTCCTTGATCCCGCTGGAAGACAAGATCGTCGACGCCATCACCATGGAGTCGCTGCTCAAGGAAATCTGCCCGCCCAAACGTTGGGCCGAATTCCTCGACCGCAAGGACCTCGATCTCGCCCACGAAATCCCAGGTCTCGCGCGTTTCCGCGGCAACTACCTCTACAACCACTGGGGCCAAGCCGCCGTCTTCCGCCAAATCCCCGCGAAAATCCTTTCCTTCGAACAGCTCAACCTTCCCGAAGCGCTGAAGAAGCTCTGCCACCTCGACCAAGGCCTCGTCGTCGTCACCGGCCCCACCGGCTCCGGCAAATCGACCACGCTCGCCGCGATGATCGATTACATTAACACGAATCTCGCACGCCACATCATCACGATCGAGGACCCCATCGAGTTCGTCCACCCGGTGAAGAAATGCGTCATCGTCCACCGCGAAGTCGGCGAACACACTCAGTCCTTCGCCGCCGCACTCAAAGGCGCGATGCGCCACGACCCCGACATTTTGCTCCTAGGCGAAATGCGCGAGATGGAGACGATCAAGCTCGCCCTCGGCTGCGCCTCGATGGGTATGCTCGTCTTCGGCACCCTCCACACCAACAACGCCCCCAAGACCGTCGACCGCATCATCAACACCTTCCCCGCCGAAGAGCAGAACCAAGTCCGCATTATGCTGGGCAGCTGCCTCGCCGGCGTCGTCGCCCAACTCCTCTGCAAACGCATTCCGAAAGGCCGCTGCGCTGTCCACGAGATTCTCCTTCAGCACGAGGCGCTGCCCAACACCATCCGCAGCGGCCAGATCGCCAACATCAAATCCATCATCGAGAGCGGCGGTGCCGACGGCATGATCACGATGGACAACAGCCTCATGAATCGGGTGAAAGACGGCACCATCGAACCGAAAGAAGCCTACATGAAAGCCGCCAACAAGGGAACCTTTGCCCCGCTCCTCCAACCCGGCGACCTCGAAGGCGGGCATTGAGTTGGGAAGACGCGGAAGACTTATGAGACACGCAAGATCATAAGGCGAGAATCAGCTCCGCCGCTCTCCCCGTCCCTCGCGTCTTCTTCGTCTCCCACGTCTTCGCCCATTTTCCCTACTTCCGCCGCACCCACCCCGCTCCCTTCGCCCACCAGACCATCGCGACTCCGGCCGCAAATCCCCCCGCGTGCGCCCACCAAGCCACGCCGCCTTCGAGTCCGGCAGCGAGTGCGCCCAGTCCGCTCCACATTTGAAACGCAAACCACAGCACGAGGAAAATCACCGCCGGCACGGGTAGCACCGGCACAATCCACGGCACCAGCGCAAGAACCCATGCCGTTGGAAAGAGGATCAAATACGCCCCCAACACTCCCGAGATCGCCCCACTCGCCCCCAGCATTGGCACCGTCGCCCCCGGATCGACGCTCACCTGCGCCAGTGCAGCCGCCGCCCCCGCGAGCAAATAGAACACCAGATACTTCAGCGACCCCAGCCGATTCTCCACCGGTCGGCCGAAAATCCAGAGGAACCACAAATTCCCCAGCACATGCGCCACACCGCCATGCATGAACATATGCGTCAGCACCGTGAGCCACTGTTCGCCTTCCGCCGGATGCCCGATTAACCGCTTCGCCACCAGCGCATGTTCCGCCACAAAACTCGCGAGCACCTTGTCGTTCCCGGCGATTCCGAGCCACAGCTCCCACGCAAACACGCCGAGGTTAACCGCGATGAGCAGCCCGGTCACGACCGCAGCCCTTTTCTGTTTCGCCGTATCGACCAGGGGGAACATCGCGTCATTTTACCCTCAGCCTACCACCGCAGCGCAAGCCCGTCAGCGCCACTCTCCGTCAAATTTTTTTCTCATTTTTGGGCGCGTGGCGCAGCACACGGTCGATGCGCCACCCTTCCCGTTCCTTGACCAAACCATAGTCGTAGTCCGCGCGGGCTTCCTTCGCCCAGACTTGCACCAACACCGTCGCCCGCGTGCCGTCATCGTGCACCAGGCCGAAATCCGCCCGCGAGTTCGTCCAGATTTCCGGATAGTTGACCTCGACGATGCGCAAAAACTGCTTCAACGGATTCTGCGCCCGCAGCGTCGCGGCGGCAAACGTGTAGGCAGCTTTAGTGTCGCCCGCACGAAAAGCCGCGAGCTGCCCCTCAATAACGGCCACCACCTCCTTCCTCAACTCCGACTTGCTTGCCCGTAGCGCGCTTTCGGCGCCGTCGAGCGAAATCAGACCAAGCGCGAGGCAAACAGCCAAAATCCCCAGACACCATCGTTTCATATCACTCACCGTGCTGATCGTTGGTCCCAGCGCAACCCACCTCCGCGGTCACCTGACGAACCGCAAAGACCTCCCGTTTTTCACGGCGCCAATGAGCAGCAAATTCCCCCGCAGACCATAAATCTCACTAACCTGCCCGCACCATTTCCCCATCGGCTTTGTTGCATAATTCAGGTTGATACCCACAGCGGTTAGGCCGCGACGGGGCAGACCTGGGGTGTATGGGTCGCGAGAGCGACACGCGGGAGGTCCGGGGTGAGCCGGGCCTTGGCCAGCGCAACTTGCGTATTCATCCAGATTCTGGGGGACAGCAGGCGGGGATGCCTGGTCCCGGCGGCCGGGCTTAATTCCGGACCGACTCCGTTTACCGGGACTTTCCGGGGCACGAGCCTTTATTTGTAGTAATAAGGCCATAGTTGTATGAGTGAGTGTGATTCATCGCCTTCGCGACGCCGCCGCAGACGAAGAACGCCCGCAGAGTCTGGTCGTCGAGGCAGGTGATGAGGCGCGCAACGCCCAGGTCCGCGAAGCGGGTGCCGGCCAGAGGCGCGGCGGCCGTAGCGGGTTGCTGGGCAGCCCGGCGGATGACCATGTCCACGTGGACCCACTGGCGAGAGCGGCACGGTTCAAGGCGCACCTCGACCACCCGGTCGCCGGGGTGCAGGAGCGGTTCGCCGGCGCGGTCCACCAAGACCATGATGCCGAGGCCCAGCGACTCGGGCAGGTGAAGCCGATCGTCGCTCACCTTAAAGTCCTGATAGTCGCAGCGCAGGCGAGCGCGCTGGCCACGACGATAAAACCGAGGCGGCTTCGGTTGGCCCGGACGCGAAGCGTGGTCCTTCACCCAAGCAAAAAAGTTGCTGCGGTAGGACGCAAACATCGCGGCAGCGTCGTCGACGGCATACTGCACCTGTCTCGGCCGGCCGAGCGCGAGGGCGGAGTGCGCGTGCTGCAGGAGTTTCTTGAGCTCGATCTTCGACGGGAGTTTCGTCCGCTCGTCGTGGGCCGAACGCAGCGCGGCGTTGGCGGCGTTGCGGACCTGCGCGGCCGCTTCCTGCGCCAGCAGGACCGCAGCGGAGGCGCGGATCCGCCGCCGCAGCGTCTGCGGCGGCAGCACACCCGCTGCGCT
>Ga0209829_10001620_pt1 | contig 18054 bp, 14 predicted proteins | sample C_140205_EF_Meta_FD_187311 | JGI IMG/M metagenome (GOLD analysis project Ga0209829, IMG submission 187311) | Freshwater microbial communities from Lake Croche, Canada to study carbon cycling - C_140205_EF_MetaG (SPAdes) (version 2) | ecosystem: Environmental > Aquatic > Freshwater > Lake...
ATATGGTTTTTACCCAAAGTAAATTTCCGGCCAATAATAACAAGGAAATCAAATAAATGCTGAAGATGATTTTTTGGATCATTGGTAGCTCCTTCCCCATAATCTTGGTTTTAAAGACGGATGCAACGGTTAAGAAATAAAAGATTAGGATCGCGAAGACGGTAAAGTCTAAAAGCGTTCCGTAGGATCCTGAAAAACATAATGCGATTGCCCATATTCCTTGAATAAACAGTGAATTGGCAGGGACTCCATTTTTATTTGTTTCTGCTGCTTTTTGGAAAAACAATCGATCGTTGGCCATTGCTTGAAATAGACGTCCACCCGCTAAAATGATTCCATTATTGCATCCAAAGGTGGAAATCATAATTAGGATTGCCATAACCGTAGCGCCGATGGTACCTAACACAGCTTGCAAAGCTGCGGATCCTAGCCGATCTTGACTTGCAAACATAATCCCTCTTAAATAAGGGCTTGCTCCATTGGGATCACCCGCTAAGGGCAATATGCCTAAATAGGCAATATTGGTTAATATGTATAATAAACAAACAAGGGCAGCGCCATAGACTAAACCTTTGGCAATTGTTTTTTTAGGGTCTTCAAAATCTGCACTCGCAAAAGTCACATTGTTCCATGCTGAGGAAGAGAATAAGGGTCCGATCATGGCCACGCCAAATAAACTCCCAAATTGCCAAATACTGATGTTTTCAAACGTGGAGGTAGTTGCATTATAGGTTTGAGTGTCTTTGAAAAAATGATCGAAATGCACCCATCCATTTGAAACACCTACATAAACTCCGATGATGATTAGGATAATGATAGCGCCAATTTTAGTGATGGTAAAAACATTTTGTACTAAAGCAGCAAAAGAAATTCCACGAAGGTTTACAAAGGTTAAGGTGGCGATTAAGATGGCCGCTAAAATTTGTTGGCTTGTCATATAATTCCCGACTAACGGAACGTCATTAATTAATTCAGGCAACAAGATTCCAGTGTATTTAGCAAAGGCGACTGCCACAGCCGCAATGGTTCCTGTTTGAATGACTAAGAAGGTAGTCCAACCGAACAAAAAACCAATCATTGGATTATATGATTCCTTTAGATAAATGTATTGACCTCCTGTTTTTGGAAATACCGTTGACAATTTTCCGTAAGCATAAGCTCCTGTGATGGTCACAAAACTGGTCAGAACCCAAGTCATAATCCAAGCGATGGGGGAGGTGAGTTGGCGGCCAACTTCCGCGCTCACTAAAAATATACCAGAACCTATCATCGACCCCATCACTAACATGGTTGCATCTAAGGTATTTAATTTTTTCATAAAGGGATTATTTGTATTATATCAATTTAGTACAATAAAAATTATCCTGTACTAAATATACGATTTGACAATTTTATGCCTTAAATATGGTTGGAATATTGCGAATAAAAAAATGTAAACGTTTCCGTAAACGTTTACGGTAAAAATTTATAGATTTTCTTTGATTTATAATAATTCAGCTTTGTATATTAACGAGAACAAATGATGTACAAAATATTTAATATTTAATAAGTACAATTTTAGTATAAAGATGAAAAATAGTATCAATGAGATTAAATTATGGGATGAGTTTCGAGGGGGGAGTCACGAAGCGTTTTCAACATTATATCAACATTTTATTAATCCGTTATATTCTTATTCAGTGGGTATAACCCATGATAAGGATTTAATTAAGGATTGTCTTCATGATTTATTTGTCGAGTTATGGAAAAATCACACCAATTTGGGTCCCACAACCAGTGTTAAATTTTATTTAATGGCATCGATTAAACGGAAATTGATTCGTCATATCGATGGAAATTTAAAATCGTTTAATAATCATGTCGACTACACTAGGGATTATGTAGAAGATTTGCCGTCCCAAGAATCTGTTTTAATAATGAATGAAGCTCAGCTTGAGATGAATGTTAAAGTTTCCAATAGTTTACACTTATTAAGTAAACGTCAACGCGAGGCTATTCAATTAAAGTTTTATAAAAATTTAGATACCGAACAAATTAGTGAACAAATGAATATTAATGCGCAGTCCGTTTATAATTTGATTTTCGGGGCGCTTAGGGTCATGAAAGAGGGATTGATTAATAAATCATTTTCTGTTTAATAGAATTAATTTTAGAATTCCTTGAGTATATCAGGGTTCTATACTGCTTTATAGGGTATATTAAACGTTTACAGTTTCTATGTCCTTTAGAAAAATAATTCATTTTGGGGTTTTTCGAAATTTTCTAAAGAGAATTATATTTAATCCAATTAAAACAATATCGCCAGAAACAGGTTCTACTAGCGATTTGAAACAATTAGAGAACCAATTAAGCCATGATGAAAGCAAAGCATTGTGGATTAAGATTAACCAAACTTTGCAAATTATTCACTAAACAAAATCATTTTATGAGAAAAAAATTATTTTCAAAAGTACTTTTAAGCATGATTATCATGTTTTTAGGGGTACAGACTTTTGCTCAGGATCGAATGGTCACTGGACGTGTTACAGCTTCGGATGATGGCTCAGGCGTTCCTGGAGCGAGTATTTCGATTAAAGGTACTTCAAAAGGTACTACATCCGATGGAGATGGGAATTACAAAATTGCTGCTCCTAGTAGTGCAACTTTAGTTTTTTCTTCTGTTGGTTTTAACACACAAGAAATTACGGTAGGTTCAAAAAGCCAAATTAGTGTGGCTTTAAAAACGGATTCAAAAGCGTTATCTGAGGTTGTGGTTGTAGGTTATGGTACTCAGAAAAAGAGCCAAATGACAGGGGCTATTTCTTCGGTAACTTCTAAGCAGATTACTGAAATGCCTATTACTAACTTAGGTCAAGCGATGCAAGGTCGTGTGGCTGGGGTGGACGTAGCGCAATCAGGTTCAAAACCAGGTACTGTACCAAAGGTTTTAATTCGTGGCCGTCGTTCTTTCAATGCAGGTAACGATCCATTATATGTCGTGGATGGTATTCCATTATCTGGTGGGTATGAAGATATGAATCCAAATGATGTGGCTTCCATGGAGATTTTAAAAGATGCAACGGCAACAGCTATTTATGGAGCTCGTGGTGCGAATGGTGTTGTTTTAATTACCACAAAGCGTGGTTCTAAAGATGGAAAGACCGTTATTTCTTATGATACTTATGTAGGTCAGACAAAAAATTTAGATAAAATCAAATTATTTAATGGGGAGGAATATGCTGAAATGAAACGTGAATCTCGCCGTACGATTGGTACCTACAAAGATGCAAATGGTAACGTTGTTCCTACCGGTGTGATTGATGCTTTTGCAGATTCTAAATTATTTATTGCGGTTGAATTAGATGGTATTGCAAATAAGCGGTCATTAGATTACCAAGATATGATGGTGAAGCAAAGTATTCAACAAAACCATGCGATAGGTGTTCAAGGAGGTAATGATAAAACTCAGTTTTCAATCAATGCAGGTTATTTTCAGGATAAAGGTATTATTGAAGGTTTAGATTTTACTCGTTATTCTTTCCGTGCTAGTGTGGATCACCAAGTGAATAAAAGCTTAAAAGTAGGTGCTTCTTCCTATGTGATGTATGCAGAAACCAATGGAGCTAACTTAAATCCTTATGGATTCCTTTCGGCACAAAATCCTTTAGCTAAAGCATATGATGATAAAGGAGGTTTAATATTCTCTCAAACGGATGATGCTTTATTGACTAATCCTTTGAATGAAATTGTTCCTGGCGCTAAGATTGATAACACGAAGAAATACCGTGTATTTAATAGCATTTATGCGGAGTTACAATTAGCTGAAGGTTTAAAATACCGCGTCAACTTTGGACCAGATTTTACCATTACGCGCAATGGTCGTTTCAACGGAGCTTTGACGAATGATATTAAAGGTGGTAATCCAACGGCAACTACGGATAATCGTTTTGGTTTCAATTATACGGTAGAAAATATTTTAACATATTCAAAACAGTATAAAGATCATAATTTGAATGTTACCTTATTACAATCTATGCAACGTGATAATTTTGAGCAATATACTCAGAGTGTGATGGGGGTGCCTGTTGAAACTCAGTCTTTCTTTAATTTAGCTAATGCATCATCTATTCAAGGTGTAGGATCTAATTTAATTGAATGGACGATTGCATCGTATATGGCTCGTATAAATTACGATTATAAAGGAAAGTACCTTTTAACTTTAACTGCTCGTCGTGATGGATCTTCTCGTTTTGGAGAAAATTCGAAATGGGGTAATTTTCCAGGTGCAGCTTTAGGTTGGAATATGCATCAAGAAGATTTCATGAAGGATTTGACTTGGTTAGATGAATTGAAAGTACGTGCTTCTTTTGCGCAAGTTGGTAATCAAGGTCTTTCCCCTTATCAAACTGTAGGTTTAGAGGGAAGAACTTCTTATGCATGGAACAATACAGCAGCGTATGGATATCGTCCTAACACCATTGGAAATGCAGATTTGAAATGGGAGACATCAACATCCAAAAATATAGGTGCTGACTTCAGTATTTGGAGAGGTAGAGTGGCTGGATCCGTTGAATATTACCAAACGAATACGACTGATTTGTTATTATCAGATCAATTGCCAACATCCACTGGTTTTGCAGCCGTTACGCGTAACGTAGGAGAAACTAAGAATACGGGTATTGAAATTTCATTATCAACCGTTAATGTAGATGCTGCTAATGGATTCAAATGGAGTACTGATTTTACGTTCTACAAAAATTCAGAAGAGATTGTATCACTTTATAATGGTGCTAAAGATGACGTAGGAAACCGTTGGTTTATAGGAAAGCCTTTAAATTCATATTATGATTATCAATATGCGGGTATTTGGCAAACGGCTGAAGCTGATAAAGCCAAAGCAATGGGTTTCACTGTGGGTCAAATTAAAGTAGCTGATACGAACAACGATGGTAAAATTACTGCTGACGATCGTGTTTGGTTAGGATCTGATGTTCCAGCATGGGTTGGTGGTATTACCAATCGATTCTCATATAAAGGGTTTGATTTATCCTTCTTTATTTTTACTCGCCAAGGACAGATGATTGTTTCTAAGTTCCACCAAAACTCTAACTACCTACAAGGACGTTACAATCAAATTAAAGTGGATTACTGGACTCCTAATAATCCGAATGCTTATTATCCACGTCCTAACTTTAATCAAGAATTTCCTGCATACAATACAGCTATTATGTATTTTGATGGATCCTTTATTAAAGTACGTAATATAAACGTGGGTTATACTTTCCCTGCTAAGACAGCTCAGAAGCTAGGTTTATCTTCTTTGCGCGTTTACGCAAGTATTCAACAGCCATTTATCTTCTCGAAATATCGTTCGGTTGATAATGGAGTGGATCCTGAAACTTCAAACGGTAATATTGAAAATAACGTAACGCCGGCAACTTCAGTTTCAACTTTTGGTTTAAATATTAAATTTTAATCCCCGAAATAATGAAAAGTTTATATATCAAAAATTCATTTAAATTATTGGGCTTAACCTCAGCAATTTTGCTAGGTACAGCTTCGTGTAGTGATTTACTGAAAGAAACTGTAGTTTCATCCATCAGTAATGATTACATCGCGACTACCCCAGGATTTGTAGCTGCTACAAATGCCGCATATACTCCATTACGTTCATTTTATGCAACTGAAAGAGGTATATCGATGTCTGAATTTGGTACTGATATTTACAGTGCAGGGGCGGATGGTTCTTATAAAGGTTTTCACTTTTATGATTCTCAATTGACTTCTTCAGTTGATATTTTAGCCCAATTGTGGGATGAAACCTATAAAGGAATTAATACCATTAATGCTGTTATTGATCGTGCTCCAGTTGTGACTGGAATATCCGATGCGATTAAAACCCAGCGAGTAGGTGAGATGAAGTATTTACGTGCACATTATTATTTTATACTTGTTCAGCAATTTGGTCCATTAGATTTACGTTTGAAGGAAACAGTTGGTCCTACTAAGGCAGCTACAAGAACTCCTGAGCAAGCAGTTTATAAGCAAATAGAAAAAGATTTATTGGAGTCTATTCCTGTATTAGAAAACAAAAAAGCTAGTTCAGATTTTGGTCGTGCAACGAAAGCAGCTGCAGAAAATTTATTAGCAAAGGTTTATTTAACTCGTGCTTCTTCAAAATTCGCTGAAGCAACGGATTATGCAAATGCGGCTAGTTTATGTAATAACGTAATCAACAATTACGGATTTAAATTGCTACCTGATTTTGCTTCTGTGTTTCTTCAAGGAGCTGGTGAGATTAATGATGAGGTTATTTTCTCTGTGCAATATACATCTGATCCATTGACTAATGGTTTTATAGATAACCAAGGAAATAAATTACACTTGTATTTTGGTATGCAATATGATATTCAGCCAGGTATGAAGCGTGATGTGGCAAACGGTCGGCCATTCAAGCGTTTAAAACCAACGCCTTACTTGTTAAATACTGTTTTTGCAGAACGTACGAATGATACGCGTTACAAAAAAACATTTAAAGATACATGGCTTTCGAATAATCCAGGGACCTACAATACTAATTTTGATGTAACAAAGGCTTCCGTAACTTACAAAGCGGGTGATACAACTATTTATATTCCTGGATATGAAATGTCTAAAGAAGAGCGCGCTAAAAAGAAATATCAAGTATTGGTCCCGAGTTTATACAACTATGCTTTATTTCCAACTTTGCAAAAATTCTTTGATCCACTTCGCCCGGATATGACCTATGAGAATGGTTCACGTGACTATTGTGTTCATCGTTTAGCAGATACCTATTTAATGTTGGCAGAAGCTCAATTTAAGTTAGGGAAGCAAGCTGAAGCGGTAACAGCTATTAATATGGTTCGCGTTCGTGCTGCAGCGGCTGGAAAAGCGGAAGATATGAAAGTAAGTTCTGTCGATATGAACTTAATTATGGAAGAGCGTGCACGTGAATTAGCAGGTGAGCAAACACGTTGGATGGATTTAAAACGTTGGAACAATTTATTGGAGCGTGTTAAATTATATAATACAGATGCTGCTGCCAATATTTTGGATAAGCATTATGTTAGACCAATTCCTCAAAAGCAAGTGGATCTTTCTGAAAATGGTGGATTCCCTCAAAATTCAGGATATTAATTCTGTTTAATTTATTATTTTTGTAAAATTCCGAAGGTACAACCTTCGGAATTTTTATTAAATCTATATTGTTATGAAAAAAATTATTCTATTTCTTTATTTGTTGTCTTTTGGAGTAGTTGCTCAAAATCAATCGGTTTCTTTTAAAAAGAATGATGCTGAGAAAAAAATTGATGTAATCATAGGTGGTAAATATTTTACATCTTATTTCTATCCAGGGGAATCAGTGCTTAAAAAAGCGGTTTTGTTTCCCATCTTGTCTGCTAAAGGAACCACGATTACGAGAGGTTATCCTATTTCACCTAGGGCAGGGGAGCGTACAGATCATCCGCACCATGTAGGAATGTGGTTAAACTATGAGGATGTGAATGGATTTGACTATTGGAATAATTCTACAGCGATCATCAAATCATTGCAGTCTCATAAAATGGGTACTATCTTTCATGATGCGGTATTATCATCCAAGTCGAATAAAAATAGTGGTGAGTTGGTCGCAACAGCCACTTGGGTGGATGATGATGGAAAAGGACAAAAAGTATTGAGTGAAAAAACGACGTATGTATTTTCTGGAACAGCAGATACAAGAACGATTGATCGATTCACGACATTAACGGCGATTAGTGATTTAGTTGTTTTTAAAGATGTGAAAGATGGTATGTTTGCGATTCGTGTGGCACGTCAATTAGAAATCCCAACCAATAAGCCAGATGTATTTACAGATGCAAGTGGAGTAGAAACGAAAGTTCCTGTTTTAGATAACACAGGTGTTACAGGAGATTATATTTCGAGTGAAGGAATTAAAGGAGAGGCTGTTTGGAGCACTCGTGCTACTTGGATGAATTTAACAGGTGTGATGGATAACCACCCAATTAATGTGGCTATTTTTGATCATCCTTCCAATGTGAGTTATCCTTCTTACTGGCACGCACGTGGTTACGGTTTATTTGCTGTTAACCCATTAGGGGCCAAAGTTTTTAGTAATGGGAAAGATGTCCGTAACTTAACGTTGAAAAAAGGCGAATCCGTTACTTTTCGTTACAGAACTTTAATTGCTGATAAAAATATGACCAAATCTGAATTAGATCTTATGCAAAGCAAATTTGCCAAAGAGGTTAAATAATACATTATTAGAGATTTTTTTGTATTTTTGTGATACAATCGGGGGCCTTAGGGCCCCTATTTCTTTCAATTTATGAAGTTACAATTTTTGGGTGCGGCTAAGCAAGTGACGGGTTCTATGTATTTGCTCGAGCTAGAAGATGGATATAAAATATTAATTGACTGTGGGACCGATATGGAACGAGAGATTGATTTCGAAGCCCCCATAATTAATAAATCATTTTTTCCTTTTGATGCCTCCTTAATTAATCTGGTTGTTTTAACGCATGCGCACATAGACCACTCCGGTAATATTCCCATGCTGTTTCGTGAAGGATATGAAGGCCAAGTTCTTTGTACTCCGCCAACGGCTGATCTGACGGAATTATTGCTTTTTGATTCTGCTAATTTACATTTACGTAGGTTGAAAGCAGCTCAGGGTGAAAGCAACAAGAAGCATAAACAAATGGATCGTTTGTTGCGTAAAGGAGATTTATACTTACAAAAAGATGTTGAAAACTGTCTTGAGAATTTTGTCACCTTACAATTCAATAAAAAATTCACCATTAAACCGGGGTTAGAAATAACTTTTTATCCTGCTGGACATTTACTGGGTGCTGCCCATCTTTATTTTTCTATTAAGGAGGGGGAAGAAACTAAGACGCTTGGGTTTAGTGGAGATATAGGTCGCAACAACTACCCCTTGCACATCGATCCTCAAATTCTTCCACCAGTAGACTATCTTATTTGTGAAAGTACCTATGGGAATCGGATCCATGAAGATAAGTTAAGTCCCATGGATGCAATGGAAGCTATTATTAAGGAAACATGTATTGATAAGCCGGGCCGTTTAGTCATACCGGCATTTTCGGTGGGTCGAACTCAAGCGGTATTATATACCTTAAATCGTTTGATTGAAGAACGTAATTTTCCTGCTATACGTGTTTTTACGGATAGTCCAATGGGGAGAAGCAGTACCAAAATTTATGCTAAATACCTTTCTTATTTGAATTCAGAAGCAAGGTCTTTTCAAAAAGAGTATGATGAATTATTTGACTTTGATAACTTAGTATATCTACAATCTGAAAAGGAATCTAATGCCATTCAAAACTACCATCAGCCTTGTGTCATTATTTCTTCTTCTGGAATGATTACAGGAGGACGCGTTGAAAAGCACATTGCCGATAATATTAGCAATTCTTATGCGACTATTTTATTGATTGGTTATTCGGCTGAGGGTACTTTAGGCCGACAATTACTGGCAGGTTCCGAGACTATTAAAGTGAAGGATCGTGAATATAAAGTGAATGCCAGAATACGTAAGATTGATGTTTTTTCTGGCCATGCAGATCAAATAGGATTATTAAGTTTCATTAGGAATCAACAAATTGATAAATTAAAGAAGGTGTTTTTAACCCATGGAGAGGAAGAAAGTATGTTGGAATTTAAACATGAGATTCAAAATATTGGGTTCAGAGAAGTTATTTTGCCCGCGAAGAATGAAACATATCTACTTTAATCTTTATTTTTGTTTATTATTAAATTGGAATTATGAGAACATTGTTAGAATTTGAAAAGCCGATTGCCAACTTAGAAGATAAGTTAATTGAAATGAGAAAATTGGCTATTGAAAATAATGTGGATGTTTCTGAAGCTGTAGTCTCTCTGACTGAAAAAATATTGGAACTTAAAAAAGAAACTTTTTCTAATTTAACTCGCTGGCAACGGGTTCAATTATCCCGCCATCCTGAACGTCCTTATACTTTTGATTATATTGAAAAAATTTGTTCAGAGTTTATCGAAATTCATGGCGACAGATCGGTAGCGGATGACAAAGCGATGGTAGGTGGATTTGGTAATATTGATGGGGAATTTTCGGTTATGTTTATAGGCCAACAAAAAGGACGAAATACAAAAGAACGTCAATACCGAAATTTTGGTATGCCAAACCCAGAAGGATATAGAAAAGCGCTAAGACTTATGAAAATGGCTGAAAAATTCAATAAGCCTATTGTTTGTTTGATCGATACTCCAGGTGCTTTTCCGGGAATTGAGGCGGAAGAAAGAGGTCAGGGAGAGGCTATAGCTCACAACATTCGTGATATGTTTATGTTAAAAGTCCCAGTTATTTGTATCATCATAGGCGAAGGAGCCTCTGGTGGGGCTTTGGGAATTGCAGTGGGTGATCGCGTTTTAATGATGGAAAATACTTGGTATTCAGTGATTTCTCCCGAATCTTGTTCTTCTATTCTTTGGAGAAGTTGGGATTACAAGGAGCAAGCCGCCGAGGCTTTGAAGTTGACAGCAGATGACATGCTTAAAAACGGATTGATAGATGGTATTATCTCAGAGCCATTAGGTGGAGCTCATTTGGCACCTGATGTAGCAGCAGAAAATATCAAAAAGGTCATTATTTCTGAACTCAAAGTTTTAAATGCGATGTCTAGCTCCGAAAGGATTGATGCCAGAATAGATAAATTCAGTAAAATGGGTGTTGTTAAAGAGTAGTATGAAATCAAAAAAGTCACTCTTATTTGATTTAGGTAATGTTTTATTGCCTATTGATTTATCGCTAACCTTTCAGGCTTTTAGTCAATTATCTACTTCTTTTAGTTCTGAAGAAATACAAAGCAAAATTAATAATGAGGGTTTATGGTTAGGTTATGAAGCTGGTTTATTGACCGATGAAGAATTTAGAGATTTATTGAGGGATAAATTAGCCTTAAATTGTTCCAATTTTGAATTTGATAAAGCTTTTTCAGCCCTATTACTCGATTTCCCTTCTAATGTGTATTCTTTTTTGGAAGAATTAGCAGCTAATTTTGATCTGTATTTGTTGTCAAACACAAGTATTATTCATTCACGACTATTTTTAAATAATCAATTAGGTCCGAAAGGGGAGAATTTATTTGGACTTTTTAAGAAAGCGCATTTTTCCTATGAAATGGGATTAGTTAAACCTAATCCATTGATTTATGAGCAGGTGTTAAGGGAAAATAATTTGGATGCTGGCCAATTGGTATTTTTTGATGATAATGTAGCTAATGTTGAATCAGCCTCTAAAGTTGGTATTGATTCTGTATTGATTGATCCCCAAAAATCTTTTTATCTGATTTCTAAAAAAATTGCTGAACTATGTTAATTTCTAGCTCAATTTTTGATTTTGTATTTAAAATAACGGGATGGACTTTAGTAGGCGCATATCCTGAAGGTCTAAAAAAAAGTATCATCATTGTGGCCCCGCATGCTTCGTGGATTGATTTTCCCGTCGGCCTTGGCGCTCGGTCCATGATGAAAGTTCCTATCTTTTTTTGGGGCAAAAAAGAATTATTTGAAGGAACATTTGGTTGGATGTTTCGTTGGCTCGGAGGTTATCCCGTGGATCGAAAAAACAAGTCAAATCTAGTCGATTCAATTGTAGACATCTACGCAGAAAAAGAATCTTTTATTGCCGTATTAGCGCCTGAAGGCACTAGAAAAGATGTACAAGAATTGCGAACAGGGTTCTATTACATCGCTATAAAAGCTAATTTACCCATCATTATGATTGGATTTGATTATGTCAATAAAATCATTAAAATTAGAGATCCCTTTTATCCTTCTGGTGAATTTAATGTAGATAAAAAAGTGATAGCTGAATATTTTTCAACCATTCCTGGAGTTCAAAAATCTTGGATTGAAAATTATTTAGCCTGATTTTTGGTAAAAAGAACTATTTTCTCTGCGGCCAATTTGGATGCACCTGCTGGACCAATCCGCTCAATTAACTTTTCGTAATTATTTTTTTGATTTGAAAATTCAATGGATGTTTTATCCATTAATTTCAGCAGCCAAGTATGTATATTTTTACCCGTGAATTCAGATTGAATGAGCTCCGGCACTGCTGGCCTGTCTAAAATAATATTCACCAAAGAAATATATTTTATTTGTATAAGCAGCTTGGCTAAATTATAAAATAACCAATCTGTTTTGTAAACTACGATTTGTGGAATATTTAGTAGGGCGGTTTCCAGCGTTGCTGTCCCAGATGTGACAACTGCTGCGGATGAACGGCTAAGGACATCATAGGTTTGCTCATAAATCACCTTGATGTGCGTATTATTATACAGATTTCTAAATTCAGGCACGCCCGCTATGATAAAATTAATGTGTGGGGCTGAATTAGCTAATTCTTTGAAGATAGGTAAACTCGCTTTGATTTCTTGTGATCTACTACCTGCTAATAAAGCTACGTAAGTATCATTTATGTACAAAAAATCAGGATTTGGCATATATGCATCAATGGAATCTTTTAATGGATTGCCAATATAATGGGTTGAAATACCCTTATCTTCAAATAATTTAAGCTCAAATGGGAAGATCACATATAATTGATCTACCCATTTTTTTATGGAATTTATTCTACTTTTATTCCAAGCCCATACTTTAGGCGCAATATAAAATTGAGTATAAAATCCATTCAACTTGGCTATTTTTGCTGCTTTTAGATTAAATCCACCGTAGTCAATGAAAATTATCGTATCAGGTTTAAACGCTATAATTTGTGTAGAAAATAAATCAAATAATTTTTTAAGCCTAAATAGGTTCTTTAAAACTCCTAAAATCCCCATGATGGCTAACTCCTGATGATGTACTAATATTTCTACACCGGCAGATTTCATTTGATCGCCACCCCAACCTTTTATTTCTGCTTTTTTGTCAATTAAATTAATTTCTTTGACAAGGTTGGATCCATGTAAATCACCTGATTTTTCACCGACAAGGATAAAATATTTCATCTATGATTCTCCGTAATATTCTACCGAGTTTTTATTGGTTTCAATCAAATGTATTTTGTGTAAACATGCATTCGTCGTAGTTCCTTCAGAAATTTTGGGTGCCAATATCTTCCAAAACTCCATCACTAAAACTTCGCAACTTGCTAATTTATCGAACATGAAATCAACGTCTAAATTCAAATTTTTATGATCGACCTTGTCGATAATTTCAACCTTAATTAAATCACCTAATTTTTTAAGGTCATACACAAAACCAGTTTCTGGATTAGGCTTTCCCTTAACTGTAACGATAAGTTCAAAATTATGCCCATGCCAGTTATTGTTAGCGCAAGGCCCAAATACTTCTAGATTTTTTTCCTCAGTCCAGTTTGGATTGAAAAGCCGATGAGCGGCATTAAAATGTTCCTTACGGATTACGTATACCATTTGTTTTCAGTTTGTTTAAAGGACCTCTGGGAAAACAATAGCAGAATGTCCAAATATTTTACAAAGGTAAGAAACCTAATGAAGTTATTGTGTAAATTTGAAAATTAATCCCCTTTATATGATCATCGTAACTGGTGCAGCTGGTTTTATCGGAAGTTGTTTAATTGCAAAATTGAATGAATTGAATTTTAATTACATCATCGCTGTAGATGACTTTTCTAATGAAGAGAAAAATAAAAATTTAATTGGTAAAAAAATAAAAGAGCGAGTGGAAAGAACCCATTTTTTCCAATGGCTTGAACAGAATAATAGGGAAGTGGAGTTTCTATTTCACATCGGAGCAAGAACAGATACAACAGAATTTAACAAAGAAATTTTCGATACCTTAAACGTCAATTATTCGAAACAAGTATGGCAAGCCTGTGTGAAATATCAAATCCCTTTAGTCTACGCATCATCTGCAGCTACGTATGGTTTAGGTGAATTAGGATATGATGATAATGAAAGTGAAATTCATTTATTGAAGCCTTTGAATCCTTACGGAGATTCTAAAAATGACTTTGATAATTGGACTCTAAAACAAGATGAAAAACCTTTCTTTTGGGCTGGGCTTAAGTTTTTTAATGTGTACGGTCCCAATGAATATCATAAGAGTCGAATGGCATCAGTTATCTGGCATGCCTATCGCCAAATATTAGCTAATGGATCTTTGAAGTTATTTAAATCTCACAAACCTGAATACCAAGATGGAGATCAGATTCGTGACTTTATCTATGTTAAAGATTTAGTCGATGTATGCGTATTTTTAATGGAGCATCGTAAAAATTCTGGTATTTATAATTTAGGAACTGGAAAAGCTAGGTCATTTAATGATTTAGGGAAATCCACATTTTCTGCCTTAAATAAGCCGGTGCAAATCAATTATATTGATACTCCGTTAGACATTCGTGATAAATATCAATATTTTACTGAGGCTAATATGAAAAAGTTAATTAACATAGGGTACACAAAGCCATTTTATAGTTTGGAGGAGGGTGTCAAAGATTATGTTCAAAATTATTTGGTTAAAGGTCTTTATTGGTAATTTTCTTTAACCCTTCTTCAAGAAATCCTTTTCCATAGGCTAATAGCTGAATATTGGATGCTATAAGTCCTAAAAAGGCGATTAACAAGCTTTTTGATTTAAGTAGCGCGTCTATGAATAGAATAATCCAATAGACTAATAGAACGCTGCTCAAGATGATTCCCAATTTAATTTCGATTATATTCCAAATGACTGTATTCCAAAAAAAGATAAAATAAGCCATGGGTATAAAATGTACCCATTTTAATTCCTTAGGAAAGAATCGACTAATATTGATTCTAGCCCTTCCAAAAAAATGTAATTGATCATAAAATTGAATAAAGGAAGTTCTCCTTTTATGATAAATAAAGGCGTTGGCTAAAAGTCCAGATTTAAATCCTTGTTCAATGCAACGAATGCTAAATTCGATGTCTTCACCCATTCGGGTTATTTTAAAGCCACCTGTTTTTTCCCATACTTTTCTTGATATACCCATATTAAAACTTCTAGGATGAAATTTTCCCCCTATGTTTTTAATCTTACCTCTAATTCCTCCTGTGGTAAAAAAGCTAGTCATACTATAACTGATGGCTTTTTGAATAGGAGTGAAGCTTTTATGTTCCTTGTCGGGTCCTCCGAATAAATCAAGTTGATTCTCATTGATACCCTTATAAACTTCGCTTAGATAAGTTGGCTCAACCAATGCATCTGAATCTAAGATGATGAAAAAATCCCCTTTAGCTCTTTCAAAGGCATAATTTCGGGCAAATCCTTGTCCTCCGTTTTCTTTAACAAAATAGGAAATGGCTAATTTATTTTTAAATGTGTCAACCACTTCTTTGGAGTCTATTTTTGATCCATCTTCAATGATTACAACTTCAAAATTAGGATAGTCTTGCTGAGTTAGGCAATTCAGTAATTCTTCAAGTTCAACCGGCCGATTGTACACAGGAATAATTACGGAGAAAAAGTTGGATGCCATTCGCTTAGGAATTTTGCATGGATTTAAGTGTGTCCCAACTAGCTGTTATTATTTTTTCTAACTCGACTTCTTCTATTGCATCTGATATGAACCAAGATTCAAATTGAGATGGAGGTAAATATATGCCTCGTTGAAGCATTCCTCTGAAGTACTGACCAAATTTATTTAGGTCAGACGTTTTGGCATCATTGAAATTTTCTACCTTTTTATCTGTAAAAAATAGCGTAAACATGGAACCTATTTGATTAACACTTGCTTTTAGGCCTAACGAATCAATCTGATTTTTAATGGCATCAGCTAAATATTTGCCTTTAGCTTCTAATCTTTGATAAACATCAGGATTGGATTGGATTAAACCTAGCATGGCTAATCCTGCTGTGGTTGCTAAAGGGTTTCCTGATAATGTTCCTGCTTGGTATACTGGTCCTGCAGGTGCAATCATTTCCATAATTTCAGCTCTTCCTCCATATGCTCCTACTGGAAGTCCACCTCCGATGATCTTACCCAAAGTAGTTAAATCGGGTTTAATTCCGCAGATTCCTTGGTATCCGCTAGCTGATAAACGAAAGCCTGTCATTACTTCATCAAAAATCAACAAAGCATTGTGTTTTTTACAAAGCGTTTTAACCGCTTCTAAATACCCATTTTTAGGAATAACTAATCCCATATTACCCACGACAGGTTCGACAATCACACAAGCAACGGTTCCGATGTTTGCGTCAAATAACTTTTCTAATGATTTTATATCATTGTAAACAGCTGTTAACGTATCTCTTGCAGTTGCTTGAGTCACTCCAGGACTATCTGGAGTTCCCAAGGTGGCAACGCCAGATCCAGCGGCAATTAAAAAAGAATCACCATGTCCATGATAGCAACCCTCAAATTTGATAATTTTATCCTTTTTAGTAAATGCCCTGGCCAATCTTATTGCAGCCATAGTAGCTTCAGTTCCGGAACTTACCAATCGAACTTTTTCGATGGAAGGTACCATATCCGTTATTTTTTGTGCTATGAGAACTTCGTTGTAACTAGGAGCACCAAATGAGAACCCGTTGGCTAATGCATTCCTTACCGCATCTTCAATGACAAGGTTTGCTTGGCCAAACAACATAGGACCCCAAGAACCAATTAAATCAATGTAAGAGTGACCATCTACATCATGTAAATAGGCCCCTTTGGCTGAATGTATAAAAATGGGATTTCCTCCTACAGATTTAAATGCTCTTACGGGCGAATTTACACCACCTGGTATTAATTTCTTAGCTTGTTCAAAATAAATAGAACTTAAATTCGTCATTTACTTTTTCTTTTTAGGCGTATTTTTAGCGTTCTTCTGTGTTTCCTCCATCGTCTTCATCTGCGTTTGTAAGTATTGAGAAAAGCGAGATTTTTTTGCCCCACCACTAGCCGCTATTTTCTTTCTATTCTCGTCTAAGATCAATTTAATTTTATCTTCATTCACAAATTTTCTAATGGCTAATTGTTGGCCTATCGTCACTAAATTAGAAATGAAATAATAAAAACTTAGTCCCGCAGGAAACGAATTCATGACAAACATAAAGATTACTGGCGTGAAATAGGCCATCATTTTCATGTTGATAGGCTGTCCTGGTTGGTCAGGCGTAATTTGATTATTGTAATATCCATAGGCTAATTGGGATACGGTCATTAATAAACAAAACAAACTCACATGAGACCCATAAAATGGAATAGTAAATGGTAGGGAGACAATTGAATCAAAGGTGGATAAATCTTCCGCCCAAAGGAATGATTCTTGTCTTAGATTAATCAAATTTGGAAATAGCATGAACACGGCCATCAAAACGGGCATGGTAGCTAATACAGGAACACAGCCACTCAATGGATTTACCCCAACCTCGCCATAAAGTTTCATGGTTTCTTGTTGAACCTTGGCCGCATCGTCACCAATCTTTTCTTTAATTGCGGCTATTTCGGGAGCTAAAATTCTAGTTTTTGCCATAGACACATATGATTTATATGTCAGTGGCAATAGGGCAGTTTTGATGATTAATACTAATATGATGATTAATAAACCATAATTTGAAAATATGCTTTCAAGAAATTCAAATAGAGGTACAAATATGTATCTCGTGATCGGCAACAAGAAATCATAACTAAGTTTAACATTTTTACCAAACGAAGGTGCAATGGTTTTTATAATGGAATAATCATTAGGACCAAAATAAAAATTAAAGTTTGATTTACCTTGTTTTAAATCCTGTGTCGATCCTGAAATTTGGGCATCTAATGTCTTTATGTAAATCGTATCAGACAAATTCGGAGTCGTTGTAATGGAGGCCTTTACAAATTTGGATCCTTCCGGTATTAATCCAGTTAAAAAATATTTCTTTTTAAATGCAATCCAATCTGTCGATTTTGAAATATTATCAGTTTCAATGGAAGAAGGACTCTCAGTTAAATTATTGAATTCTTCATCTTCAGTAAGTAGGTAATTGATGGTTGCTTTTCTTTCCTCGTTAATATCTTTTTCATTTTGAATGATATTTTCTTTCCAATGTATTTGATATTCAGTACCTGAAATCTGATCA